>Ga0209831_1000962_pt1 | contig 27236 bp, 23 predicted proteins | sample Maine_Asex4_meta_FD_187451 | JGI IMG/M metagenome (GOLD analysis project Ga0209831, IMG submission 187451) | Marine algal microbial communities from Maine, USA - Maine_Asex4_metaG (SPAdes) (version 2) | ecosystem: Host-associated > Algae > Red algae > Unclassified | place: Maine, USA | collected... | reverse complement strand
ATTTTGGCATGGAATTTAAGCTTAAAACTATTCATTTTCAGCTTCCCATGAATGCTCTACCTTTTCTTACTTTCTACCGAATTTCAATACTTTCAGGTACTTGTGTCAGGCAATCAGGGTAAAAACAATCTACCTCAATACGCGACGAAGGTATTACGAAAGACCGAACTAGCCCAATTTCTGCATTTTGCTGCCAACATACGTATGCAAAGCAAGTTTCACAGATTTATTGAAAATATCTCGATTTCTCTATTACCTATTTAGCAGTTTTATCACGCCAAAAGACAAAATTATCAATTACAGATTTCCCTTTGGCGATCGCAGCTTGAGGACTAGAATAAATTCCTTCAAAATGATGGATCCGATCTTCGGGATCGACAATGTTTAGATGATAGAGGTTATTAGCAAAATGCTGGACAAACAGATTGTAGCCATCGATGTGGGAGATAGGTTGAATTTCCATTAACGATTTCGAGGTGATAGGGTCATAAGTATAGTCCTCAATTGACTGCTTTTTAGAGCAGATTAAACTAAGGGGTTAATACTTCACACATCTAAGCTCAACTGAAGATAATTGTCATCCGCAACTTTACTAGGAATCTTGGGAACTGAAATCTGAGTATCTGGCGACCAAAATAGTGAATTGCCAGGGCGCTGTCGATCTATTGCTAGCCAGTGAGCAAACACCTGTTCTCGCCGATCTGTTGGAGAAACAATTTGATATATTCTGACTCTTTTTTGGTTTTGGCTGACGTAACGCAGACATTTAATTTTACAGCCAATCTTACTTAACAAACGGCTAACAATCGTAATTGGGCTATAGTTTTTGGCAATTCCCAGATTGAGAATTGTTTTAATCTCACGACGGTTACCGTGAGCGATCGCTGCTAGGGATTGAAGCTCTGCGTCTGTGTTACATAATTCTCTGGTCAGATCCTGTAGCAATGCCGAAATACCCATAATTTCTAGTGAGCCGACGATCGCCCCTAGCTGGGAACTATTAAAGTCGGGCAGAAATAGGCTGCCGTCCCCCTGTTCGATTAGCTTTTTGGCTGCCTTAGTATCGCGATCTGCCAGATAAGAACGACCCAGAGTGAGAAAATAGTGAAGTCTAATTTTTTGATACCATCCTTCATCATCTAAAGAAACTAGTTCGGGAGTAATAGGCAGATGATAGCGCTGCTGCAGTTCGTATTTGCGAAGCTGACGGCGATCGCCTAAAGATTTAATAAGCTGTTTTTTTAGGTACTGATATTGAGGCTCATCTAAACTATGGGCGGTTGCGATCGCTCTACATTCAGCTAGATAGTTTTGGCTACTAATCTTGGAGATCGCTGCCTCCAAACAGTTATCGGTAAGGGTAGTCTGCTCGACAAGGGGTTTATACTTGACTGCATCAATAATCTGATGCCCTTCGGCTTTCAGCCCCGTCAAAATTGAGCTGCGGTAGTTGACCACCCCCGCATTGTATCTAACCGCCATTTTTGCCCAGCACAAGAGAGATTCCGCCTGAAAACCCGTATCTAAATCGTCGAGATAGGCAAAGTCAGACTGCTGGAGTAAGCGAATATTTAGCTGAGTAAAGCGCTGATTGGAGCTGAGAAGGGCTGGGATAGAAGTCGAACCGTTACCAATCTTGTTATAGCTGTAGCTGGCGCACCACAAATGACGCGGTACATTCTGACGAATCCGCGCGAGGGTTTGACGTACGGCATTTTCTGCCTGGATTCCCTGCGCGATCGCCCAGACGGAAGTAAAGTGCTTTAGCTCAATAGAGATGCCCGTTTCGATTGAAGGACTAGCCAGGACAATATCATATTGACTCAAAACTGTTTCTAGTTTGGAGATGCAGTTATAGGCGGGATGCTGTCGATCTGCGAGAGATTCCGAGTCAATTCTGAGAATCTGGCGATCGGGAAACTTTTGTTTGAGATATGCTTCGAGGGTTTGCGTTCCCCATTTACTCGTCAGCTTTTGTGCCGAGAGACAGACAAAGGGTTTGCCTCCCTGTTGAATATCGGCTTCTAAATTGTTGACTAGTTTTTTAGGGGTTTTACCCTGATAGTTATATACCTGCCAGGAGTGACTCGAATCTCTTTGCCAAGTATTGTGAATTACCCAAGGCTCGATCGCCAATCCTGAAAGGGAAATTAAATAATCGAGGGCAATATCGCTCAAGTCGGCATCGGCAACATAAAGCTGTCCCGATCCCGTTAGTGTATTTTGAATTAAAGATTTAAAAGACTTGAGGATTTCTACCCGCCGATCTTTACAGGTGCTGGAATTCAGGGTGTGCCATAGTACCTGTTCTACCTCATCAATAATTACCAGACTGTCTCGCCATTCTTCAGGGTTAAACTGTGCCTGAGATGAGCCGTGGAGAGAATCGATACAAAGACCATAGCCTAGATTCCGATCGCCATTGCGATCGCCTACTTCTGTAATGTAGTTGAGTCCAAACCGCAAACATAATTCTTTGACTAGCTGTACCCGGTGTCCGATCACCAAAACCTTTTGCTGACGAGCGATCGCCTGAGCCACAACCTCAATCAAAGACTGGGTTTTTCCCGTTCCTTTTGGGGATTTGATGCCAATTAATTTGGTTTGAGCGGGAATATCTAACTTTGGCAGATAGCAGCTATTAAGCTGTAGGTTCACAGGATAGGTTAATTTCGTCCAAGATTTTGCCTTCCAGCTGGCTAGATCTAAAGCGTCTTTATAAGCCCGAACGAAATACTCTTGTCCCTGACTGGCAATTAAATCGTCTACTCCTTTACCCCGATCGCTATCCCAAGTAACAATTTTGACCTGACAGCCTGCTTTATCTAGCAGATAGCCTGTCTTTTTTATTGCAGCATTCACCGCTTTTACAGTTTTAGGTTTAGTATCGCGATCGAAGACTAAAGAAACTTCTCGCCCTGCCGTGGCTAGTTTCTCTAGCTGCGGAATTAAATGAGACTTGCCAATCCTTTTGCCCCTCTCATCCTTGGGAGTACGATAGCCGTTGTTGATTCCTGGTAAAGCCACCGTCGCATAGCCTGCGGATAATAATGCTCCTGCCTTTTTTGCCCCTTCCGTAATACAGAGAGGAACTTGGGGGCGATCTATTAACCATTGCCAAAAACCCAGATCGGCACTTTGGCGATCGACTGCTGCTGGATCTAGCTCGATCCCCGCGCGATCGGCAATTTTTTGCCAGACGTTTAGAGGAACTTTAAGCGCAAATAATCCTGTAGCGGTTTTAGGAGGATGTTCGTACTTAATTACTTTGTTGTCTCGGTTACGAGGGCGATCGGGTTTAAAACAGCCCCAGATATCGTCGTCTCCGTTTAAAATATCAATTCCCGAACACCACCAGCCCCCCGCATCAGTATGGGCATAACGTTGAAGAAATCCTTCGCTAATCCTACCGTCGTTTCTTCTGGGGATAGAATTGGAATAAAGTAAATATTCTGCGGGAGAAGTGCCTTGAAGAGAAACCACGTTTAGATTGGTCAACTCCTCGTCCACACCGCTTGCTTGCCATTCCCGTAGATAGTTCATTGTTCCCGATCCATTGCTTTGTTGGATCGGTATCATACCACCATATGTAGAGTGTAAATAGAAAAATATAGCAACAAAACGCTATATGTAGATCGAGCATAGAATAGCCATAAAATAATTTTGCTTTGGGGTAGTCGATCTTGCCGAGCATGAGCCAAAATCTAAATGAAGGCGACTTTTTACTTACCCCAGCAAAATCCAACCAATCGAGCTTATAGTGAAACCCTATCATCAGATCCCGATCCAAGACTGTGGCGAAAGGTTAATCCCTATTCCCGACAATAGCCTGTCTCTAGAATTCCCCCATCCTTATGTCAAGTTGGGAGCAGAATACGGCAGCAGATCGCCATATTGTTTGCGCCAGGGAGTCGTACAGGCACTGCTAGAAGCGCAGTTCTTAATCGAGAAACGTTATCCAGGTTGGAAGATTAAAATCTATGATGCCTATCGCCCTGTAGGAGTACAGCAGTATATGGTTAATTATACCTTTGACTCCTTGGTAAAAGAATTAGGTTTACACGAAGATCGGCTGTCTGCTCAGCAGCGTCAAGATTTGTGGGGTAGAGTATATCGGCTTTGGGCAGCACCTAGTTTAAACCGTAAAATGCCCCCGCCACACAGTACTGGTGCAGCCGTAGATGTAACGATCGTCAACGATTTAGGGACAGTATTAGACATGGGGGGAGAGATTGACGAACTTTCCGAGCGATCGCATCCAGACTACTATATTAGCGATCGTGATGGAGACAGTCAGCAATTTCAATTTAACCGCCAGCTATTATATAGAGTCATGACTAACGCTGGTTTTATTAGACATCCTCAAGAATGGTGGCATTTTTCCTTAGGAGATCAGATGTGGGCTTGGCTACATAATCAGAAGCATCCAACCGACATCCAGAATGCTCGCTATGGCAGAGTTTGATTCTTTAAAACATGCGAAGTAATTTATTAATCCTTAAGATGAGGTCAATTACTTGGCGCTTGATGTAAGATAAATACAATAAAGTAATGCTTTTCAGCATTTCGTTTCGGGCGTGTGGCTCAGGGGATAGAGCAATAGATTCCGGTTCTATAGGTCGGGGGTTCAAATCCCTCCACGCTCATTGATTTGTTCGGGCTAATTGCATTTTTAATGTAATTATTAGCTATGAGACGCTTTTGATAAAAGATGTCTTCAATAGAATTGCTCGATCTACAGGAAGATTGTTTGAGAAGAAGTCATCTAAAATAGATAGATTTAGCATCATCATAAAAGCGATCGCCTTTCTATTTAACTCAATTGCGATCGCCATTAATTTGTCTGATTTTTTCGAGCTATACTCATTCCGAGTAGCGACCATTCGATTTTGGTAAACACTGTTATCTTTTACCTACTACTACCTACTCCCTAGAAACAAAAGACAGTACGGAAATTAATTAGAATGAATATAGTTACCTGTATTTATCTTTTGCAAAGGTTCGTTTTAGTTAGTAACCACTAGCTTATTTTGATGGGATTTCCAAACAATATTTTTGTACTAAAATCGAAAACCCAGGAGTAAGATTATTTTGCCCCCAAGTCTTCTGCAAACAGCTTTATATTTTGCCATTGCTAGCTCGATCCTCTAGCAGTCATGCAGGGCGCTGTCTCCCTGTTTGCTGAAGCAAAAGAGAGGTTATTCTTAGTCAATTCGTTAAGAGCAACGTTTTCTAAAGTTAAAGAATTACCGTCTCCCACCACCAACGATCGTCTCATCGCCATCTAAAGCTTCTAAGACATTATCTCCAGCATCGCCAATAATTAGATCGGCATCGTTAAAGCCAACAATGTTTTTGATGTCAATCAGCTGTTGACTGGCAAGAGATCTGCTTAACTAATGCCATTGAGAGAAACTGCCGTACTGTAGTCAATCGAGCCATCCTCAGCAATAGTAAAGGTAGCAGTTGCAGTTCCAAAAGCGTCAGTAACAACTGGTTCGTCCTGAACTTCTCGATCGCCACTAAGGTTACTAATAAAGATAACCGTACCAACACCATTCGCATCGCGATTATCTGCAAATAGTTCTAGCTGACCACGTAGTTCTCCTTCAGGAAAATCGGTAGTGTGGAAGTTAGAGTAAAGACTGCCATCAATAACCTTGAGAGACAATATCAATGCTGTTAATACCATCATTGGGGTTAACCAAGTTCAAATCATTAACCACTACTTCAAAACCAGTTTCTCTTCGAGCATTGCCAGCAGCCAAATCTACTGTCACGCCAACATCAATATTGTCAAAGCGGACGGTATCGCTACCTGCACCACCAGTAATTGAGTCATTACCCAAACCACTTGTTTGCGATCGCTTTATAAAAATTCAAGCCTTTATGTGGAGCAAGCTAGACTTTTCAAAAGACAATAGATTAAATAATATTTGTGCCGATCGCTATCTACAATGCAATCAGCAGGCTCATGTAATTATAAGGTATTGCGGAAATAAGTTGCTTAAGTTTCGTCTCCTTTTACTTAGCTAACATGACGATAGGTTCGGAAAGATCGGTAGATAGATCTAAACAATTTTACGGAGTGCGATCGCAAAAATTTTCGCCCTAGAAAAACATGCTGTTGCTCTAGTGAATGCCAATTTTATGGCTGCTGAAAATAGCGATCGCAACATTTTCCCAAACTAACTATCTTTTTCTCCTCTCCTATTTGGGGAGGGGCTGAGGAAAGATTAAACTATCACTGCCTCAATCGCCTGAATCGCTTTATCTGCCTCAAGATCCTGTTTAATAATAGATAAAATTCCAGGTAGATAACGCTCCATCATAGAAATATTAGTATAGACAAGCTGGGAAATAGAACCCAAAGTCGGCTTATGATCTTGAAAATCAATGCTGGTCTTATAGCGAATTTCGCCATCGGCAAAGTCCAGTTCAAAATTTCCAATAGTCATCCCATAGTTAGCCCTAGAAGTATATTCTGCCATTGCTGCTAATTTATCTGGGGATGCTTGGTAGGGACAGACAGAATAAAAAGCAAAACGCTGCTCATCCTCATCAATTTTGGCGTAACAGTACCACTGTCCGCTTTCCCCCTCGCAGGCAACCCGTAGAATTGCCGGGTTTTTAGTTACGGAAAATTCCCACTCTTCTTGCTGAAAAAAATCAATAGTTAGATCTCGTAAAGAGCGATCGATTGAGAAAGAATCTGCGTTGGAAATTAGTAGATTCACCCTGCCCCTAGTGAATCGCTGCTGGAAAAAATTACTAATAGGATTAATCATTATTCGACTGCCGTTAGTGATTTAGCATAAAAAATAAATGCAGATAACCAAAATGCTAGCTGCCACCACGCATTCTAACTGGCAAATTTAGGTTCTTCAATCATTGAAGCGGTTACTATAGCTCAATTTGAGAGCATTGGGGATCGTCAGAGAGAAAGTTGTTTTGACCCTGACTTGTTTCTAGCGATTATCGTTTGGGTCTAGATTGCGAGCGCAAAAATCAATAATCTACCCAATTTACCCTAGACTCCGCCACAGTTAAGGGAATGGTCGGTAAGGCGATCGCCCGCGCTGTTAGTGCGATCTGCTATTAGTCTAATGTCACCATCTTTTGTCACCTCAATTCCTCTAGCTGGCTGAATTTTACCTTTGCTTGTTTCTATAGGTGCGGGGATAGTCGATCTGGGATTGCGATCGTTATTAATAGCATTAAGAGAATTTAGAGGTAGTCCTGGTTCTGCTGGAATTCCCCCTTTACCTTTAATGGTTAAAGCATTGTTTGCCGTTGTTCTTCGATTAGTATCGCAAGCCTGTGCTGTTGTTTGCTCTGGGGCTACTATATTGCTTGGTAATTCTGTTGCACCTTGAATTGGATTAATACTGGAAGTATTAATGTTGATATTTCCATCTAAACCATCAACGTTAGAACTAGCATCAACATCATTAGTTTGATTAACTATAGAGTTATTCTCTCGATCGATAGCGTTTCCAGGCTGTAAACCAAAAATCTGCTCGGCATTAAGGTTAATATTGCCTCCTTGTCCCTCTTCCGCAGTAGCCACTAAATCATTACCACTGCCATTACTTGGAAAGGCAATAATAAACCCTGCATCAATATTTAGATTTCCTCCATCAGCTTCTCCAAAAGCGCGAGCAGAAATAAAACTATTATTGTCTAGAGTAATATTGTCAGCAATTTGCAAATTAATAACTCCCCCCTCTCCAAATGTTGAGGCGTTGATTCTAGCTTCGTTATCTAAATCAAGAGAGTCAGCAATTACTGTTAAATGATAGTTCATTGGTGACTACGCTAATATTTCCTGCATCTCCTACACCACTTGGATTTACTGTAGTAAAAATTCCACTACTATTACCTCTACTATCTGCATTTTCCAAAGAGATATTGGTGGCGGTAACGTTTACGTTTCCAGCATTTCCCTGTCCTTGAGTTAAGGAATTTGCTTGACCACCATTACTAAATACAAGTGAATCTGCTGTAATGTTGACATCTCCCGCCTGACCTATAGTTCCTTGTTCTACTGCGTTAGCAATTAAACTAAGTTCCCCAGCAATTGTTACTGTATCAGTCGAATTAATATTAATGTTTCCTGCTTGGTTTTCTGGTGAACCAGATCCTGAAGTTATCCCTGCAAATACCTGACTTCCTGACAAAACCTCAAAATTTTGCGAATTTGTAGTGATAGTTCCACCATTTTCCGCACGAACATTTATCCTCGCCCCGTTAGTTAGTGAAATATCAGCTAGCGTCACTCCTTCAGAAAAACTTAAACTAAGATCTTCGTTGAAGCTTACTATTCCCTCTGCTGCTATTCCTCCAAACTCAATCCTTCCTCCAGCAGCGAAAGTTGCTCCTCTATCAAAAAGAATATCTCCACCAACTAAAGTAATGTTTTGACCTGAATCTACCTGCAAACCTCTACCATCAGCTACAGACAGATTAGAAATCGGTTGAGGATTATCGCGAAAACCCAAGCCAATTGGCGCATTCACCGTTAAAAGTGGAGGATTATCTAAATCTGCTGCGCTGAACTCGCCACCCTCAAACAAAATGCTGCTGGCACTACTGCCATAAAACGAACCGCCGATATCTAATCTGGCATTCTCACCAAAGATAATCCCGTTGGGATTAATTAAAAATAGACTGGCGCTATCGTTGGCTCTTATTAAACCGTCGATGTTAGAAATACTCGCGCCAGTAACGCGACTAAAGATATTTGAGATATCGCTAGCGTTATCAAAAAAAGCTTCGTTTCCAGTCTGTACAGAAAAATCTTGGAAACTATGAAATAGATTATCTCCTCTGGTTTCGCCCCCCGTTATCTCGGAGACAGTACCATTTTGATTGACCTGAGTATTAACCGTCCCGTCGGTCGTAACCTGTGCCTGAGTAATATTAGTAGAAGCGAAAAGATAGCCGACAGTACAAAAGCTAACTTGTATAGGTAAGAATAGAGCTTTTTTCATAGCGTGCGATTAGAGAGGAGATACATCTAAAACACATGCTACAACGCTGAGTATTACAGCTAAAGTGAATACTTTACAAAAATCTATTTCAGTAGTTTATTTTAGACTCTTTGACCTCTCCCTAACCTTAATGGCGCAACTTGAATAATTAATTATAAATATTTTCTCAAATCTAAAAAGCGATCGCCAATAAGCGGATTGAAAAGGCGATCTTATCTTGTTCCCCCAAACTTGGGGGTTAGGGGGCTAATATTCTAATAACGTACCTGACTTTCACGGTGAGGATAAGCAGGGTGGTGAGCTGGACGGTGAGGTCTTACTTGATGATGCTGTCTATGATTGCGGTGGTTTACCTGCTGTTGGTGACGCTGATGAGACTGGTGGCGTTGATGATGATTTGAATGATGTCGGCGATTCTGATGATGTTGATGATGACGAACTTTGTGCTGCAAAACGTTTCCCCAAGATTTGTAAACTCGAATGGGTTTAGCTTGAGCAGCAGTAGCTGTACTAAAAGTTAAGACTGTTGTTAGCACTAAAGTCGATAGTTTCATCACGTTCACACTTGATATAGGTTCCCTATAAATTAGATATGTTGTTCTCTTGGTTTCTATGCACTTATTATTATTTTTCTACCTGAGAAAACGCTGATTGTAGGTTAAAGATAAGCAAAGAAGGTAGAGAGAGTAGTAGGCAGTTATATAGATCGATCGCAAACTAACAACCATTAATTCTTGAAACAGAAGAAACATCTAGATTCAGAGCAAGCTACTATAATCCTGGGAGTTTTCTTGAAAATATAGTCAGCCGAAGTCATGGTAGATAGTCATTCAGAGACAGAGCGTTTTCGACAGCTACAGAATCAGCTACGAGAATGGACGAGATCCCCAGAAGAGGGTCAGCTATGGCAAAGTGTCGATATTTTCGACCAGGATGACTATGATATTTTAGTGATTCCGTCCTTTAGCGTCGATCAGCAGGTAGGAGATAAGGTTGCGGGGTTTCTCCATTACGAAGAAAGGCTGCTATTTTCGCTGATCCGTCTACGTAATCCTCTAACCAGAGTGATTTATATTACGGCTTTGCCTCTTTGTCCCATTGTTATTGATTACTATCTACAGCTATTGCCAGGAATTCCTTTTTCCCATGCTCGCGATCGCCTACTATTAATTAGCACCTATGATGGTTCGCTCAAACCTCTGACCCAAAAGGTTTTAGACCGTCCGCGACTAGTGGAAAAGATTAAACGGGCTTTACGTCCCAACAAGTCTTATATGGTTTGTTATAACTCAACGGACTTGGAACAGCAGCTATCTCTAAAACTAGGTATTCCCCTATTAGCAGCATCTCCCGAAGTTCTTAAATGGGGTTCAAAAAGTGGCAGTCGCCGTATTTTTGCCGAGGCAGAAATTGCCCATCCAGACGGCAGCTATACTGTCATAAACGTTGAAGATCTAATTCAAGAGTTATACCAACTGTGGCAGAGACAGCCTGATCTAAAGCGCATTGTCGTCAAGCTAAATGAAGGCTTTTCGGGAGAAGGTAATGCTCTATTAGATCTTAGACCGATTCAAGAATACAGTCCCAAGCAAAAAGAAGAGGCAGAAACGAAGGCTGCTCTTGCCAAACAGCTAGAACAAATGAACTTTCAGGGTGCGAGAGAAACTTGGGAGACTTTTTCGGGCAGAATCCCAGAGTTGGGGGCAATTGTCGAGGCTTTCGTAGAAGGAGAGATCAAGCGATCGCCTAGTGTCCAAGGTTATATTCGACCATCGGGCGAGGTGGAAATTGTTTCCACCCACGATCAAATCTTAGGTGGCGTAGACGGACAGGTGTACGAAGGCTGTTATTTTCCTGCCGATGCTGACTATCGCTGCGAGTTACAGGAGCTTGGCTTAAAAGTTGGTGAAGTCCTAGCTGCAAAGGGCGCGATCGAACGCTATGGCGTAGATTTTATTACCGTACAAGACCCAGAAACAAAAGTCTGGGATATTCAGGCGATCGAGATCAACCTACGTAAAGGTGGTACGACTCACCCATTTATGACTCTCCGACTCTTAACCAACGGTACTTTTGATTACGACACGGGTAAGTTTTTGAGCCAGCAAAATCAGGAGAAGTACTATATTTCTACTGACAACCTGCAAAAGAAGCAGTATCAAGGTCTATTGCCTAACGACTTAATGGATATCATTGCTCAAGAAAGACTGCATTTTGACAGCAGCAGCCGAACAGGGACGGTATTTCACCTTATGGGTGCATTGTCCGAATTCGGCAAGCTGGGTTTGACTAGTATTGGCAATTCCCTCGAAGAAGCCCAAGAGATATACGATCGCGTTGAAGATGTATTAGATAGAGCAACGGCAAATCCTCCCCACGCGGATGATAACCAAGAAACACCCCTGCCTCTACCAATCAACTGGAGCAGTAATCAGTAATTAGTCAACAGTAGTAGGGTGGGCAAAAGTCGAGCTATAAAACGACATTTCAAATATATTTTTTGTCCACCAAATAATCTAGATAATGAGTTCTATATCACAATCGGTAATTTTTTAACTCCACAACTTTATCCCGCCCAGCAACCCTGTAATGTTAGGAACAATCTTGGCATTAGCGGGTAGATCGAACTCGATCTGTTTTGCTTCGCCACCACCAATTAATAGAGCATCATAGCTAAACAGACGATCCAAATGGGAAATTGCCTTCTCTAGACGTAAGTTCCATTTTTTCGCGCCGTGTTTCTCAAAAGCTGCTCTACCCAACTGTTCTTCGTAAGTTTCTTTCTTGCGAAAGGGATGATGACCCATTTCTAAGTTAGGAACTAATTTGCCGTTGATAAACAAAGCCGAACCAAACCCCGTACCTAAAGTGATTACCAACTCTACTCCCTTACCCGAAACTGCCCCAAAACCCTGAATATCAGCGTCATTAGCTACCTTTACGGGTTTAGATAATATCTCTTCTAAACTGTTTGCTAAATTGCGATCTAACCAGTCGTCGTGAAGATTGACTGCTGTTTTAATTACACCATTTTGCACTACCCCAGGAAATCCTACTGAAACTCGCTCGTATTCTTGTTGCTCTGCCAAAGTGACGATTGTCTCAATCACCTTTTTTGGCTTGGCAGGATGGGGAGTTTTGAGACGATGGCGATCGCTTAAAGGATTTCCTTCTTCGTCTAAAACCATTACTTTAATCCCGCTACCACCTATATCGACCGCGAGAGTACGCAGCTGTTGAGACTCTTTCATTATGCTTTCTTTAATAGAACTACCCAGATTATAAAAGTTTGAAGAAGTTTGATTGAATTTGGTTCATTTTTGTTTTTATTGACTACTTTATTGGCGACAATAGATTTAGTAGTCTAAGTAGTAACTCTGATACTACTTAAAATTTTAAAACTCAAATTTTAAAACTTAAAATCATTTGCTTGTGAAAATGAATATATTGCAAAAAGCTAAGCCTGGGCTAATTTTCCGTTGTCTGATGACTCTTGCAGCAGGATTATCTGTATTGGGAGTTACAGCGAGTAGCGCGGAAAGCGCCGAAAAAGTAAAGCTTATCTATGGTCCGTTTAATGGCAAGATTTCGGTAAAATCGCTAGAAAAGTTTGCAGCTACGGGGGAAATGACTCGCGAGTTACGTATGTATTCTAAGTTTGTCGATCGCGAGGCTTTAGAAGAACTTGGCTACTGGTTGAACAGCCGTTTTGAAGCCAATCGCGTAACAATCTATAAATTCGCTCACACCTCAGAAGGCGAAAAGTTTTTTCAAGATTTAGGCACGGTAATCAAAACCCATCCTCAGCGTAACGGATATTTAGCAATTCGTTCGGCTTTGATCGAAGCTGCCGACACTCCTAGCAATGACGACGGCTGGACGATTATTGAAGCCATGCAAAACTTTCCTACCGAAGATTTGCAAATTAATACGGGAGATTTGTCAAAACTGCAGAAATTTTGGTCGGATAACCCCGAAAGCAATCAGGCTGCCTTGGAGATATTCAAAATTCGCGACGAAAAATCTTCCGCTTTCAACCCAAATTAATGGCGTAAATGATTAAGCCACGGTGCTTTCCTGATTCTTAGCTGCATGAGTAGAGTACTTTATACAGTCACATACCTACAATTTTCTTCTGCCTCCGATAATCATTGCAGCTTTTCTAATTCGGCTTCCCCAATTGAGCGAATGACTAAAAGCTCAAAAGCGTCGTTACTAAGTTGCGCTGCGCGATCGCTTTGCAGGTATGTTTGATATTCCATCTGTCGAGCCAGATGAAGCTGAAAAAAGGAAGTACTAAGGGCTTTCAAGGCGGGATAGGCATAAACTGGACGAGGACCGACGTTGGTATCGGGTACGGGCAGAACTCCCAAACCCTCCTGTAGAAAGCTAAAGTGGGTCGCAGGCTTGATTAAAACCAAATACTTAGTAAGATCCTCATTTAGCCAGGAAAAGGGCTGAATTTGTTCGGCAACAGAGGGCATGATTAGGTCGTGTGTTCCTGAAATAATCATGGTTGGAATTTCTACTGAACTCATACCCTCTCTACCAAAAATTTCGATCATGGGATTGATCGCCATCACCGCTTTAATACGAGAATCTCGCAACTCAAGTTGAGATTGACCGAGTTGATTAAAGGCGCATCTTGCCAAAGAAGATAAATTCAATAAAACGTTGGGATAGCTGTCTGCCTGACATTCTTCAGCAGTTTCGTCCGCAATTAATCTCCCCCCCGACAAGGCTAATGCACTATAGCCACCAAAAGACTGACCTACCAAGCCAACTCGCTGTAGATCTAAATTAGGTTCTGATTCTAGGCGATCGAGAACAGAACTAATATCTAGAGGATTATTAATTAAATTGTTTGCATCGGGAAAGGCTGCTTTCCCTGCTAGAAAGCGATCGAACTTATCCAAACCGATTTCATTATGCTCGATTACCGCTACTGCAAATCCCTGAGAAGCCAAGTGTCTTCCTAGGTAGGCAAAAGTTTGACGGTTAGAGGCAATGCCGTGAGAAATAGCAATGACAGGAACGGGGCGATTTATGGTCGGTTGATAAAGGTCGAACAATCCCGATCGAGAACGAGAAGGATTTTGATAGGCGAGAGTCCTTTTTTTCCAAGTATATTGACCGGGAATTGCAGGAGCTAACTGCTTTCGACGATCGCGAAATTTAGTGGAATTTAAATCGCCGTTTTGTTGGTGCTGCTGATGCCGATCGAGATTGGAAAACCAGATACGTTCAATTGCCTCGCGATTATGGGTGATAGTATTAGCGCGTTGGAAATATTTAGCTAATACCTCTAAATCTAGATGAATAGTTTTGAGGGGATAGTGATGTAGCAAATTGATAATGGTTAATTTTGACTCATCAAAGGCAGCAGCAATAATTGCCCCTCTGAGTGCATAAAAGCCGTTCTGATTGCGATCGCTGCGGACACCCTTGGCAAAGTTTTTAATCGTAATCTCTCCCACCTGAGAATTACTGAAATTAGCGATCGCCAGAGGGCTAAGTTTTAAAGGGGTATTTAATAGCCCTGGTAGTTGGGTCAACTGCTTGGAGTTAAGACGCTTGAGGTAATAATCGAGTTCGGAAGTTCTCGTTCCTGTAGCTATAAAAGCCTCAAGATCTGCTACCTCAACCTGAAATTCCCCAAAAGGAGCCAGGCTGAAGACTATTCTCTCTGCTGCTTCTGCTGCTGTGGGTAAGCAAACCGCAGCTATGCTAATAACCAGGGAAACAACTTGATACTTTATTTTCTGAATCAAAATCACGAAATCCGATCTGGATCGGCGAAGCTTTTGGTTAATTTGAAAAACTATTTTTAGTTTATGACATTTCTTAGCTACATTGTGCTTCAATGTCTGTTTGGCGATCGCTCTTATGGTTAATTTTGCTGATAGCTAATAACACTGTAATCTACTGAAAATTTCTTTCTATTACTCGCTGTTTGCCGTAGCTAAAGCAGCTTCAACAATACCTGGTATTTCGCTGGGTTTGCTAGCTATTTCGATCCCAATATTGCGTAATGCCTCAGTAGTTTGGCAATCGCGATTGATGACGGGAATTGAACTAGATAGGTGATTGCTGATGATTGTTTGGGCATCGCGATATACTTTTGCCTGGGGTGCTTGTAATCCTGCTAGATATACAACAACGGGCTTGTTGTAACCATGATTTTTACTGTATGCCACGATTGATTCTATCTGATTCACCCTTTGTCCAATAGCAACAATTGCCTTGGTCTTGGGATCTTCATTTAAAGTTGCCAACCAATGAGATAGATCTGAACCAATAATGCGATCGTTGCCCAGGCTAACGATTGTTGACTGTCCGAGTTTCGCCCGATTTAATTCTGCTGCTACTTCATAGCAAAGATGGCGACTAGAAGTGATTAAACCTACTGTTCCTGGTTGGTAAAATTCGGGCTGTAAGTTACCCAACCATACTCGTTGAGGAATTACAATTCCATGACTACCTGGCCCTAAAACCAAGGTATTGCTCGATCGGGCATGTTTGATTAATTCGATCGTGTCTTGGGGTGGAACTCTGGGAGTGAAAATTATAATTTTGCGAATTCCTGCGGAGATCGCTTCTTTTGCTGCATCAAGTACCTCAAAAGGATTGACAAAAATCAGACTAATCTCTACTTCTCCATGCTCTACCTGTACCTGCTCTACTAAATCGAATACGGGAATACCTTCTATTTCTGTTCCACCATTGCCAGGACTCACTCCAGCCACAATGTCAGTGCCATAAGCTTTCATCTGTACGGTACAAAAAGCTGCCTGATAGTCAGTAATTCCTTGAACAATAACCTTTTGAGGATGAAACCAATTCATACAAAGAACAGATTCAGTAAGAGATCTATTGATGGGTGGTCGAACAAAAGCAGATAAGTCACGACCGAAGTGGAACATGCCGAAACAAGTTCGGCGTTTCCTTCGGTCAAATGATTGGGGCGGTTTACATCGGGATTAGAAAACATTAACTCAGCTACGCTCAATAGTCACTTATCTCTTGTAGCAATTTTAAGCAATAAATTCCTTTAACTGGATTTAACCACGGCAACAGCGCGATCGATACTTGCCTCTAAACTACTAGATACAAAGATCTGCTCTGAATCAAGGAAATCTTCAATACTAGCTTGATTGATTAGGCGCAAGACAAAATATGGTCGGGGGAAATTCTTCGGCAGAAAACCGGTGGGTGGCAGATTTTTGTCAATATGATGATTTTGCTCCGAAGCGGTTTCGTTGACGCGATGGGTAGAAGGTTCTTTTTCAATTTGTCTGGCAGTTTTAGAACTTCCGCTTCCTAACGTGCTGTTAGTCTTTAAAATCGCACTATTGACCAAGGTCTGTTCTGAGGGAGAAGCCAAAGTTGCTACTTCTGCACAATAAGCTTGAATAGTTTGCACAATTTTTTGGCTTACTGCTTCTGAGTCCCAGATATTGAGCATAATAACCTCAACGTCCGTAGAATCTGCTAACTCTTGCAAAATCTCTAGCAGCTGTTCTTGATAGAGCTGGAGATCATCTACATCACTCCTCAAACTGTTTTCAATCAGGGCGCTACAGGCAGGAACAACCTGATTTTGCTGTAACAAGTCCCAGGATAGTAAGGCACAGTCAAAACTACTGCAAATCATAGCTACTTTGCCACTGCGATCGTACCAATCCAGCCAACGCCAATGAACCTGACTAAAATCTTTGTTGATTTTCCAGGCAATATGATCCGTACTTGCCTGCTGTCGTGCCGAAAGATTGAAGGTTTCCATAATCGGCTGTCGTGCTAGAGCGCGATCGTTCATAGTAATTCTGCCATCGAGAGCCATTAATTCCCCTTTCCCATTAACTCCCAGAGGATTAATTTCAATCAGATCGAGATCTCGCTCTCGAAACAGTCGATACATCTTGGCAACAATTTCACTCACAGAGGAAATCAGTTTTCCCGATAGTTTCATTTGAGCTGTTAAGCGTCGAGCATAAAACAAAGAAAATTCATCATCAATTACCACCTGCTGTAGGTTTGCCAGCAAAGAGTCGATATTCATTCCTCCCCAGGCCGAACCCAACAATACGGGACGCTGTAAATCATAGTCCAGGACAATTGCTAGAAATATCTCTCGTTCGGTGTTGTAATGAGCCTCGGCTAAAACTACTTCAGGATACTCTCCCAAAATAGATAAGTTGAAAATACTGCGCACAGCAGCGATCGCATCAATCGTATTTGCTACAAAACGAACTCCTCCTGCTTTTCCCCGTCCCCCAGACCTAACTTGAGACTTTAAAACTACAGGATAGGGAATCTGCAACTGCTTGATTTTGCGTGGGTCTTGAATCGTCATGGAAGGTAAAATAGGAATACCTACAGTTTTGAACAATTCTTTTGCCTGATACTCTAATAGTTCCATATCCTAAAACGATAAGTGTTTTTTTATGATTAATCGAGCTTGAAGAGATAACTGTAGCGATCGCAGAATAATGTTTGACAAAAAACCTCTACCTAGCGCAATCGTTTTAAGCTGCGGAGATTGATAACCGAGAGTCATAATCGAAAATTATGTCCAACACCAGCTTACTAATCTCTAGACAGTCGCCAAAGCAAACTCGATTACCCAGAGCGATCGTCTTTTCTTTACAGTTTAAAGTAGCTAATTTATTACTATTAGGTTATTTTGTTATCTTGCTGTTTGAATTATTGGATTATTAACTTATTTGCTGATTATCTTGAAAACTCAGTAGCAAAACGATTATGATAGGTACTGCAAAAAAGCCAAGCCTTTCTCCCAGGAAATAGTTGTTTAAAAGTGACTAATATACACTAGACAGCACCTATATCTTTGGTTGTTATCGCTACTTTGTTCTGTTCTAGTATCGCCTAAACTTCAGATTTTGGTTATAGATACTCTCAAGCCACAACTCTTAGATAATTAATAATTCAACTATGCGCGACAACAATGACAGACTGTTTTCTGTCCTGCTCGACTCAACTAAATCGAGAAATTAGTACTCTTCGCATTTAAATTAGGGAAAAATACTGTTCGACTTACCACAGCTATGGCAAAATCTCATAACGGCAGGGGAATGAAAAAAGTTGTAATTATCATCAATGCTGATGTTGGCGATCGAGGCAAGTTAATTTCAGCATCCCCCGTAACTCAAAAAATGGTCGAAGCGTTGCAGCATAGTATTGCCGAAGATTCAGCTTCTATAACCGTAGAAATAGTTTCTGCCGCTACTCTGTGGTCGAAGAGTTCGAGAATTATCATTAAGGACAGAAGTACCGATACAGTTTACTGCCCTCTAACTATACAGCTACCAGATTATTTTGATTTTCCCCAACGGAAAATCTTTTCTGCCTGTAAAGATATAAACTCCCGTAGGCGCTGGGTAGAAAAGCAGCTTGGATTTAAAACTAGCGTCGGGGATTCTTGGCTGGGTCATCTCTGGCTACCGATTGTTATGACCGACAACCCCCTGTTTGGAGAAGTCATTGGAGAAGGTTCTATGCCGAATTCCTACGAACACCCTGTTATTATTCCCAAACGCCAGCAGAAGTCACTGCACAATTTGGCAGAGCAGTTGCTTGATTCTCTGGCTGCTCCTCCCGCCACGTATTTGCTACAGTTTAGCCTGTACAATGGCGAGATTGTTTTCGATCGCCTTTGGCCCTTCCCTGCTGCTCCTGCTTTAATTACCCTCAAAACACAGCAGCCCGATCTGTTTAGCTGCCATTGGAGCTGCATGACGAACCAGCCCATTCCTAAAATCAGCATTTCTGACGCGATGCCAATTTGACAAATTAACGATTTTCCTTTTAACCTCTGGTTTATGACCTGAGGTTAAAATGCTTGGTGAAATACGGCGCGAAGCCTTATAGGCGATTTATGCAATGACCAAATTTTAACTGGCAACTTAAGCTATTATTCGACTATCAACAAGTTTGCAATACTGCTAACAACAATAGGAGTTTCAAATATGGCTTTAGATCGACTCGAAGCATTTTTAAAGAAAATGCAGTCTGAACCTGCACTTAAAAATGAGGTGCTTGCTTCATCAACAGCAGATGATGTTGCACAAATAGCACTAAAGCTTGGTTTTGAATTTTCAGGTGATGAATTATTGAGAATGTCAGGTAAAAAAGTTGGTCGGGTTACTGTTAAAAAAAAGGATCTTCCTGGAGAGTACTGGGGGAGTTGAGAGATTTGCGAAGGTCAGCTTTCTATCCTTTTCAGGCGATTGCTCTAGTTCAATTTTTCGAACGTCTTGTATCTAGCCACTGCTGCAGAATTATCGTGGCAGCCTGACGGTCAACTGCGCCTTTGTCGTAAGTAGAATAATTTTTCTGAGACTTGAGCTGGGCTGTCGCTTCTACCGAAGTAAGTCGTTCATCGACATATTCAAAGGGAAGCTCCAATACGCGAAAAAGTCGTTCGGCAAATTTCTGAGTGTGCTTGGCTTGAGTACCAACTGTGCCATCGAGATTATAGGGTAAACCGATGATTAGCGTTTCTACCTGTCGTCGATCGATAATTTCTTTTAGCTGCCTTACGTCTTCTGTCCAATTTTGGCGCTGAATCGTCGTTATACCCGTGGCGATCAGCCCCGTACCGTCACAGCCTGCAACACCGATTCTTCTTCTGCCTACGTCTAGTCCTAAAGCAGCAACTCTGTCCATAGCGATCGCTTCCTAACTACTTTCAAGCAATGTTTTCGAGCAATATTTCTCAAAATATCATATTGGAAAATGAAGCAAGAGCGATCGACAAATTTAAACGAGACCACCATGAGGGGGCTTAAAGGAATCTCCAGAGTTGTTCTGCTTGACGCTAGCAAGCTGATTGGATTTAGCGCGGAAGATGTTTTTCTTCCTGACAATATTTTGATAAGAGCCAGAAACAGACTTGAGCCAAGAAATGCGAGAGGGAATTGGCGCGCGGGCGGGTTTTAGACCCTGAAGCATTTCTGATAGCTGTAGACCTTCCAACGGTTTAGCTTCCTTAATTTTGTGCCAAACAGAACGAGACATTAAGAGGGTTTGCTCGACAGCAGTAGCGCCAATCTTATTAAAATATTCTTCGCGTTCGGGCTGATAGTCAGCAGAAACGATTTCTAACGGCTGGGCATAAAGCTGCTTGTCGGCAGATAGACCGCGTTTGCTATCGACAGACTCCTGAATAATCTGCGCCATTTTGACCGTTAACTGTGGATAGAGCCAGGTATAGGCAGGATTGACAGTTAGCTGGGCGCGGTGGGGGCGAGAACCGTCTTTGGAAGACTCCAGGCGGAAATAGCCGATCGCAGCCTTGCGTTGGGGTTCAAACACGTAGCCACTCACCACATCTGAACCGTTCAGCCAGAGTCTAATCTGGCTAACAGCATTTTGAACCAGACTCGATTTAAAATCGTCTACATGGCGATCGAAATCCTGTCTCAATAACGGAGGCATTGAAATGCAGTCTAGTTGATATAGCAGCGGGGCATCGGCATTACTAATTGGCAAAAAGTTTGGTAATTCTGAATTCTGCTGTGCAAGTTCGGCGATTAGATCGGCTGAGATCTGCCAGTAGGTCATTTGTGCTTTAGGCTGAAAACCATTCTCACGATAGAGAGCTAAATGATTTTTTTCGTTGATGTTTACCTCTAACATCCAGGTACGAGCCTCCCAAATGTTTTGGAGACAGTAACGTAAAAGCTGAGAACCAATTTCCTTTTGAGTTTTGAGCAGCTCTAGTCGCTCGGAGTTGCTGTTAAGCAGCACCCGTTCGACTCTCCAGGTGCTACGAGTGCTGTTGACAGAAGACACTTGAATTAAGCCCAAGACTTCTTCTTGGTGCTGGGCTACGTAAACTCGCCAACCGTGATAATAGGAACTGGGCAGGAGGGATAAGAACCGCTTCAGTCCGTACCAAGAACCAACCTGTTCTAGTTCTCTATCGATAGTTACCAGACGTTTAGAAGCCTCTTTGGCGACATGTTCGTTCACCAAGGCATTAATTGCATCCACGTCACGATATTGAAGAGGACGAACTACGAGTTGTTCATTACTGGGTACGGATGAAGTCATGTCTTAATTAATCAACTCTTTCTAGTTGCCATAAAATTTGATTACCTTCTCGTCTGACTCGGGAGACGACCCAGTTACGCCAAGACCAGTGATCGCCTCTACTAGTTACAGCACTAGCATTGATATCCATTAGATCTGCAAGTTCGGAACTGCTAATCAAATAACCTTTACCAGCTATCTCTTCAGCGATTCTTAGAGTATCAATTAAATCTCTTAACTGAGTGACTCTTTCTTCACTCGATACTCTGGTTTCTTCCATTGTGCTGTTCGATGATTCAGTCATAAATAGCTAAAATTCAAATAATTGATAACTAGTTTCTGAAGATGAAATAACATCTTTAGGATAATAAAGTTTACACGATATCTTGATTACCGTCATCTTAGCTAATTTGGACGAGAATTATCTGCTACTAGATTAATATATCTTGAGCGTCCTGGCTGAAAATCTGGCTTTATTTCTAAAGCTTTTTCATAGCTGGAGATTGCCTCCGACCATTTTGAGAGCTGTTCGAGGGAGCAGCCTCTGTTGTACCAAAATAGGTGATTCCCTGGCATAATCTGGATTGCCCTCGTCCAGCTTTCTACCGCTCTAGACCAGTCCTCTAATTGATATAGAGCATGAGCGCGATCGTTCCAGGCTTGATAATTATCGGGATCGATCTCTAGAGCATTTTGAAAAGATTTTACTGCTGCTTGATAGTCACCTAGGCGACCTAAAGCACTGCCTCTATTATGCCAAGCTTCGGGCAAATTAGCGTTAATACTTAGGGCTTTATCCCAAGATGCGATCGCTTTACTATATTCTCCCGCGCTAACCTGCTTCAAACCCAAATTAAACCAGCTTTCGATCACTTCCAAGCTAGGGTCGTCTAACTCTTTAGTGTCAATTGATGACAAACCCCGATTATCTTGCTGCTCTATGGCTGAATAGTTTGGAGAAAGAGCTTGTTGTTCCGGTTCTTCTGGGACATTGGGGGTAGGTGAGTTTGCAGAAAATTCATCTATAGATAGAGATTGTGAGGTAGAGCTTAAGTCAAACCCTCGAATAGCATCAACTAGTTCCGTGGAAGCAGATATAGGTAGTTCGGGCTGTAGATCCGCAGCAACGCCTGGATTTTCGATAGAAGACTGTGGCAGTGTTGATGATGTGTCTGCTTCTAAGGTGGAATTACGATCCGACTCAAATTCAAATTCTTCGTCATAACCAGTAATTCGATCGGAATTGTCTGGGAGGTCTAAATCCGAATCTAGATCCAAATCTAGATCTAGGTCGATTTTATTGGCAGGTTCGGAAACATCCGCTTCCGTTGGCACGTGGGAACTGTCTGGAAGGTCTAAATCTAAATCTAAATTGATTTCCCTAGCAGGTTCGGAAATATCAGCTTCTGCTGACCCAGAGGATAGATCGTCTAGATCTCCTGCCCATAGTTCGTCTGCTGAAACTAACGTTTCAGAGAATGTATCTTCTTGTTCGACTAGTGCTGCTTCGGAAAGCGAATTTTTCTCTTCGTCTGACTTTAAAGCGAGATCTAGCTCATCATGAGCATTATTATCTTCATCTACAGAGGATGCTGTTGCTGCATCTACTTCCTCGCTCTCTGTTAGGTTTTTGCCAAGGGTCGCAAAATCGCTTGGTAGACGTTCGGACAACTCTTGTTCTGTCTCTAATGGTTTGGCTGGCAAACTCAAATCGGGACCAACGTATTCCCAGATCTCAGAGACATTATCACCGAATAGCAGTTCTCGACCGAGACGATGGGATGCAGCACCAATTTGATTAACTTCGGTAACAGATTGAGTTAACTCCCCAAAGCGAATCATTATCGTTCCTAGCTGCCGTTTAGACTCGATCGGCAGCTTTAGCAGCTTGCCTCGCAGACGACTTAACCAAGCGACCCAGTCAGCCTGTTGTCCTCGATCGCCCAACTGATTAAAAAATTTGATAATTCGGCGATCGTGCCAGCCGTGTGCAATACCCTCCAAAAGCTGATTGAACAAAAATTCATAATCAGCATCGGATAACTTAGAGACTGGTTCTGATGAACTCGCCCCAGGATTTGAGGAATCTTGAGGTGACTGATTAGAGTTAGAATTTGACTCTTGCTTATCTTGCTCGGCTTGCCCAATCGTGTGACTCATTACCTTAGATCAAATATACTAATTTATTAGGGTCGCTAAACTAATTTCCACTCAAAGTTATTGGCTCGGATAGAACGTTGTAGCTTTGAGCGTGGTCTAATGAACTTGGGCTACCCAAGCATTATCCACAGCTAAATATGGCTCAATTGTACAGGGATAATTTTCTACTAACTAGTGGAAAATAAAAAATCCACATTAACTATGGCTTACGAACCTCTACATCACAAGTATCGACCACAAACTTTTGGCGATCTAGTCGGTCAAGAAACGATCTCCCTAACTCTCAGCAATGCTCTCGAACAGGCAAGAATTGCCCCCGCCTATTTATTTACAGGACCTAGAGGTACGGGTAAAACTTCTAGTGCCAGAATTTTAGCCAAATCCTTAAACTGTTTGGCGAGCGATCGCCCTACTCCCCATCCCTGTGGAAAATGCGAAGTCTGTTTAGCGATCGCCAAGGGTTCGGCTTTGGACGTAATGGAAATTGATGCTGCCAGCAATACAGGGGTTGATAACATCCGCGAAATTATCGAGCGATCGCGCTTTGCCCCTGTTCAGTGTCGCTATAAAATTTATGCGATCGATGAATGCTTGACAGGAGACTCGCTAATCCTAACTAATGAAGGATTAATGCGAATCGATAATCCTGACCTTAAGGGAAAAAAGGTTCTCAGCTATAACGAGCGCAAAAAGGTGTGGGAGTATAAAAAAGTTCTCCGTTGGTTAGAACGTGGGAAGAAGAAAACTATAACCATCAAAACGGGCAGTTCCCAAATTAGCTGCACGGCTAATCATCTCATTCGGACAGAAACAGGATGGATCGAAGCAGGAAACGTCAAAGAAGGAATGAAAATACTATCCCCTGCGAGTGTGGATGTGGCATTGCCATCTACGAATACGGGACTGATGGTAGACGAAGAAGATTCGCTAGGGGACACCAATTTAAAGGAAATAAGTACGGAGCGAAGTCTTATAGTCTCAGTACAATCCTTGAGCAAGCAGAGGCAATACAGCCTACCTGTAAATGCGGATGTCAAGAAAAACTGGGTATTTCTAACTTTCTCCAACAAAAAGGAAAAGGAATTAAAAGTATTAAATCCTATTGGAGTAGGCATCCCTACCGAAAAGGTCATGGACTTTGGGATAAACGAGGCAAAGATTTTATCGATTCCTGTCAGCAATTACAAACTGAGCAATGAGGACTTATTTACGGAACTTTACTTGGGGATGGGAGCATCGAATATCCCAACTCATACAGTAGATTACCTAGATTACGTTGGACTCACGGCTCGAAGCAACAACAATGGATGGAATACAAAGCAGCCCGTTTACAGCAATTGCGACCACAAGTACAAAATGTTGTTAATCGGTGATACGGCAAAGAATCAACCGTTTGCCAAACAGCTTGCCATCCACAGTTACGAGAAATTTACGAAGTTGTTAAGCCGAGTGCTGGGAGTAAATCAGTCACGAGAAAATGGCTTCAATTTATTACTCCTGAAGGACTTGCATGGTGGTACATGGATGACGGTTCTCTCCAGCTTACTCCCCAAGGTAGTCCCTCAGTTTTTCTTCATACCGAGGGATTTTCTGAAGGAGAGAACCAAATTATTGCTCAATGGCTTACAGAATTGGGATATCCTGCCAAGTCTAAATCTTACGTCAGAAAATCGACGCAGAAAAAATACTACTGCATCACAATGGGCGCAAAATCTAGTCGAAAATGGTTGCCAGACTCACGGCAATACTCAATCTCCGCAATGGAATACAAGTTTGGAGAAGGTCGAATCTGTCAGCCACGCTGGGCAGGAAAAAGTTTACGATCTTGAGGTAGAGGATAATCATAATTTTGTCGCCAACGGCTTGCTGGTTCACAATTGCCATATGCTCAGTACGGCAGCGTTTAATGCCCTGCTGAAGACATTAGAAGAACCACCGCCACAGGTTGTATTTATTCTCGCCACTACCGATCCACAAAGAGTTCTTTCGACGATTATTTCTCGCTGTCAGCGGTTTGACTATCGACGCATACCCCTGGCAGAGATGACTAGTCACTTGAGATATATTGCGGATACAGAAAAAATTGCGATCGCCGATGATGCCCTAACTCTTGTGGCGCAAATTTCTAACGGTGGCTTACGAGATGCCGAAAGCTTATTAGATCAGCTTTCGCTTTTGCCTGAAACCATTACGGTAGAGAAGGTCTGGGACTTGGTTGGTGCTGTTTCCGAACAGGATTTATTAAAACTGCTTCAGGCAATTAATAGTAACGATTCGATCGCTGTCTTACAGCAGTGTCGTAGCTTATTAGATCGCGGTAGAGAACCACTAGTAGTATTACAAAATCTAGCTAGCTTTTATCTCAATTTATTAATTGCTAAAACCGCACCCCAACACGCAGAACTTACTGCCGTCACCGAAACCTGTTGGCAGCAGCTATGTGAGTCGGGAAAAGACTGGCAAACTGCTTCAATTTTGCGAGGACAGCAGCATTTAAAGGAAGCCGAAACCCAGCTTAAGCGCACTACCCAACCTCGACTATGGCTGGAAGTAACTCTATTAGGACTATTACCCGAAGCTAATAATTTAATTGCGGCTAATCCACAGACGGTTGTTCCCACTTCTCCCCAGCAAATAGTTACTCCCCTACCGACAGTAGTTATTGCCCCACCAGCGATACCGCAAGCTGCAACACCTTCAAGCACACCACCGCAAAATACTCAAGCTACATCAGCTATTCCTAACAAGACAGATCGTCTTCCCAGCGCCAATCCTACTCAGCAGCCACCGCCTTCAGAGGTTCAGTCACCGCCTCAGACGGTTCAACAGCATTCTCCTTCCCAAACAAATGCCGTTACAACCGAACCTGTAACGCCTGCAGCCGTTACATCTAGCACTAGCCAAGATCCAGCAGCCAATCAGCAAATATGGGATAAAGTTGTAAGCTGCTTACAGCCTCCTACAACTCAAGCATTATTAAAACAACAGTGTCATTTAGTAAGTTTTGATGGCATGAGCGCGATCGTTGGCGTTAGTTCGGCACAGCTTCAAAAGATGACTCAGCAAAAAGTACCCAACATTGAAGCTGCATTTGCTCAAGTCTGTCAGCGTAAAGTTAGGGTTCAGCTTGAAGTCGCCAGCGCAAAAAAAAACGCTAATAATAATGTAAATAATTCGCTCGCATCTATTCCTCAGTCCCTCGCAGAAGCGCCTGCAAACACGCCCCAACAGCCTCCGCCTTCACCTCCAGTTAATACCCAAGCTCAAATAGCACAGCCGACAGCAGGAAATGTTGCCATCCAAACTAACGGTGCATCCAGACAGGCTCAATCCTCTAATCTTGAGGCTAAATCTGACGCTCGATCTCAGTCGGAAAATGAAAATGCTTCTATTTCACCTTTGTCTATTCCTGCCAATCCCTCTGTAAGCGATCGCATTGCCGTACCAGATCTTGCCAGCAATCTCAAATCAGTTTTGGATCTAGATTATGCGGATGGTGAGTTGCAGCAAGCAATTGCCAGTCTAACTCAAAGTTTTGAAGGGGAAGTGGTGCAGTTAGACAATGATTTGAATAACTCTTTTGAAGAAGATGCAGAGATTTTACCCGAGTTAGAAGTTACAACCCCTTCAGATCGAGCGGATGTTGAAGATTATGAATGGTTGGATGATTTTTGATCTTCGATCGAGCAAGCTTTAAACGCTTTTCTTGATTATTACAGCTATCGTGATAAATGAACTAAGATATAACCAAAAGATCGCTTAAAAGGTTACTTCGCTCTATTCTCGATCGAGAAACAACTTGGTACGATCGCACACTCCAATAAATTATTGGCTACGTAGAGGTTATAAATAAGTCTCGAATGAATACTATAAACTGGGCTTTGGGACTAAATGCTCAAGAATTGACATCCTCCCAATCGGTGAGCTAACGCTGCACCGAGGGATTCCCTAAAACAGCGTTAACTGCTCAAAAGACGGTTCTCGTTTCACAGATGGCTGCTCAAGACAGGTCTTAAGTCTGATATCATC
>Ga0209831_1000960_pt1 | contig 27273 bp, 30 predicted proteins | sample Maine_Asex4_meta_FD_187451 | JGI IMG/M metagenome (GOLD analysis project Ga0209831, IMG submission 187451) | Marine algal microbial communities from Maine, USA - Maine_Asex4_metaG (SPAdes) (version 2) | ecosystem: Host-associated > Algae > Red algae > Unclassified | place: Maine, USA | collected... | reverse complement strand
CCAACGACTTCCGCTGTATTTTTAAGAATGGTGTGCGCGATATGTTGTTGTTCCACAATGGGAAGTTGCCTGATTGTTTCTATAATTTGTGCTGTACTCATGTTTTGTATTTTCGATAAAGTTAAGGGATTTTTACTACTTTTGAAAGTGAGTTGGTAAATTGCCGTTAAAATAAATAAAAAGTAAATACGTATGAAAGAAAAAAAATTGAATTTTGAATCTTTTCCTGAATTTACAGCATATCACGAGGCTGCACACTTTGTACTGGCATTGCTGCTTAATAAGTTTAACAAAGATTTTGAAAAGCCTATTTCGGCAACTATAAGAGTCAAGGAGAATGAACCCTATGGTAAGAATTATATTACTTTTAAATCTCCATATCTACCTGAGACTAGTAAAGATTTGGAGATAAAAGATAAAAATGTACGAATAAAAAATATACAAAATATCTTTGGTGAGTATTTTATGCTACTTTCTGGGTATAATTCGTATAGGGTATTTTTTGAAGAAAATAAGTCTTTTATCAAAGATATTATGTATGAAAACAAATTGACAAGAGATACTAAAATAGAGTCCTATACTATAGAGGAGAGATTAAAAGAAAATCGTTTTGAATGTGAGTCCAACAATGATATCTACAGGGTCTCAGATTTGATTAGAAAATCACTGATAATTGCGGAAAATTATGACCATGATGATGTAGTGCGAGATAAATTACTTTCCATATTTAAATTCGTATTTAATGAATTGAATAAGTTAATGAAGAATGAAGCAGCTGTAAAATATGCCATTGAAATTACTAAAGATGAATTACTCAAAAATAATAGTGAAGTGATTGAGGGTAAGGATTTAAATGATTTGATAGCAAATGCGGAAGGACTTATTGTGAATGTCGATATTACTGAATATTTAGACGCTTGTGAAAAAGCATATAGAAATGATGATTGGTATATTCCGTTACAGCTCCCCTCCAACTGGGTAGATTGAAAAATAATGATTTAACCCAAAAACGCCCTTTTAGAAACAAAACTCGCCTTGCATTTCCAAAAATACACGCTAACGGCTGAAGTCGTCAGTACAGGTAACCCATCATGTCCAAGTCATCCTCCGTCCATGTCGCTCCCTGTTTGATGGGTTTATACATCAGGCAGTCGCCCATATTTTTTGATATAACGCCAATCGTTTTCCCTTCGTCAATGCCCAACCAAGTGACCTTATTATTCGATAATTTGAAGCCATTATTCAGATAAACTTTATGTTCATCGGCAAAAAGTAGGATGAAGTCAGCTTTTCCTTTGTACTGATTTTCAACGCTTTGTAGTAGTTGAGTGCCAATGCCTTTCCCCCTGTGTGCATCCGCAACGCATAAATCAATAATTCCAACGACATCAATCAATCGTCCACCCAAGTTCATTGCTCGATAATCAATACCGACTTGTCCGACAACGGTATCATTTTCTTTTACTAAAATACGTTTGTGTGGAATTTGTTTGAAAAAAATGTGGTTGGGAAAAATGTTGTCGAAGGAGGCGTTTAGAAGGCTTAGAATTTGTGTGTGTTCTTTTTTAGAAAGTTGGGCGTCTGTTTTAGTTTGAATTTTAAGCATGTTGGTGGTGATTGGTTTTGATTTTTTAGAGTGTGTTTAAAAATTTAATTCTGATTCATTGCAAAAATTTCAGTGCCCAATGAATTTCTGATGGTATTTGGGGCGTGTTTAGAAAAGCAGTTGACACTTTTAGCTTCAAAAAAGTAATATAAAATGTAAAATAATAAATCCCGTCATCCGTCGGGACAAGTTGTAAAATGTAAAAGTTGTAGGACGCGAGAAGAGTAAATTGTATTTTAATTAGTTGATTTTTTGTTTTTCATAAAATTAAAAAATAATAATATTTTCATACGTATTATCGACACTTTTACATTTTACATTTCAAAAAAGTGTCCACTACTTTTCTGCGAAATTTAAACATGCCGAATTTGGCGTTTAATTTCTTTCACTTATTCTTACACAACTATTCCGACTTCTTAATCGTTCTATAAAATAAGTGTAAATTTACCCATATTAAAAGCCCATCCAACTATGAAACAATATTTACAACATATATTTTTATTTCTTTCTATGATAATTGCTTTCCACGCGAATGCAACGCATAATCGTGCGGGAGAGATTACTTATGAACAAACAGACGACCTCGAATTTCGGGTCACCGTCACGACTTATACCAAGACGAGCAGCATACCTGCAGACCGCGACAGCCTTGAGCTGTGTTGGGGCGATGGAACGTGTGAATATGTTTATCGGGTCAATGGAATGCCCGGAGCAGGCGGTGTTCCGCAAGGCGAACCGCTGCCTAATAATATTAAGTTTAACCAATATATTTCCACGCACACCTATCCGGGAAGGTTCACCTATTTTATCACGATGACCGACCCCAATCGCAATGCCGACATTCTCAATGTCAACTTCCCTAATTCCGATGCGATCCCCTTTCATTTGAGTACCAAACTCGTCATTCTCAACCCTCAATTTCAAGGTACAAACAACACCCCAACACTCCTGCAGCCCCCTATAGACAACGGAAATGTAGGGCAACCCTTTGTACATAATCCCAACGCTTTTGATATTGAAGGCGACAGTTTGTCTTATCAACTTATTGAACCTCTGCAAGATACAAATACCGTAGTTGACGCATATTTTTATCCCGATGAAGTGGAAGTCGGTCCCAACAATCAGATTTTTCTCGACGAACAAACCGGAGAATTTCGATGGGAAAGCCCACAACGAGAAGGCGAGTATAATATCGCTTTTCTCATCAATGAATACCGAAACGGGCAGCTAATTAGTTGTATGATACGCGATATGCAGATTACAATTTTGGACGAAGATAATCGACCGCCGGAGATAGAAGTGGAGCGCGAATTTTGCGTAGTAGCTGGAGATACGCTTCAATTTAATGTGATTTATGACGACCCCGATAGCTTGCAATTGGTGCGGCTGACTTATACGGGCGGACCTTTTGTGACGGCGATTAGTCCGGCGACGATGCTGGTTGATACAGGCTATGTAGTGCCGCCCGATACCGCGATTTTTTTCTGGGCAACGGCCTGCGACCACATCCAAGACCAATATTATCAAGTCGTTTTCAAAGCCGAAGATGATTACACCCTTCCGATGGGCGATCCGCGTCCGCTTTCTACGCAAGAAACGGTGCGTATTCGGGTCGTCGCGCCACCGCCGGAAAATGTCACGACAGAGGGCGGCAGTGGTCAAGTAGAGGTTTGTTGGGAGGCACCTTATAGCTGCGAAATGCCCGAAGAACGCTTTAGAGGTTTTTCTATATGGCGACGCGATTGTGACGGCACTTTTGAGCCAGATTCTTGCACAACGGGCTTAGCAGGTTCGGGCTACGTCGAAATAATGGATAGCATAAATGTTGTTTTAGGTGACACAACTTATTGTTTTACAGATGATTCGGTCGAACGCGGACGCTGTTATTGCTACCGTATTCTCGCAGATTTTTCAGAAATAAATAATGCGGGTTTTCCTTTTAATTTCGTAGAAAGTCTCCCTTCTGAAGAGACTTGCGTACAACTTAGCCGCGACCTGCCCCTCATCACCAATGTAAGTGTAGAAAGCACCGATATTACTAACGGAATGATGGAAGTCCGTTGGTCAAAACCCAATCCCGACGACCTCGATACGCTCCAAAACGGACCGCCTTATCTCTATGAATTATACCGTTCGGAAGGCTTTAATTTGGCTGCGCCAGAATTGGTTTATACCACTTCTGCGGCTTCATTTTGGCAGGCGAATGATACGATTTTTACGGATAATAATTTAAATACATTAGAAAATTCTTATACGTACCAAGTTGCTTTTTTGGTGGAAAATAATGATTCGCTTGGCGTGACGGAAGAAGCCTCTTCTGTGTATCTTTCGATTGCGGCTTCCGACGAAATGAATACCCTCGCATGGGAATTTGATGTTCCGTGGAATAATAGTGAGTATACCATTTTTCGACTGAATGATGCGACCATGCAATTCGATTCAATTGACGTAACGACAGCGCAAGAGTACGTGGATGAGGGACTTACGAATTATGTCGAATACTGTTATTACATTCGCAGCAAAGGCACTTATGGCATTTCAAGTATCCTTGACCCACTCTTTAATAATTCGCAAGAGGCTTGTATTACACCGATAGATACGATATCGCCTTGTCCGCCGATATTGGAAGTCGTCAATGACTGCCCAATGGCTGCCGACTCGCGCCCTGCCGATACCTTTCAGAATTTTCTGACTTGGAATAATCCGAATAATAGCTGTGCAGATGATGTCGTAGGTTATAACGTTTTTTATGCCCCGATGGAAAGCGGTGAGTTTACTTTGATAGAAACCCACACCAATGCAGAAGACACGACCTACGCACACACACCGGGCTTGTCGATTGCCGGATGCTACACCGTTACGGCGATAGACTCGGTTGGCAATGAGAGTGTTATGAGCAATATCGCTTGTGTAGACAATTGCCCAATTTACACCCTCCCCAATGTTTTTACACCAAATGACGACGGCAATAATGACCGTTTTATTCCATTCCCATATCGTTTTATTGAAAAAATAAATATTAAAATTCACAACCGTTGGGGTGGATTGGTGTTTGAAACATCAGACCCCGACATCAATTGGGATGGCACAAATTTGAAAGGAGAACCACTCGCCGAAGGCGTCTATTATTACGCCTGCGAAGTCTTTGAACAACGCCTAAATGGCACAGTACAACGCGATAAAGGTTTGAGTGGATTTATACATATAATCAGATAATGATTAATGTATAACGATTAATGATTAATGGAATACCGTGTGCAAAAGAGAATTGTGCGAAGCACAGTTAAAACACATTAGCCGTTAATCGTTAATGATTAATCATTAATCATTAAAATCATGTTTACAGGAATCATAGAAGCACTTGGAAATATCCAAAAAATAGAACAAGAAGGCGCGAATTATCACTTTACTATAGAATCTGCGGTTTCGAGTGAATTAAAAATTGACCAGAGTGTCGCGCACAATGGCGTTTGCCTTACGGTAGTCGGGCAAGAAGCTGACAATCACGTAGTTACGGCGATATTGGAAACGATGGAACGCTCCAGTTTGGGGAAGCTCGCGGTAGGAGATACCATCAATCTCGAACGCGCTATGCTCGCCAATGCCCGTCTCGACGGACATATCGTACAAGGTCATGTTGATACGACAGGCGAATGCATTTCCGTAAAAGAGGCGGATGGGAGTTGGTATTATTCGTTTCGATATACGCTTACGGATGAGTTGCTACTCGTCGATAAAGGTTCGATTTGTATCAATGGTGTGAGCCTTACGGTCGTCGAACCTGTTGATGATACTTTTTCGGTGGCTATCATTCCCTATACCCACGAACACACGACTTTTAAGAACCTTAAAGCAGGTGATACGGTGAATTTGGAGTTTGATATTTTGGGAAAATATATTGCTAAATATGCTAAGGTCTATATGAAGTAAATACCGTAAAATAATGAACCACTAAGTTCACTAAGGACACGAAAGTCGAATTAACGCAGAGGAAACGAAGTATTTCTAAGATTTAATAATGAATTTCTTCGATAGCCTTAGTTTCCTTTTACGTTAATTCGACTTTCGTGCCCTTAGTGGTTCATATTCAATATGGAAAAATATATAATTCTACTTCGCGGCATCAACGTTAGCGGCAAAAACAAACTGAAAATGGCAGACCTTCGCGCGATGCTTGAAGCGATGAAGTTTGCTAATATTCAGACGTATATCCAAAGCGGAAATATCGTTTTAGAAGCCAAAGAAATGCCCAATATCGAATTGGCACAGTGCGTAAAAACACAAATCAAAACAACCTTTGATTACGATGTGCCGACGCTGGTATTGAGGGTAGGGGAGTGGCAAGCCATTTTTCAGAATAACCCTTTTCTCACAAAAAGAAATGAAGACACAACAAAATTACACGTCACGATACTCGCTGAATTGCCCGATAAGGGCTTGATTAACACCATAAAAGACATCCAACACAAAGCCGATGAGTTTGAAATTATCGGTAATAATATCTACCTGTTTTGCCCCGACGGATATGGCAGAACGAAATTCACGAATATTTTTTTTGAGCGAAAATTGAAGGTGGCAGCGACTACGCGGAATTGGAGTACGATGGGGAAGTTGATGGAGATGGTGGAATAAAAAAGCCCACTCCGAAGGAGTGAGCTTTTGAATATTTAGTCAATGCAGTTTCAATTAATCTAACTTCTCCTGTGCCATTTGCACGAAATTGAAAGTCGGTAGAATTATTGGATTATAGCCTGAGTTTAGCGTCAAATTAGAAACGAAAGATCGCAAATAAGGAAAGGCAATAGCTGGAGCATTGATTTTGAAAAATGGTGACAGCCTATCATCTTCTGAAATGTTTTTATCAGTCTCAAAATGAGCATTTGCTTTTAGAGATAATTCAAATACATCATCTTTGCTCATATTTAACTCAAATACAACGCAGAAATAGTTTGGAGATTCTTCTGAAAAAAGCAAGCTCATTTCAAATGAACTTTCTAATTCTTCTGTGATATCTAAATCAAATGTACTCACGTTATATGTGATTTCGGTAAACTGTACGTGATCGAGTTTTATTTTCATAATTAAGCTGCCATTGCATAGTAAGTGTCATCATCACAGTCAGAGAAACCTTGCAGGGAAACTTTTTGAACGAAAACACTTATAGAAGTTTTCGTAGACATATTTTTTAATGAATTCCCGCTAGTAATCATTTCAACTTGTTCCCTTTCTTCTGCAAATTTTAACCATAACTCTAAGTCTTCTTTGGAAAAAGAATAGAGGATTTCTTTAAATTGCTTTCTGAGTTGATTTGTATCTAACATAGATTCTGATTTAAAATTGTTCTTCAAGAAACAAATTGAAGTTACGAATTTCGTTCAAACTAAATACAACGATTTGTATTCTTTTTTTGTAATATAAGTATTTCTTTTTGCCAAATTCCTCATATTCTACAACAGAGTATTTACGATTTGGTTTATTATTCGGGTTGAATGGGATATCGTCATAAATGATACCTGTTATACCCATTTTTCCCCAAAACTCATCTGCAAGGAAATCGTTGACTTTTTTCAACGTTATTTTTTGACCATTTCGTTGGAAATAACTTACTGCCTCTTCTATAAATTCTATAAAGAGAAAGTAGTGTTCTTCATTAAAAACAACATTCAAACAATTTTCAACGTCAATTTCAGCAGAATACACATCGTAATATCCTGTATTACGTACCTTGAAATCCTCACCCCAATATTTCGCAAATTCTACTTCTGTCCAAAAATAATATCCCGAACCGAGCCACGCATTTCTATAATCACATAGAATAGGACTATCCAACTCACCTTCAATTCTAAACTCTTGAGTATGATAGCCAACAAGGTATTCCTTACTATTTACGGTTATTCGTTCCAAATCGTTCAGTTTTGAGGTTTATTTTTACCCACCAAAATCATCAAAAGCAATATTTTCTTCCGGTACACCGAGTTCGTCGAGTGTTTTGATAACGGAAGCATTCATCGCTGGAGGTCCGCAGAAATAGTATTCTACTTCTTCCGGTTCGGGGTGATTTTTGAGGTATTGCTCGTAGGCAACACTCATTACATAACCCTTGAAGCCATCGCCTGTATCGTTGATGTCTTTCATTTCATCCCAATTGTCTTCTGGCAGTGGATTGTCCAATGAAACATAGAATTTGAAATTTGGAAATTCTTCTTCTATTTTTCGGAAATCCTCTACGTAAAACAACTCGCGTTTAGTACGTCCACCGTACCAGAATGATACTTTGCGGTCAGTCGTTTTGAGCGTGTGAAAGAGGTGGAATAAGTGTGAGCGCAAGGGCGCCATACCTGCACCACCACCAATGTAGACCATTTCCTTTTTGGTCGGCTTGATGAAAAACTCACCGTAAGGACCAGAAACCGTCACCTTATCGCCAGACTTTGCACCAAAGACATAGGACGAACAGATACCCGGATTGACTTTCATCCACGCATTTGCAGCTCTATCCCAGGGCGGCGTAGCTATACGAATATTGAGCATGACGATATTGCCCTCTGCGGGGTGATTCGCCATAGAGTATGCACGGAAAATCGGCTCATCATTGACCATCTTCAAATCCCACAAACCGTATTTATCCCATTCTGATTGGAACTCATTTTCAGGTTTGCCCATACGCGGGTGGGAGGTGATGTCAATTTCTTTAAAATCAACTTCGGTCTTAGGCACATCAATTTGAATGTAGCCACCTGCCTCAAAATCAAGCTCTTCTCCTTTCGGCAATTCTACTACAAATTCCTTGATAAATGAAGCAACGTTATAATTCGACTTAACGGTACAATCCCATTTTTTGATACCAAAAATTTCTTCCGGTACACGAATGTCCATATCGCTGCGCACCTTGACTTGACAAGCCAAACGCCAGTTGTCGGCAGCTTCTTTGCGTGTCAAGTGGTTCATTTCGGTAGGCAATGTATCGCCACCGCCTTCATCTACTTGGCACAAACACATGGCACATGTACCACCACCACCGCAGGCGGAAGGCAAGAACACATTGCGCTCCGAAAGTGTAGAAAGTAAGGTCGCGCCCGGCGAAATAAGGATTGGATTTTCCCTATCGCCATTCACAACAATTTTCACTTCACCTTGTGGCAAAAGCTGTTTTCTCGCATAAATCAACATCCCGGCAATACCGGAAATGACCAATCCAAAAACTACTACTGCTGAAACTATTAAACCCATAAGATTTTATAAATGTAAAATGCAAAATGTAAAATATTAAATGTAAAAGGAATGAACGCGAGTATTTTATGAATTAATATTTTTCAAAAAAATGAAAAATATTTCTAATAAAAAAGATTCACGTAGCACTACTTTTGAGTTTAGTGAAAGAAAATAAATAACTTGCCCCATTATGCTTGTTCTTTTCCCTTCTAAAAAACACAAAAAATAGTTCCGTAGCTATGGCTATGCAACGATTTTTTGAATTCTTTAGAAGAAAAAATTACGGCGCATTATGAAACAATTTATTTAATTTCTTTCACTACATTTGATATTTCACGTTTTACATTAAAAAAAATATCAATAGAAAAATTCTTTTATAAAAAACCGTAGGTCGTTCGCCGTCAAGCGAAGCGTCCGTCTACCGTTAATTGCCTGCCGTAAGAGCTGCCGGGTCAATACCCATCAGGCTCATAAAAGCGATGCCCATCAATCCGGTTAAGATAAAAGCGATACCCAAGCCGCGCAATGCAGGTGGTACAGCCGAATAGCGCAATTTTTCACGAATCGCGGCAATAGCTACGATTGCGAGGAAAAAACCAAAGCCCGAACCAATACCAAAGGCTACCGATTCGACAAAGGCATATTCACGCGAAACCATGAAAAGTGAACCACCGAGAATCGCACAATTTACTGTAATCAAGGGCAGAAAAATACCCAGAGCAGTATAAAGCGTCGGCGAAAAATTTTCAATAACCATTTCTACGAGTTGCACCATTGCAGCAATAACGGCAATGAATAGAATCAGTCGCAAAAAGGTCAAGTCCATTTCCACACCAACAATACCCGACAAGATATTCGTACTTGGTTCGAGGAGGTAGGTGTAAATCACCCAATTAATCGGCATCGTGATAGCGAGTACGAAGATAACCGCCGCACCAAGTCCAACCGCCGTTTTGACCGTCTTTGATACCGCCAAATATGAACACATCCCCAAGAAATAGGCGAGTACCATATTTTCGATAAAAGCAGCTTTGATAAATATATTTAAATATTCCATTTTATTTAGTTAATTGGTTAATTGGGGAATGGGTTAATTAGAAAACGTGAAGTTTATAACTGCGGACTGCCGACCGACAAGCCGCCGACCAAATCTAACTCACATCTACCAACTTCGGATTCCAACTACGCTGTACCCATATCATAATCCCAATAACGAATAGAGCTGCCGCAGGAAGTACCATCAAACCATTATTGGCATACCAGCCAAAAAACATACTACCCCAACCCGCAGAAACGGTATCAATCAAATAATCTGAATTAGGACCGATAAGTTTGAAGCCCGCGAAAGTTCCTTTTCCGAAAACTTCGCGAATAGCAGCCACTAAAATCAAGATGCCACCATAGCCCAAACCATTGCCGATACCATCGAGAAATGACCGCCAGGGCTTGTTTGCCATTGCAAATGCTTCTAAGCGTCCCATCACGATGCAGTTGGTAATGATAAGACCAATAAATACAGATAATTGCTTATAAACGGTAAATGAAAAAGCTTTGAGTACTAACTCAACCACCGTTACGAGAAATGCAATGACGACCAACTGCACTATCATACGCACTTGCTTAGGCATACTATTTCGCAGTAAGGAAACGGTCAAGTTGGCAAAAGCGCAGACAAAAACCACTGCAATCGCCATTACGAAGGAAGGTACAACCAGCGTAGTCACCGCCAATGCCGAACAGATACCAAGTACCTGTACAGTCACCGGATTATTATCATTGAGTGGGTCAGTAATTAGGAGGCGCTCTTTTTTTCCAAATAAGGGTTCGCTCTCTTTGACCGCCACGTTTTTTTCTAAAATATCAGCCATTATTATTCTTTTATTTTGTAAAAATATTCAAGATACGGACCCATGCCATTTCTTATCATTGCCGTTACGCCATCTGCCGTTACGGTTGCGCCCGAAATACCATCTACTTCATACTGTGCGTACTGTGGGTCGTCTCGTTGCCCACCTTTTCTTACATTAAGGTATTCTCCTGTTTCATCATTATAAATTTTATCACCGATAAAATTCTTTTTAAAATCGGAATTGTCTTTAATTTCTGCACCAAGTCCGGGCGTTTCGCCAGTATGGTCAAAGGTAACTCCTACAATAGTACGAAGGTCGTTTTGAAGTGCAACTGACCCCCAGATTTTGTCCCATAATCCATTACCTCGCATACTGGTGATATAGTAATCTTCACCGTTATTATCATAAACGTATAATGGGTAAATGCGTTCTGCTTTTGGCTTTTTTTCTTCTTTCGCCATATCAATTTTCTCAGCTTTTACGCCATCTACGAGATTGCCTTCGGAATCAATTACGAGTTGTTTGATGCTTGCAAAAGTCTCTTCTACTTCATCGTCAGGAAGTTCTGCCATTTTTGGATCGATGGCACTCAGGATGTCTTTTTTCTTGAATAATGCCTCATTTTTGAGCTGCATTGGCTTCAAAGAAGTTGCTAAAAACGCCAAGACTACCGCTACTACGGTTGTCAGTACGAGAGTGTATAAAAATACGTATTTGTTACTATGCACTTTTAATTTTTTTAATGAATGAATTTTGAATTTTTAATGAATGAATTATTTTCGTCCGATTCATTCATTCAAAATTCATTCACTTATTCATTGAGAAGAAACTCGTTTCAATCGTTTGGAAATATTTGCTTCTAAAACATAATAGTCGATAAGCGGTGCAAACACATTCATAAATAGAATGGCTAACATCCAACCTTCGGGATATGCCGGATTGAGTACGCGAACTATCATGCCCACTACACCAATCATAAAACCATAAATTAATTTTCCGGTAGGCGTAGAAGCAGCCGTCACAGGGTCAGTAGCCATAAATGCCATTGCAAAAAAGAAGCTACCCATCCAAAAATGATATTGCCACGGTACTGACATGAAAACATGAAAATCACCAACAATGTTCATTAAAATAGCAGTAGCTGCAGCACCAAAGACCATTGAGAGCATGATACGCCAGCTCGCAATGCGAAGTACCAGCAATAAAGCTGCACCTATCAATATTACAGGCTTACAAGTCTCGCCAATAGAACCCGGAATTGCACCCCAAAACATTTGGGCATTAGTATAGTATTCTTGTACTGCACCCCAACCTTGTTTGGAAGCCAGCGCGAGCGGTGTCGCGCCCGTCCAGCCATCGGGTGCGTTCGAGATGACGTATTTAGTAAAGGTCATCCCTTCGGGAATTGCCGTTATTCCAAGTGCAGACATCGTAGCTGCTTTCATACCAACTAAGCTATGCAACCAGTTGTAATCGTAAGCCACCCAGCAAATATCACCCGAAATTTCAACTGGATATGCAAAGAACACGAATACCCGCGCAAGCAAAGCGATATTCAAGACATTCATACCTGTACCACCAAAGGCTTCCTTACCAATAATAACCGCGAAAGCAATCGCTATTGCCAACATCCATAAAGGCAAATCCGGTGGCATAATCAAAGGAATCAACGCTCCCGATACCAAATAACCTTCCTCAATCGCATGACCTTTTTTAGCCGCATAAACGAACTCTATACCCAAGCCTACGAGATTGGACACAACAAAAATCGGTATGATTTGGAGAAGACCATAAAGTAGTTTGGAGAAAAAGTTGTCCAAGAAACCACCAGACATTCCCAAAGCGGTATAGTGCTGATGACCTATATTATACATACCAAAAATGTAGCACAAAGCCAATGCTTGCACAACCAAAAACATGGTACGTTTCAAGTCCATACCATCGCGTATGTGTACGCCGCCCGACGCTCGTGTAACGTGGTTGGGCGCGAAAGCGAAGGTGAAAAAGCCATCGTAAAGCGTATGTAGCATACGCTTTTCTTTGGGCGGCTCTATTTTTTTAACAAAGTCTAAAAATTTACTCATTTTTAGTTGATCAGTTTATAAAATTAACTGGTTTATAAGGTATATATGTTTTACTGTAAATAAATTTTCACAGTAATTTTTTCTCAATTATATCTTTGAAATCCTGCGCTGTTAGAATTTCTACTTTAGGGAACGGAATTTTGTCAAGAATCTTGAAATGCTTATCATCACTTACCAGATATTTCGCATTACAGGCAATTGCACAATCTGCAAATTTATTATCGTCAGCGTCTGCCTTAATCAAATTCCATTTGTAGTACTTCATTATCCACCTTACATTAGGAGCGTTTTCTATTAAATCCAGAACATATTCTGCGAAAAAACTACCCATGTGTTCTTTGATGATTTCTTCGTATTCTAACAAAATATCAGTCGTTACGCAAAGTTCATATTCTTCATTCACGAAGGCATTGAATATTGGGTAATATTTTGACTTGTCTGAAATACAAACAAGCAGAACATTGGTATCAAGGACAATTCTCAAAGCACTTAATTTTTAGGGTTGTAAGGCGTTCTTTTATGTGTATTCAGCAACCTATCCATGTCTTCATTCGTCCAATTGTTTTCGTCCCAAATCTCATTCGCCATTTCAGTAATTCTACTCGCTAAATACTTGGTAATCAGTCTTTTGATTTCAATCAAATCTTTATCTTCCAAATCTCTTGTAAAGAGTTTGAGTATTTCTAATTGATGTCGATTTAAATTTTGTATTGGCTGTACTGAATTCATATCAATTATTTTTGATTTGTACTACAATATGTTGCTTTTTTCTATGGGTACATATATTGTTCAATATAAAAATCATCTTTTTCATCAGAGTCGAAATAACTAACGATTTCTCCTCCGTTTAAATAGTCAAAGAGAAAATTAGGTAACTCAATTCTAAAATTCCCTATTATCTTTCTTCCGGTTAATTTATCTACATTAATTATCAAACCGCAATTAGAACACTGAAGTCCTTCTTGACATTCAAATGGGAAATTGTTTTGGTTTAACTTTGGTCTGTTTTTGAATTTTTTGATTAGAATCTCAATAACCTTATTATATAAATTGAATTTACATTGTGGACAAATTGCACATTGCTTCAATTCTTCTTCTCCCCATTCAATAATTTCAATTTTATCATCTTCATTCTCGTAAAAAAAATAATCCTCATCTCCAATGAACCAGTTAATTTCATTGAACCCAATTGTCAAAAAACTCTTTAATTCGCTTAAATTCCATGTCATTAGACTTTCGCGACGCTCAACTTGTTCAATAATTCTTCGATGCCATCCCTTCGATAGCTCCTCAACGCTGACCTTAATCTTTTCAATGTCTTTTTTTCTTGTCCGAGATTTTGACAAAAGATAGAAGTTATTGGTTACTCCCATTATTCATTTTGATAGTAACCAAATTAGCTTTCTCTAACTATATCCAAGCCCTGTCTCAAAATATCCTGTACATTCGTTTTCGACGTACAAGCAAATTCACAAAGCGCGACATCTTCTGGTGCGAGTTCGTAAATACCCAGACCTTCCATGCGCTCAAAATCATTTGCCAAAATCGCTTTTATCAAATGCTGCGGATACATATCCATTGGCAATACGGATTCGTACTGACCTGTGACTACGAGGGCGCGAGGTTCGCCGTGCGTATTGGTTTCTGCTTCGTATTTAATATCGGGAAATGCTGAACCGGGAAAAGTAGCCGATACACTCGGACGTACTGCGACTGGATTCATCCAGCCAAATAATTGGTATTCATCATTTTCATGTAAAACGGTAATTTGGTCATCATAAAACCCAAGATAACCGTCATTATCAATCTGCTTTCCAGTCAAGACATCACCGGCTACGGTACGTGTTTTGTGTTCTGTCAGAATATTATTTTTCAAAATATCTTCTACATTCGCACCAAGAGGGACGCGGAAGTATTTGGGATTGCGCAACTCTGCACCAGTGACTGCAATTGTACGCTCGGCTTTGTATTTTCCTGTAACGAATAAGTCTCCGATAATCGCTACATCCTGCGGATTGACGACCCAAACAACTTCATCTTTATTAATAGGTGCAGTGTGGTGAATTTGTATACCAACATTTCCGGCAGGGTGCGGTCCTTTAAACCAATGTTTTTCTACATTCTCTGCGCGAGTAAACGCCAAAGCCGGAGGGCTGTCTACGTTTGCATTGAGTCCTAAATGTACTTTTCCACCGGTCAATTTTGCGAGTACATCCAAACCGCGTTGAAAACCCGCGGCATTTTTTTGTATCACAAAATCAAGGTCGGGTGCGAGCGGTGCAGTATCGAAAGTCGATACAAAAATATCGCGCGGTACATCCGTCGGGTCAGCCACCAACTCAAAGGGACGTTGACGAATAAATGCCCAAACGCCGCTTTCTGTCATATAATTGACCAAATCTTCACGCGAAGCAAAACTGTTCAAATTCGGTGTGTCGCGCTCGATATATTGTTGTTCCTTGTCTACGAGAATAATGATTTTATCAATCGCTCTTTTCGCACCACGAATCACATCTACAATTTGTCCGCTAACGGGCGACGCATATTTTATTTCAGGACGTTTTTTATCGAAAAATAAAATATCACCTGCTTTCACTTCGTCGTCTTTTTCTACCAAGACCTTCGGAATCGGCGACATGCCAATGAAATCACGCGGGCTGATAGCCACAGTATTTACTCTGGCTTCACCGAGTATTTTTTGTGCTTCACCTTTCAACTTGATGTCATACCCACGTTTTAGGTGTGTGACAGAACTACTTTTGGCGTAGCCGGGAGCTTTCGAGCGAGTAATTTCGGAAAGGCGCGGAAAAAGAGAGTAGTTTTCGCCATTCTTTTCTGCACCGACTTTGCGAGCTTCTTCGCCCATAAAAATATCAGCAACAAATAAGGTGACAACTAATAAGATTAGTAGCGTAACTGCGAAAAGCCCTACAAGGAGTCCATTGGAAAGACCATCGGATTGTGCCTGCGCCGTGATAGCTACGGTCATTAGGATTAGCAAAAGGACTGGTCGTTTGAATTGAATTTTCAATTTGTATATATTTTGTGGTGGCAGAGTTTGAATGTTCCTTTTAAGGTTCTGCTGAAATAAGGATATTTTTAAATTATTTTATAATAAAAAATATTTATAAATAATTCATTTTTAATAAAAAATAAATTAAAAAATAATTTTAATTAATTAAAAAATGGCTATATTTCAGTGCGACCTTTTAATACATAAAAGAATTTCTACCTAACTATATGCTCAAAAATCGCTGCAAAGATAAAAACCTTACGGTAAAAAAGATAGTCAAGATTGACTTTTTGGTAATGGTGTTTTTTATTTAGATTTTGTCTAAATAAAAATGTAATATTGTATGCTGTCTTAATTTATTAAAGAAGCATCTTTCTTTTCACGTATCAATTTTTCAAAACCACTCTAAACCTCGCTTTTCCTTCTTCCAAATGTTCGATGGCTTCATTTACTTTTTCCATCGGAAATTCTTCTACGGTCGGATATATATCGTGCCTCACACAAAAATCCAACATGGTTTTGATAAGTGCAGGACTTCCAATCGGACTTCCTCCCACGGTTTTTTCTGCCATCAAAACGGAGGAAGAAAATTGCATGGGTTCTAAAACCGCACCGACATTATGAAATTTTCCTTTAGGAGCAAGTGCCTTTAAGTATGAATTCCAATCGAGCGAAACATTGGTGGTATTCAAGATAAAGTTAAGTTTTCCTCGGATAGGTTTTAACTCCTCTGGCTTGCGAGAATTGATGACTTTAGACGCCCCCATCGCCAATATCTGTTCTTTTTTTGCCGCATTAGAACTGAATGCAATGACTTCGCATCCCCAGTTTTTCAAAAATTTAATCGCCAGATGTCCCAAGCCGCCGATTCCGATGACGCCGACGACATCCGTAGGTTTTACCTGCGACAATATGATAGGATTAAAAACAGTGATACCACCACATAAAAGCGGTCCGGCTTTGGTAATATCAATGCCTTCGGGCAAGGAAATTACGCTCGACCAATGTGCGCGAACATAGTCAGCAAAACCGCCGTGTCGCCCGACGATTGTTTGTTCCGAACTGGCGCAAAGGTGCTGGCTGCCACCCATACATTGCTGACAGTGCATACAAGAACCCGACTGCCATCCCAAGCCGACTTTATCGCCTTTTTTTACGTTTTTGACCGCATTTCCTACACCGACGACTTCGCCGATTATTTCATGTCCCGGCACAAATGGATACTGCGTCATGCGCCAATCATTATTGAGCATACTGATGTCAGAATGGCAAATTCCGCAATGCGATACCTTAATATCTACCTGTTCTGCGGGTAATTCGAGGAGTTCGTATTGGTATTTTTCTAATTTTCCTTTAGCCTCGTGAGCTGCGTATGCGTTGACTTTCATTTATTATTATTTAATTTTTTTGTGGGGAAATAATGTCGAAAGACCAAAGATACAATGATTTCGTCTTTTTACCTTTTGAAATTAAATTTTTAATAATTAAAAAGTACTCCCCCAATATAGGGTGAAATTCATTTTCGAATAAAAGTAACACAGGCTTCCAGCCTGCACTACGCTATATCGACACATTTTTTCGATAAAATAGGACGAACTAACGCCGTTCGGGCTGGAAGCCTGTGTTACTTTCACTTCATAATAGGAATGAGCGAGATTTTTAACGATTGAAAATACTCACGCATTAATTTATTTTACTCAGACGTAATTTTCTTTTTATTATAAAAAAGAAAAAATAACACACATATAAACAAAAACGGCTCCATGCGAATCTGCATGAAGCCGTTTTTATATAAAATTTTATGAAACTAAGCGACACGTTTATATTTCATAATTCACTGAAAGTGAATTGATTATTGAACTTGCGCTTGTCCACGATAACTATCGGGATGAACTTGAACTTACTATGCACTTTTTCCTGAAAAAAAGCGTCTCACACCTGCGCCAAATGCGACAACGGCTATGGCGATAACTTTCCAAAATTTAGCCAAAAGAAGACCGAGTTTTGCGAGAATACCTGCTTTTAACAGCACTTTTCCGGCGATTAATCCGCCGATACCGTAGGCGGCGACTTTATCAATATCGGGATTAAAATCCGCATATTGGCTGCCTGGGTTGAAGTTGACGCTGCTAAGAATCGGTTGGATATTCGCGTTGACATTGGGCAATGCGCCGATGTCGCTGATGGCATTGAGTTGTAGGTAGCCCTTTCTGCCGAGTATGCGAATGTTGTAATTTAAGGTGTTGGTTTCTGCATCACCAAATTTGAGTTCTTTTGCCCAATGCAGCTTTTTATTTGCCGAATCGTAGTAGGGTGGGGCAGCCCAGCCGACCAAATTGACGGTTTCATAACCCATTTCTACACGAGCTTCGTTGATTTCTCTCGAATCCTTTTGCATATCAGAAAGCATGTCATCGTAGTCGATTTTTTTGGCGTCGGCATCGTCCACATAACCATCTGAAGTGAAGGATATATTGATAAAAAACGCCGAATCGGACATGACCGTCGCATCTTCGGGCATCAACATACCGAGCGATTTATCTTCGCGTGGCGGGTTGCCCCAGATGTCGGTGAGTACTACGTCGCTGCCTTCGCCATCAAGGTATTTGAAGCCTTTGGGGATATTGATAGTAGCAATATTTTTTAGACTGACCGTTCCTTCTTTTTGATAGTTGAACGTCTGTTCGATGCTATCAATGTAATTCATATAAAGGGCTTGCATCAGTTCTTCGGAAAGTTGGATGCTGTCATTATTCGCGCGAGCAAACGAGCCGCAGAAGATGAACAGAACTAATAGGGAGTACATTTTTGTTTTCATAAGAAAATTGTTTTTAGTGCTAAAAGTCCGTAACGCAATGTGCTAATTTTGAATGAATAAGCACTGAATTTTGCACCGCAAAATCTGCACAATTCATACATATATATGATGTGTTACGAAATCAGATTGAAAAAAAGTGAAAAGGGCATCAAAGAAGCCGCTTTTAGGAATTAACGAAGTAAAGATAAGTTAAAAATTTGAGTCGTACAATTTTTTTTAGAGGAAATAAAAGAGGGCTAATACACTGTAAATTAAGTAAGTTTAAATTTTACCCACGCCCCATCTTATATGAGTAAGCTTTTCCAATGGAACAAGTTCCATTGAGCGGCAAAGTGTTTTCAATGGAACTTGTTCTATTGGAGAGGGAAGATAATTTAAACATGCTCTTAATTTATAATGTATTTATTTTCTTCGATAAATTGGCGTTTTACGTGGTGTAGAGAAAATTCATGAATTTTCTCTACACCACGAACCGAGAAATGGTTAATTCCGAAGGGGCTTCCTTAAAATACAAGTTCCTTTTTCGGTATCTATCCATTCTGCCTCAAAAGGAAATTCAGCCAGCCACCGCAGTATATTTTTCCCGTCTTTTTCTCGTTTACAATCATCAATAACAACAAAGACATCATCAGCCAATTGATTGAACAACACAGGTAAAACCGGATAACGATTTCCCGCAGGACCGTCTATAATTAATAAGTCAATCGACTGTAAATCAGCGATTTGTCTGGTGTCATAACATTCGAGTGAATTGTCGCCAATTTTATGTGAAATAAGTGGTGCGCATACTATGGAGACATATTTTTCTAAATGATGTCGTACAATGAGTTGTCTATTTTTTTTATGAAAATTCTTTTTATTTTCTAAAGAAAAAATACGTCCGCATTCATTTTTTTCTAATAAATAAGCCATCACAACTGTCGATACGCCGCTACCACATTCTACTATCGTTTCAGGTTTTCGATCCAATATAATTTCAGAAATAATCGTCAGAAAATCCGGCGAAGCAGCCCATTCACCCAACACAGGTAAAGGACTTCGCAAGCCAATTAATCTATGAATAGAAGCTAAGGCTTGTTGTTGTTTGTAGAGGTTAATTTGTTGATATTGAATACTTTGGAATTTATAGTGTAAATGAATCAACAAAACCACCGCCGCCAAAACAGCCATCGGCGATTTAGGCAAAATTATTGCCACCAAAAGCAATACCATCAGCACTCCAAACGTACTCTTATGGTCGCTTAGGTAGCGTTCTAACAGCGATTTCTTTTTGTATAATGGATTCATAACGTAAAACGATTTTGTAAATCCTTGATAATTATAAGCGATTTACAAAATCGCTTTACGTAAAGATAGCAGGCATTTTCAAAATGCCTGCTATCTTTACCTGATTTTAAACTACTTTTTTATAATTACCAAACATGAAATCATTTTTTATCATAATTTTTCTGACCATCCTTTCGCCCTCCCTGATATTTGCCCAAAACGAATCGCTCGATAAACTCATCAAAAACATCATCAAACGCGAGCTTGATTTTGATGAAACGCCCGGTATTTCCATTGGCATCATCGACCCGGACAGCACCTACACCTATAGTTTCGGCGAAACCCAAAAAGGCAATAAACAAACACCTGATGCCAATACGATTTACGAAATAGGCTCTGCCACAAAAGTGTTTACGACGGCACTTTTGACCATCATGGAGCATCAAAACTTATTGACGTATGAAGATACGATTGGGCAGTATTTTTCGGAACTTAGGCAGCCTGTCACCTTGCTCGATTTGGCAAATCACAGTTCAGGCTTTCCGCGATTGCCGCATAATTTTGGCAGTAGAGAAGAGGACGCGAACCAACCTTACGCGCATTATACACGCGAGGATTTATTATTTTTTTTAGAAAAATATGTACTCACCAAACCTTCGGGCGAAAACTACGCCTACTCACATACGGGCTATGCGCTGTTGACCGAGATAATAGAAGAAGCAGGCGGCGCGACTTTTGATGAATTATTAGAAAATTATTTGTTTAATCAATTGGAAATGAATGATACACGCATTGTTTTGAACAACGAACAACAAACCTTTCTCGCACAAGGAAACTCTCTTGCTGGCGAAGTTCCTGCCTGGAAATTCAGTTCATTTGAAGGCGCATTAGGTTTAAAATCTACCGTGAATGACCTCCTAAAATTCCTCGCCATGCACCTTGAAACGGACAACGAACTCAACGATATTTTACAAAAAAACTTTGAACGCCAACATGCGTCCAACTTTCGTAGCGATACTTATTCGGGTTTAGGTTGGCACATCCAATCGCCTCGCCGTCGCGCACCTGACGTATATATACATGTCGGCGCAACGCATGGTTGTTATGCCTTCATTGCCCTTTCGCCCCACTCGCACACGGCAGTCGTAGTCTTGAGCAATTCTAAAAAAAGTATTTCCAATATCGGGCAGATGATTTTTGATACGATTAATTTTAATTGGCGGAAAAGGGGATAGTTTATTGAGTATATAAAGTTTACAAGGTTCATAAACCCCATAAACTTAATACACTTTATAAACTCAATAAACTCCATAAACCTAATAAAACCTAATAAACAAAACCGTATCTTTGCCCCAATGAAAACGAAGTCACACAAGCCGGATAAAGTTAACGTCGTCACGCTCGGATGCTCGAAGAACGTGGTCGATTCGGAGGTTTTGATGATGCAGCTCCGCGCCAATGACTACGATGTAGTACACGATGGCGGCATGAATGACGACCCAAATATCGTCATCATCAACACCTGCGGCTTCATCGAACGTGCCAAAGAAGAATCCATCAATACGATACTCGAATACGCCGAAGTTAAAGCTCAGGGCGAAATAGAAAAACTTTACGTAACAGGTTGTTTGTCAGAACGTTATAAAGAGGATTTGGAAAAGGAAATACCCGAAGTAGATGCCTATTTCGGTACGCTCGAACTACCGCATTTGCTCTCCAAACTCAATGCCGATTATAAGCACGACCTCATCGGTGAACGACTCCTCAGCACGCCACCGCATTATGCTTACCTCAAAATTTCGGAGGGCTGCAACCGTACTTGTGCCTTTTGCGCGATACCGCTAATGCGTGGCAAACACATCTCCAAAACTATCGAAGCACTCGTTGCCGAAGCCAAGCACCTCGCCCGAAATGGCGTAAAGGAACTCATGCTTATCGCGCAAGAATTGACCTATTACGGTTTGGATATTTATAAAAAACGCGAACTACCGCGACTTCTACACGCCCTATCGGACGTGGAAGGCATTGAGTGGATTCGCTTGCATTATGCTTATCCGAGCAAGTTTCCTTTGGATATATTCGATGCGATGGCGGAGCGAAAAGAGGTCTGTAATTACCTCGATATTCCGTTTCAACATGCCAGCGATACGGTCTTGGAACGTATGCGCCGACAAATCACTCGCGCCGAACAAGAGGAACTCATCGCTTATGCCCGCAAGCGTGTACCAGAGATAACCATTCGCACAACTTTATTGGTCGGATTTCCGGGCGAAACGGAAGAGGAATTTGAGGAGTTATGCGATTTTGTAGAAAAAATGCGCTTTGAACGAGTGGGTGTTTTCACTTATTCACATGAAGAAAATACGCCTGCCGATGTATTGCCGGATGATATTCCACAAGCCGTAAAAGAGGCGCGCGCTGCACGTATTATGGAAATTCAGCAAGACATTTCCCTCGAAAAAAATGGAGCAAAAGCAGGACAAACTTTACGTGTATTATTCGATAGAAAGGAAGGTGAATATTTTATCGGAAGAACCGAATTTGATTCGCCCGAAGTAGATAACGAAGTACTCGTAAAAGCCGCCGATAATTATGTACGCATCGGTGATTTTGCAAATATAAATATCACAAAAGCAGGAGATTACGATTTGTATGGAACGGTAGTACAAACGTGATAGAACACGGATTTGGCGGATTGAACGGATAACGCGGATTTTTTTATGTTTTGAACCAAAAAGACACGACCTTTGTATTATTCATTGTAAATAACTGTTGACCGCAAAAATGGAGTAATGGAACTGATAGGTAGAATTAATAAAAGAAAAATTTACTACGTTCAGATTAGAAATAACTCTACGTGGAAATCATCGCTACCGAAGAATGGTTGGGTTGCTTTCACAATCGCTAATGAGGAAGATGGAGAGTTAATTCCTCCATGTGTAAAAATTTGTATCGACAGAAATGTCTCTTATACTTGCAGTGCAGGAAGCTATGCGAATATGACAGAACAATATTTTGACGAGGAAATTACTTGGCGTGGTGTGGAATACGAAATGAACACCAAGAAAGAATTTGACTATGAACTTTCACCTGTTACCACAGCACACAAGAACTTTGGAGCAGGGTTTTGGTTTGCAACCACTTTAGCTTATGATGATAACTTTGAAATAGATAAGGTAGTTTGTATTGATTTTACAAAAAGAAAAGTAAAGAAACATTTGATTGATTTAATTGATAAAATAAATGATGGATGGTTACCAGATGATGAGGAAATCAAACCTCCGGAATATGATAATTAAGAGAATATAACGTAGAATTAATCATTAATCATTAACCGTTCACCATTAAAAATTTATGGCAAAGATTACATTTAAATTTGAAGAAGATATACCCACTAAAACCGTTGAGGTAGAAGCGGATGTGTCGATTTTGGAAGCAACCGAATTGCACGACATCCACCTGAACCACAATTGTGGCGCAGTGTGTGCATGTAGCACCTGCCACGTATATGTGGAAAAGGGCGACCAATTTCTCGAAGAAATCACCGATAAAGAAGAAGATTTTGTTGACCGTGCGGCTAATCCGCGCATAGAATCGCGCTTGGCTTGCCAATGCGTCATTTTGGAAGAAGACGCGGAAATTATCGTCACGATTCCTGACCAATCTGGCATTATCGGACACGAACATTAATTGTGTTCTTTGTTCGGCGTTCTTCGTTCTAAGTTGGGTATTATCCGAAACAACGAATGAAAAACGTAGAACAAAGAACGTAGAACAAAGAACATGAATTTAGAAGATTTACCAATCAATTGGACCGACCACGAAGACATCGCCATGAAACTTTATGATAAGTTTGGCGATGATTTTACGGAGTCCAAGATATACCGCATTCGCTTCACCGAACTCTTAGAATGGATTTTGGAAGTACCTAACTTTGAAGGTACACGCGAGGGTTCTACCGAAGGACATCTCGAACAAATCCAAGCCAAATGGGTGTACGAATGGAGGGACAACCAATGATGAAATGCTACAATGCGATAATAGAATGAATGAGTGAATGAATTTTGAATGAATGAATTGTTTTACTAAGTGCCCCAATACGATAAAATATTGTCGCATTTTAGCATTGTCGCATTATAATTCATTCACTCATTCATTCAAAATTCATTCATTAATAATCATTTCAACATTTCAGCATTGAATTACTTAGAACCTTTTAACGATATTGAAACCTTCATTTTTGATGTGGATGGGGTGATTGCGAAAAGCGGTGCGTATGTCTTGGACAGTGGCAAATTGCTACGCAAAACCAATACGCGCGATGGCTTTGCGCTGCGTGCTGCGGTGAATTGTGGCTATCGCGTGGCGGTGATTTCGCAGGGACGATGCGAGGGCATCAAAATACGGATGCAAAATATAGGCGTGACCGATATTTATATCGGACAAATGCACAAAATGGAAGCCTACGAAGAACTCATTCATCTATACGACCTCGACTCTGCCACGATACTTTATATGGGCGATGATTTGCCCGATTATGAGGTGATGTGTAAGGTGGGTTTGCCCGTCTGTCCGCACGATGCTGCGCCGGAAATTAAGGAGATTGCACGGTATATTTCGCCGCTTGGTGGTGGTGAAGGTTGTGTGCGAGATGTGATTGAAAAGGTGCTGAAATTGCATGGAAAGTGGCATGATTCAATGGTAAAAACCTCTTAGAAATGTAAAATGTAAAATGTAAAATGTAAAATGTAAAATGTAAAAGGATTTTTAATTGCGCTTCGCACAATTCCTTTTTATATTAGACTTTGTTTCAATATGTTCGCCAAATTCAAAATTAGAAATCGAACGCGAGTAATTTATTTATTTTTATTTTTGTAAATGATTTTATTTTAGATAAATATAAATTATTTTTTAATTAACTTGTAATCAAAAAACGCTCAACATCTAATTTGGCGAACATATTTCTAAATAAAGTCTATTGTACTATCATTTCATTTTAATTTTACAAAGATGAACATTCCACAACAAGTCAAAGAAAAAGTACAAGCTATTGATAGTCAAGCAGAAGTGATTTTGTTTGGTTCGCGGGCGCGTGGGGATGCACGGGAGGATTCGGATTGGGATTTTTTGATTTTGTTGGAAAAAGCTGTTTCTTTTGAAGAAGAAGATATTATACTAAATACAGTTTATAAAATTGAGCTTGAAGTAGATGAAATCATCACACCCGTAATTGAAAATAAGCCACATTGGGAAATGCTGAAAGTTACCCCATTTTATAAAAATGTCCAGCGAGACGGTATTCACATAGCATGAGTCATTCAAAAAAAGAACTAATAACATATCGGCTCAGTCGCGCAGAAAATACGTTAGATGAAGCCAAAGTAATGTTGGAAGTCGAACATTGGAACACGACTGTAAACCGTCTGTACTATGCTTGCTTTTATGCCGTTTCTGCTTATATGGCTTTGAAAGAAATAGAGGCACATACCCATACCGGAATGAAGTCCAAATTCAACGAAACACTCATCAAAACCGAACTACTCACATTAGAACATAGCCAACTTTATAACAAATTATTTACCCTCAAAAATAAAGCCGATTACAAAGATTTCGTAGAATTTACCAAAGAACAAGTCACCCCACTATCCCCCCAAACCCAAGCCTTCGTCCGAGCCATTTCCCAACTCATCAAAAGCACAAACGATGAGTAATTTTCTCCACTTCATCCGCTTCCCCAACCTCATCATCGTTGGTTTGACGCAATACCTGATGCGTTACTGCATCCTCCAACCTTTCTATTCGCGGCTCGATATTCCGCCTTCTTTGGACGCTTTTCATTTCTTTTTATTGGTGCTGACGACGATGCTCATAGCGGCAGGCGGCTATGTGATTAACGATATTTACGACTACGATATTGATAAAATTAACAAACCGGACAAAGTGTTTGTCGGGCGGATATTCGGACTACGAAAAGCGTGGCGGATGTATGCCTGGCTCAACATCGCGGGTATTGCGATTGCGACGTACGTGGCGTGGCGGGTGGGCGATATGCGACTGGCATTGCTCTTTCCGGCGGCGGCTGCGCCACTGTGGTTGTACTCACGCCAACTGAAAAAGACCCCACTGATGGGCAATGTCGTGGTATCACTTTTTTGTGCTTTGGTGGCTTTGTTAGTGCTGTTTGCGGAGCGCAATGCCTTCCTGCAAATCGCCCAAACCAATAAAGAATATGGCGAATATGTTTTTTACCTCTTTTGGGGCTATGCTGCCTTTGCCTACCTCTCCACGATGTTTCGCGAAATCGTAAAAGACATGGAAGATGTAGAAGGCGATACCGCGAATGGCTGCCGCACCCTGCCTGTCATCTGGGGCATTCCTGCGACAAAAAATATCGCGGGTGGCTTCGGGCTGGCACTCGCTGCCACGCTCATCGTGCTGATGCGCTGGCAATGGCAAAACTTTGACTGGCACTGGCTCGGTATGCTCTATACTTTAGTGTTGATTTTCGTGCCGAGCTTGCTCGCGCTCTTGTTACTGTCTTTTGCGAAAACAAAAAAAGATATGCACCGACTCAGCGGTTTCCTAAAGCTGATTATGCTGACGGGACTGTTGTATTTGCCGATGTTTTGTGGCTTGTTTTTATGGAAATAAAATAAATTATGAAAAAAATAATATTAGCATCCAAATCGCCACGTCGTTCTTTTCTAATGAAGGAAGCGGGCTTTGAATTTGAAGTCAAAACACGCGAAATAGACGAATCTTATCCACCCGAAATGCCTGTGGAGGAAGTCGCTGAATTTCTCGCTAAAAAGAAGGCGGATGGTATGATGGATTTTATGGAAAATGACGCAATTATCATCACATCAGATACGGTCGTTATTTTGAATAATAAAATATATGGCAAACCGAAAGATTACAACGATGCTTTGCGTATTTTACGGGAAATATCGGGCACTACGCATCGTGTTATTACGGGCGTATGTATGCGTTCGGCTGAAAAAGAACACAAGTTTTCAGATATTACAGATGTGACCATTGGCGAAATGACGGAGGATGAAATGCACTTTTACTTGAAAAAATGTGAACCCTTCGACAAGGCAGGTGCTTACGGCATCCAAGAGTGGTTGGGCTATGTGAAAGTACTACGAATAGAGGGTTCGTATGCCAATGTGATGGGCTTGCCGGTGCATCGGGTGTATGAGGTGCTGCGTGATTTTTGATTTAGTGATTTTTGAATATGAGCTTTTTTATGATTTCTCATAAAAAATACCAAGTGGTCGATTATTTGTTCCTAATACTTAGTGAAAGAAATTAAATAAATTGTTCCATAATGCGCCGTAATTTTTTCTTCTAAAGAATTCAAAAAATCGTTGCATAGCCATAGCTACGGAACTATTTTTTGTGTTTTTTAGAAGGGAAAAGAA
>Ga0209831_1000955_pt1 | contig 27343 bp, 22 predicted proteins | sample Maine_Asex4_meta_FD_187451 | JGI IMG/M metagenome (GOLD analysis project Ga0209831, IMG submission 187451) | Marine algal microbial communities from Maine, USA - Maine_Asex4_metaG (SPAdes) (version 2) | ecosystem: Host-associated > Algae > Red algae > Unclassified | place: Maine, USA | collected... | reverse complement strand
AAACGCATCGTCAACCTGCTTCTCATCGCCCTTGTCTCGGTACTTATGCCTGCTGTAACGCTCAGCGACGTCGACGCCCAAGATCGTACTTATATCACCGACGCAGCAAGCGAAGCTGCGACCGACATCGTGAACGGTCGCATTGTTTCCACCACGAGCGTCGAGGTCGACGGTGAGATGCACCGCGCCTCAGAGATCGAGATCACGAGTACGACCAAGGGCGACCTCGAAGGCTCGGTGATCGTAGAGACACCCGGCGGCGAGCGGCCCGACGGGGCTGTGGTCCATGTCTCCCATACGCCCAAGCTGATTCCAGGCGAATTGGTGCAACTTGCCCTCACGCCCGCCGCACCAAAGACAAGCTATGTGTTGCCGGTAGCGATCGGGAGCGATCTGCCGGTGTACTCGGTGGCCGGTGGGTCCGACGGCGCATGGGGACTACTCGCAGACGGCGTCGGTCGTGCCCACGCTGTTGGGGACTACTCGCTATCAGGCGCCTCCTGGGACGGTTTCTCGCGAGATGTCATCTTTAAGGTGAACGCCGGTCATTCCGGTTTGAGTTCTACTGCGACTACCGCCGCGGTCCAGCGCGCATTTCAAACCTGGGAGGATGATCCGGGTTCCGATATCAACTTCAAGTACGGCGGCACGACCACGAAATCTGGGCTGGACCTGAACGATGGTGTTGTCACGGTGTCGTGGGTCGATCCTCCTGGCGGCAGGGGGTGGCTTGCGCAAGCGAGCTGGATTGCATCGGGTGACGGCAGCATTATTGGCTTCGATGTTCAGATAAGCCGGAATTTCGGCTGGTCCAATGGCGTCGTAGGCGGCCGCTATGACATAGCAACAGTCGTTGCACACGAGGTCGGACACGGAATTGGCTTCAACCATGCGGCTGGCGCGTCAGAACTCATGTACTTCCAGATCCAAGCCGGCAAAGATAAGGGCCTAGGCGCCGGCGACAGGTCGGGTGCAAAGTTTCTATATCCGACGGCAGATCCAATCTGCTTTGGCCAGTTGGCTACAGTCGAATTGAGTGCGGGCGAAGCTCCGACGTCTGGGAGGGACGTCATAGTCGGAACGTCTGGCGCTGATGTCATTGACGGGCTTGGCGGCGACGACCTCATCTGCGGTGGCGGAGGTAACGATCGAATCCGTGGTGGCGCAGGTAACGACACCATCGACGGCGGCGCTGGCAACGATCAGTTGTTCGGTGGCTTGGGGGTCGACGAAATCCGTGGCGGCCGCGGCAACGACATAATTCACGGCAATCTTGGCCCAGACTCGCTGTATGGAGATGAGGGTCAGGACAGGATCTTTGGCTACGCCGACGCAGACCGGATCGACGGTGGACCGGGCGACGACCTCCTGCATGGCAACCGGGGCGATGATCGCATTTGGGGTGGGGCCGGGAATGATCGATTGTGGGGTTATGCAGGCAACGACGTTCTCGAAGGTCAGGGCGGCAGCGACTTGGTCGTAGGGAACTTTGGCAACGACCGGCTCGGTGGTGGAGATGGTGCGGACATCCTGAAAGGGATTGGTGGCAACGACGTGCTCAACGGCGGACCCGCTAACGACAACTTGACCGGCAACGACGGCAACGACACGCTCAACGGCGGCGCTGGCAACGACACACTCGATGGTGGCGTGAATTCTGATTCGTGCGTCGGCGGTCCTGGGACCGACAGCACCTACCGGTGTGAGTCTGTCGGCTAACTTGGCGCTGGTATGAGCGAGTCAAAAGAGTTCTGTCTGTGGTGTGGATGAATCTATGAACCGAGCTCAACCGTTCGACGATGGCTCGTTGAGTCGGCGAAGGTTCTTGAAACGAAGCGCGACTGCCGCAACGGCTGTTGCCGCAGGGCTAGCAGTCCCGACGTTGTCTGGGTCTCGTGGCTCAGAAGTACCTCGTGTCCAAGTCGCAGGCGATCGCGGCAATCCCACCGAAGTCAGTGCAGGCGGCGCTATCCCGATGGCCGCTGCGGGGGAGCAAGCCACAAACCAGCCGATCGTTGTGATCATCATCGATGACTGGATGCCCTATCGGGCCATTGACCGCTATTTTTCCGGCTGGCCGCGAAAGTCGTCGGTTGATCCGTGGACTCGAAGTTACGCGAGAGAGAACCTCTGGTTCATGAACGCGCATTGCTCCTCGACATCGTGTGGGTCATCGCGCCCCGGCATGCTGTGGGGAATCCCGGCCCATGAGTCAGGGATCTACAATAACCAGCACGCAGACAAGTGGCTTACCTCGCCCGTCTTTGCCGACCGGCGCTCCATCGTCGGTCAGCTCAAAGACGCGGGATGGGATACTCGCGGATTTGGAAAGGTCTTCCACTCAAACTTCGTTGATAAGCACGACCCCAACTGTTGGACCGAGTACACGCCGCACGTTTGGAAGAATGCTGAACAAGCCGAGGTCGGTGGCGAATATTCCGACTATCGCTCAAGTTCACTTTTGGCATTCGGTCCTTTAAATGGCGGAGTCGAGCTCATGCCGGACCACGAGGTCGTCAACGCTGCCATCCGCTTCATCGACGGCATGGACGAAGGCGATGCAGCCTTTGTTGGCATCAAGAAGCCGCATGTCCCGCTCCGGGTGCCGCAGCGCTTCTACGACGCCATCGACCCATCTGAGATCGTCTTGCCAGAGTGGGACAGCATCCGAATCACAGGTGATGCCCGCAGGTTTCTGCAGGCCGCCCAACACAAAGACATGCAGGGAATCCGTGACGCTGGCGAGTGGCGATTTCTTATTCACTCGTACCTTGCCGCGGTGCGGTACGCCGATTATGAGTTTGGCCGTGTCATTCGCGCGGTGCCCAGCAATGCTCGGGTGATTGTCACCTCTGATCATGGTTTCGCCCTTGGCGAGCGGGGCGCGCTGACCAAAAAGACGGTTTGGGATCAGTCAACCGCGGTCCCACTGGTGCTCGGGGGCGTCGGTATGCAGGGCAAGGTCCACACCGCGGTGTCGCTGCTCGATATTCCGTCGACGCTTCAAGGCTTCGCCGGGTTGCCACTACAAAATGAGAGTGTCGTGACGATTGCATCGCGTCCGACCGATGACACCCGGGCAGTCGTGACGACGTACCAGACGCCAACGTGGGCGAAGTCAAGGATCGCTTCGAGCGTGCGACAAGGTCACCATCAGTTGATCGTCTACCAAGATGGCAGCGAAGAGTTGTACAACCTAAAGAACGATCCCCAAGAGCTGCGCAACTTGGCCGATGGGAACGGGGTTCAGGCTCTGAAAGATGACCTGCACAAGTCGCTACCAGCTTCATACGCCCCGTAGGCCCGCCACTCAGACAGTGGCACCTTTCCGGTTAGGGTGTCATGCTGATGACTAAAGTTCTTTGGCTGCGCCCCTTTGTCGGCTGCCTGCTCGTCTTCTCGCTACTTGCTGCTAGCCAGAAATACGATGATGCCGAGGCCTTTCAGGCGCTGCCTGATTTCATTACCGAAGAGATGCAGCGCCAGCTGGATGACACCGGCTCGGTCATGATCTCGGTTACCTACAGAGACCTCGACCCGGCCATCTTCCAAGCCCAAGCCCAGCCCGCTAACGATTCGACGAATGAGCGCGACGGAGCAGAAGTCCTTGCGGTGCTTGGTTCATCCCACGCGGCAGAGATCGAGGTCACAAGCCTTGACGCTCTCGTTGGACTTGCGAACGATACAGATCTTGAGTCAATGGTGATACCACCGTACGAAGGGACCTTTCACCAGATTGGTACTGCAAACCTGCGAGGTGCGCAGCGGACCGCCGCTATCGAGTCTGCACAGATGCAAGCACGCGGTCACGACGGCAGCGGTGTAACGGTGGCAATTGTCGACACTGGAGTCGATCGTTCCCATATCGATCTTGTGTCGTCGGTTGTGTTCGAAGGTTGTCTTCAGGTGTTCGCAAGCGGAAGTTGTCCCGATGGGACCAGGGTCCAGACAGGCGCTGGCGCCGCGGCTGGAGGTAGCGGACATGGGACGCAGATGGCGAGCGCCGTCACCAGCGATGGGACTATCACTCCGCTGGGCATGGCGCCCGGCGCTTCAATCGAGGCGTTGCGCATCTCGGCAACAACGGGCGTTGATCTTCGCAACGCCCTCGTGGCGCTGGACTTCATCCTTGAGGAGCGCAGTGACGTCGACATCGTGATGCTCAGCTTTGGCAGCAGGCTTACCTTCGAGGCGAGTTGCGCCCGTGACCTGTGGCCAGCATTCTTTGACACCATTCGATCCCTTCGAGAGCGCGGCGTATTCGTCACGGCCTCGGCGGGAAATGACGGGATTGCCAACCGGCAGTCATTCCCTGCATGTCTCGACGATGTACATGCAACCACCGCTCTGAATGTGGGCGGCACGGCTCTGGCTGCAACGGCCAATAGCGCAATCGGTACCGATGTTGCAGCACCCGGCAGCGGGATTGCCGTGCACGACGGAGGCTTGTCGAGCGGTACGAGCATTGCGAACGCGCTTGTCGCTGGATGTGCTGCGCTAGCGATTGACTCCGGCCGTACCACACCCGATGAGGTTGGCAGTTGGCTTCAGAGCCCGAACGATTCGGTGGCAACGTCGAACGGGAGCGTGCCGTCAATGCAATGTGCGCCCTACTGCTTTGAAGAACCTGCCACGGTCAACCTCGCGCTTGGCGAAACCCCGACAAGCGGCCGTGACGTCATCCTTGGTACAGCCGATGATGATGTGATCAGCGCTGGTCCTGGCAACGATCTCGTATGCGCCTCTGCCGGCAACGACCTGGTCTATGGCGGTCAAGGCGACGACCTGGTCGACGGCGGCGAGGGCTCGGATCGCCTTTGGGGAAACTTCGGAAATGACGTGGTGATCGGCAGTTCAGGTGATGACACCCTCCACGGCGGTGCTGGGGCCGATGACCTGCGAGGCCAACTCGGCGACGACCGCCTTTATGGCTACAGCGGCGACGACGTTATCAGCGGGGGTCAGGGGGCCGATCGACTGCATGGCAATGCTGGCGCAGATGTGCTGGGCGGCGATTCCGGCGACGACACGCTGTACGGATATGGCGGCAGCGATCTTCTCGACGGAGGTATTGGATCTGACATATGTCGCGGCAATGCCGGTGCCGACGTTTTGGAGCGCTGCGAAACTGGCGACGCGGCACGCTGAGGCGACCGCACAGGTCCGCTCCCGTTCGGAGCTTCAGCGTCGTGGTTCGGACCCGTAGTACGGTGGCGTGGGTCTTGTAGTGATCATGCTGTAGTCGGCTCGGCGCCAGGGTGGAAATGTCGCCAAAATTCGTCTGCAACACGGGGTCTCGGTACCTCCGTTGCGCGTGGCGTGGCGACCGACGGAGCCGGGTGCTGGAGCTCTTGGTTTTCCCGTTGGTGGTCGCGAAACTGGTTCCATCGCTCCGGTACGCTACGGACCGTGTCGCCTGCTGTCAGTGTTGTCGTATGCATCTACAACGTTGAACGCTATCTGCGCGACTGCCTCGACTCGATTGCGGGGCAGTCCTTCGCAGACTTTGAGTGCATACTGTGCGACGACGACTCAACCGATGCCAGCGGGTTGATCGCACAGAATTTTGCGGAGAGCGATTCTCGATTCCTGTATGTCCACCAAAAAAATCGCGGCCCCGGCCCGGCTGGTGGCCGAAACGGCGGCATCCCTTGGATCACCGGCGACCGAATCATGTTCGTCGACTCCGACGACGTGTTGCTGCCCGATGCGTTAGAGGTCTTGTACCGATCTGCGGAATCGACCGGTTCCGAACTCGTCATCGGCGGCGTCGACCGGTTCAACAGCAGCGGCCGATGGCCAAGTTTTCTGCATCAACGAGTTCATGTCGGTGAGCGGCCAGCGACCAACATCGAAGAGTTCCCCGAAATGGTGTGGGACTCCACGGCATGGAACAAATTGATCGCTACTTCGCTGTGGAACGAGCACATCAAGTTCTTCGACGAGGGCAGGTTGTACGAAGATCTGTACCCGATGATCAGATTGATGTGTTTGGCGAACTCTGTAGACATCCTCGATGACACGATCTACCTGTGGCGCGATCGCGAAAGCAAGACTTCGGTTACGCAACAGGTGGCCAGTACCCGGGGCTTGGTTGACAAGGTTGATCAGATGCTCAAGCTCGATGCGTTCTTCGTAGCCACCAACAACCATGTTGCGAAGCAGGCTCAGGATCACAAGCTTTTGAGTGCGGATCTGCTGTGGATGCTCGACGACCTCGACCGAGGTGACCAGGCCTTTCACGATGCATTCTGGTCCGATGTTCCCACTTTGGTAAATGCGATGGATCGCGGGGTACTCGAGCGGTTACCCGCATCTCTTCGTGGCCAGTACGACTTGGTGAGTGCCCGTGATCGTGCGGGGCTCAGCAAGTTCCGCAGAGAATCGGCTGGTGTGGGCTTCAGCCCACACACGATCAGACGAGTCTTCTCGACCGACGAGGCGCGTAGCGCCGACGGTGAGAGTCATCTGACCGAGCTCTTTGGGCGCACGACCGGCGTGATGGCCGTAGGCAGCGACGTAGTAGTGAACGGCTACGTCGCGCTTGACCGAGTCCGGTTGCGTAACGGCCATGGCAAGCTGGCAGTCTGGTTCGAGTCGTGGGAGACAGGCCACCGGGTTGAGGTCGATGTCGAATTGCAGCTACGACCCAGACTACATCTCACTCGGCAAGGCCCACAGCTTCATCGTTACACAGGTTTCCGGGCCAGGGTCCAAGCAAGCGATCTTGTCGCTGAGGACGTACCGGTTGGCAACGTCATGGTCGGAGCTACCCTTGAGGCCACCACTGGTCAGGCTGGATCCGGCCGTTTGAGTATGGATCGACGCTACGAATGGACCCATCCCGAGGGCGCGGGCGCAGTCAGCGTCCGGTCCTACACGGATCATCTCGACAACCTCAGCCTGAAGATCGCCGAACCGATGTCAGCGACCGAAATTCTGACGCAAGAGTCGACGATGCATGTCGGATTTGCTGACCCGGTCGAGAGCCGAATTTCGTTGTTCGATCCAGTTCTTGAGCGTCGTTGGATGGCTGCTTCCACGCCCGGTCCAACCACCTCGGTGAGCTTTGATCTGGTCGGCTTGCCGACGGGCGAGTACCTCCTTGAGACGCTTCGCGAGAGCCGCGCATTCGAAGATGGTTGGGTGCCCATAGCGGGGCCATCGATTGACACACCGACTGCACAAGTGGGGGACAGGGTCGTACGGCTCCACTTGAGCCGAGCGCTGACCAAGCTAGAGATCGTTGACTCTCGTAGCGAGTTGCGAGACTTGAAGCCGAGCTTCCGGTCATCACTCGATGTCACGTTTACCGAACTCGCTCGACAAATCAACAAGTACACCTGGATCTAGGTCGGTAGTGAGAGACGTATGAAGCTGTTACAGATCCCGTTCGTCGAAGACACGGTTATGCCGTTTCTCGTTCGGTTAAAGGCAAGGGTGCATCACTCAACTGCACCCAGACCACATCCTGACGAACTCGCGAAGCCTGTTCCACCTGGGCCCCCCTGGATGCAGGCCATCCATCGGCTACCAGGCATGGTTGACGAGCGCCAAGTCGAGACGCTTTTCGAGTTGGCCAAAGCGGTTGAGGCGGGCGTCATAGTCGAAGTCGGTTCTTATCGCGGCAAGTCGACGAGCGCACTAGGCCATGGATCCTGGCGTGGACACAAGAGGCCGGTCTACGCCATCGAGCCCCACGAGCCGTTTCGGGGAATCTTTGGCGGCAACTTTGGGCCACGAGACCGCGAAGCTTTCTATACATCAATGCTCACGACCGGCTGCTGGGAAATGGTCCGGTTGGTCAACCTCAGCAGCGAGGCAGTCACGCCAAACTGGAGCCAGCCGGTCGGACTTCTCTGGATCGATGGTGACCACACCTACAAAGGCGTCAAGCGAGACTTCATGTGCTGGGAGCCGCATCTGCTTCCGACGGCTCGGGTTGCGTTCGACGACGCAGTGCAAGAAGACGGCGGTCCGTTCCAACTCATAGCGGAACTCGTGGCTACCGGCGAATGGCGCATGCTCGAGGAGTTCGGCAAGATGGCGGTGCTCGAGCGCGCATGAGAGGTGTTTGGCGGCTGCATCGCATGTTGGATCGGCTCGAAGCGCTCGGGGCAAAGCCGCCCGAGCTAGAGGCTGAGCCCGAAGCACCCGTCGAGTCCGAAGTGCCGGTCGAGCCTGAGCGGCCCTTGCCAAAAGGCTTGTGGATGGCCAAGCGCCAGCCGTGGGCCTATGTGGTCATCCCGAAGTCGGCGTGCACGACTGCTGGTCAGTATCTCTACTACGCCGATCACGGCTACTACTACCACGACGACGTGCATCGCATGAACTACGGCCTGTACAAGGCCGGGCACACCCAAGAAGCAGTGCGCGACCGCCTTGCCGAAGCTGGCGAGGAGCTGTTCACGTTCAGCTTCACGCGTGATCCCTATGCTCGCTTGGTGTCTGCGTTTCTGGACAAGGTTGCTGATCTCGAGCAGGGCTATCGGCCAGACTTCAAAGATCATCTGTCGTCGGACTGGGGTGTTCAGCTTGCCGGCGGTAGCCAGACGCAGAATTTCAAAAACTTCATCAGGTTCCTTGAACACCAGTATCAGCAGTGGGAACTTTTCCAAGAAAACGAGGTCGCTGGCGGTGTGGACCATCGAGAAGCCTGGGAGAAGGTCGACATCCATTGGCTGCGACAGTCGTGGTACATGCGCCGTGGTCGTCGACACTCCAGCCAGATCGACTTCATCGGCACCGTAGAGACGATGCAAGATGATCTCGAGCAGCTCTCGGTAGATCTGGCACCACCTCACATCCCACCGCTGGCCGAAATGCCAAAGTTCGGGGCTGGTCCTCGTCGCGAGGCACCGCTCGAAGACTATTTCGATGATGCCGAGACCCGCCGAATCGTCTTGAAGTACTTTGCGCCCGACTTTCGGCTGTTTGGTTACAGCAACGAACCGGGCGGGCCACCAGAGGTTCTTGATGGATACGAACGAGCAGCTCGATTTGAGGACGACTTTGCCGACAAGGCCGAAGCTGCAATGGGTAAAGGTGAGCCACTAGACATCGACGACGACGATCGCCCGTCGTGTGCCGTCCCGAACGAACCGGATCCTGACGAGGCCGTAGACCCGAACCTGCGTTAGACCCGGTATCGAGATAGGTCGCCGATCAGTGTGAGCTGGCTGAGCGCCGGATCGGCGAGCAAGTCGCTGAACGCCTGGTTTGCTTGCTCGAGTACCGCTGGCGGTATCGCTGCGTCGTCGGCTGTTGATGGCGCCGGCTGAATCGTGCCCGAGATAATGTTGGCCGACGTGTCGCCGAATTGCTTGTGACCGGTTCGAGCATGTAGCGGATACGTCGCTGGTATGGCTGGCAGGTCGAGAAAGCTGGCGAGCTGGCTGCGGATCGCTGCGTTGTCACGGACGAGCTCGTTGGCGACCATGAACGCTGCACTGTCAATCTGCGATGCGAGCGCAGCGAGATCACCGATCCTGCGTTGGTAATAGAGCAGCGCTCGATCCGGGTTTGCAGCCCAACTGACAGATGAGTCTTGGGAACCGAGTCGGATCAGGCTGGCGAGCGTGTCGGCTGGTGTCCGGACGGCCAGGATGACATGCACATCGGAGCGGTTGCAGATGGCCGGTTCAAGCACGGGCCGCCGATGGAGAAGCTTGTCGAATAACCGAGTCCCAGCGAGGGGTTCGTCGTAAGTGCCTCGCACATCGATCGCCATCCGTAGCAGGTCAAGCTCAGTGCGATAGCTTTGGTGTAACTCGCTATACCCGTCGACCTCATCACACGCAGCCAGGAGATGTCCGAGCAGACTTGAGAACGACCGCATGTGGCTGACCAAGAAGATGAACGAACGCTCTCGCTCGAACAGGTCCCGGTGTGGCTCAGCGAGCGAGTGAAGCATCAGCTGTGGTCGGCATCGTCTGGAGCTTCAGCCTGAGCCTCTTCGTATGCGGCGACGACTTCGTCGACCGGTCCGTCTTGCACGATCTGGCCCTTGTCCATCCAGATCCCCCTGGTACACGTTCGTTGAATTTCTTGCGTACTATGCGAAACGATCAAGATCGTCGCTGCGTTCCCGCGCAGGGTTTTCAGCCTGCGGATACTGCGGCGTTTGAAGTGCAAATCGCCAACGGCGAGTGCTTCGTCAAGTAGCAGGATGCTGGGCCGTTTCACGGTTGCGATCGAGAACTGCAGCCGGGCGCGCATACCGCTGGAATAGGTCTTAAACGGTCGGTTCAAGGCGTCGCCAAGATTGCAGAATTCCGCGACCTTGGGCGTGAAGTGCGCAACTTCTTCTGGGGTGAGCCCAAGGGACAGCAAACCAATTTCTATGTTCTGAGCGCCGGTCAGCTGGGGCATCAGTGTTGCTGCTACGCCGAGCAGCCAGGGTTGATCGCGAACCAGAACCTGGCCCGAGGTAGGGGCACAGATGCCGGCAATAGTGCGTAGCAACGTCGACTTGCCAGCCCCATTGCCGCCGACGAAACCGACGCTCTCGCCCTTGGTCACCGAGAAACTGATGTCGGTGAGGGCAGGAATGTGCTCGATGCGTCGAGGCCAGCGACGGCCTCCCAAGCGGCTCAAGGTCGAGTAGGTGGTGCAGAGGTCCTTGACCTCGATCATGGTTTCATTCAGTGTCTCGGTCATGGGGCGTTCCGAATCTGACCGAAGCCGTAGCGCAACTCCACCCGGCGCAACCACAACAAGCCGATGATCGCAGTCCCTAGTGACCATGCGAGGACCGCAACGATTGATAAGACCGGAAACGGTGGACGGTCGCCCATGAGAGCCCAACGACCAAGCGTGAGGTAGTCGTATATCGGGTTGAGGATCACGAGGGCCTTAATGAGGAACTCACCGTTGTTGCGGTCGAGTAGGAACCCATCGATGGGGAAGACGACCCCAGATCCGTAGAGCAGGCTCCGAAATACGTGGGTGAATATGTGCGAGAGGTCGGGAACATGGGCTATTGCTCGCGCAAGAATCATGCCGACGCCAGCGTTGAGCACGATCTGACCGCCAATCACGAAAATGATAAAGACCCACGCAAGGCGAGGTGGAGATCCAGTAACTGACAGCAACAGCAGCATGACCACGAACGATGGGACTTGGGTGAAGAACGATGTAGTGACCGAGGAGATCGGGAACAGCGCCCGGGGAACCGGCATCGTTTGTATTTGACCCGCAAATGTCGACATCGATTGTCCAGCATTCTGCATGGACTGGGCACAGTGACGGAACAGGATCTGACCGCTAGCGAGAAAGCCGATGAAGTTGTCGACACCGCGGTCGGCCTCCAGGATCACGCCAAAGATTGTCCCGTAGACGGCAATGAACAATAGTGGCTCACCGACCAGCCAGAGCTTGCCGAGGTTGGTTTCTGCGTTGGCAGACTCGACGCGCGCCTTGCCGACGGTGATCGCATAGTGACGCATTTTCCATATGCGGCGGATGTATTCGAGAAGTGAAACCCTAGAGCCGGGTGGTTGTAGTTGGGAAGTGCCCTCCGCCGTGGCTGTCATTGGTGGGCTCTCTGCAACCCAGCTTCAAGGAGTGCGGTGACTGTTGCTGTCGCTAGCTCGGCGCCGAGAGCGGTAGTGGCCGTGCGCGACGCAACCATGATGTCACTCGATCTCATCAGGCAGGCTCTTCGTTCGAAATTGTGGGGGAGATGCATTACGGACACATGAGCAATTCTGCCAGAAGCGAGCCGCAAAAGTTCGTCTCGCACATCATCGGGCAGCCGACGAGAGCTAAGGGCAGCCGGTGCGGCCTAGGCGACTCACCAGCGCAAGTGGCGTTATGGCAAGCCTCCCGCTCGGCAACGGCTCAGGCGAGGGAGCAGAGTAGGATTGATTGTTCGGAACGGTCGAGCGAGAGGGTCGGTTGATGGCTGCAGTCACGCCAGGTGTATCGAAGAGCAACGAGGTCATTCCCTATGGCCGCCAAACCATCACCGAAGACGATGTAGCTGCAGTTGTTGGGGCTCTTTCGGGGGACTATCTGACGACTGGCCCGACCGTCGCGGCATTTGAGCAGGCAATTGCGGATGCGGTCGAGGCAAAACACGCGGTCGCCTTTGCGAACGGTACGGCAACCTTGCATGGTGCTTGTTTTGCAGGGGGACTGTCGAAAGACTCTCTCGTCAGCACGTCGTCGTTGTCATTTGCGGCGTCAGCTAGCTGCGCCAAGTACGTGGGTGCTTCGGTCGACTTCATTGATATTGATCCAGCGACGCTCAACCTGGACCCAAAAAAGGTCAAGGCAACGATCGACGGCTTGGTTGCGGTCCACTTTGCTGGCCTGCCGGTGGATCTCACCAAGTTGGCCCACCGTCCGCAAGTGGTGATCGAAGATGCCGCCCATGCGCTGGGCGCCTCGACCCCCTTCGGGCCTGTTGGGAACTGTGCTCACTCAGACATGACGAGCTTCAGCTTTCATCCGGTGAAGCCAATCACCACCGGCGAGGGTGGAATCGTTACCACCAACGATGATGAGCTTGCAGACCGACTGCGCAAATTTCGCTCCCATGGCATTGTTCGGGACCAGTCGCAGGGTGGCTGGTACCAGTACGTCGAAGAGATTGGCTACAACTATCGTTTGACCGACATCCAGTCGGCGCTTGGGCTGAGTCAACTAGGCAAGCTCGAGGAGTTCATCGCCGCCCGCCAGGATCTTGCAGGTCGCTATGACACACTGTTGGCCGACTCAGCGGTTGTCACCGCTCCGCCGGCACCGGCGGGTTGGCGCCACGGGTACCACATCTATCCGGTGCGAGTGCGTGAACGCCGCCGGGTGTACGACGCCATGCACGCCGAAGGCATCTTGGTACAGGTTCACTATGTGCCCATCCACCATCATCCGCCATATCAGGACCCGGCGCACGATCTTCCGGAAACTGATCTGGCATACGAGGGACTTCTCTCGCTGCCGATGTTCCCGACCCTGACTTACCGAGAGCAAGACCGGGTCGTCGAGACGCTTCTGCGGGTCGTCGGTTAAGGGACTAGCGGATAGGTGAGCCGATCTCTTGGCAGCCCCAAGAGTTGCGCACTGTTGAAGCTTCGCGCTATACCTATCCGCGCAATCTCTAAGCGTTCTCGGCGACGAGGGCTTCGATGTTGCGGGCGACACGGCCCGGGCCTTCGCCATCAAAGAGCTGACGGCCTCGGGTCATCATGTTTTCTCGCGTCGCTCTGTCGGCGGCCAGGCCTCTCACCGCTGCGATGATTTCGTCGGGGGCTGCTTCGCGGGCGTCGAGCACAGTTGCAATTCCAGCCTGTCCGGCCGATAGAGCCCCATCCTGCTGGTTTTCGGCGGTGATCAGGGCAATGGTTGGGATCCCGAGGTAAGCGGTCTCCCACAATGTTGTTCCTGCCCCGATCACAGCAATGTCGCTGAGGTCGAAGCTTGCAATCAGATCCGGAGTCGCGAACTCGATTGCGTTGTGTTTAGCGACAAGGGACTCAAGTTCTTGGTGCGTGCTGCGGCCCGTATTTGATGCAACCCGTACGATGGTTCCTGGTTTCTCCGCAATCCCGAGGGCCAAGCCCTTTGAGAGTTCGAGCGGATCCGCACCGCCCATCGAGAGCAGCACATTCTGGGCAGACTCTGGTTGGGTGTCGCGACATGACAACGCTGTGAGATCACCACGGAGCAGCGCATACTGCGATCCCGTCCATACTCGGCCTGCCGTCAGCTCGGGGTACAACTCGCGATTTGCAAACAGATTGTGGTTCAGGACTGCGGCAGCTTCGCGAAGTGGAAGCTCTCGGTTGTCATCGACCGCCATCCACAACAAGCCGTTGTCATGGAGCGAGGCAGCAACCTCGCCAAGGTGATAACCATCAACTATCACCAGATCGGGCTGCAAGGCGCGCAGAGCTGTAGCGTCGTCGCCAGTTGGGTCCAGCGGCACCGTATCGATACCAAATCGATCACAGCGCTCTTGGAGCGACGGAACCGGACTGGTCGTAGCCAGAGTCACTTCGTGGCCACGCTGAACGAGCGCGGTGCCCAGGGTGATACAGCGCATCACATGGCCGAACCCGATGGTGGGACCAGCATCGGCACGGATTGCGATGCGCAGCGTTCGCATGCCGCTTAGGCGCTTACTCGTTCACCGAGTAGTTCCCAAGACAGTGGCGTGCCTTCTTCCACGTCTCGGCTCACAACGTGGCCCTCGAAGTCCGCGATGTGGCGGGGGTGTAGGCCGCTTCCTGGTCGGACTGAGCGGATATCGCCAGGCTTGAATGGTTCGCCCGCTTTTAGGTTGCGGGTCACGAACAACGACCGTCGATAGTCGCGACTGCTCAGATCAGCGTCGCTCGGACCGTAGATGGCCTCGCCCATTGCTTCTTCTGTTGTCCGCGCATTCTTGACGAGCTCAGCAAACTCGTGCGGTTCAAGAGAGAACGCGCTGTCAACGCCACCGTCTGAACGGCGAAGAGTGAAATGCTTCTCTATAACTTTCGCACCCATCGCCACCGCTGCAATTGGGACCTCGGGGCCGATCGTGTGATCCGAGAGCCCGGTGATGACATCGAAGGTGTTGGCTAGATGAGTAATTTTGTGGAGCCGGGCTGCGCTCGCCGGAGCCGGATACGCACTAGTGCAGACCAGCAGGGCAATTTCACCGCTGCCGGCAGCCCGAGCGACTTGAACAGCCTCCTCGATTTCGGACAGCGTGCCCATTCCGGTCGACATGACAAGTGGCTTGCCCGTTGCGGCAGCAGCCTCGATCAGACCGACGTCAACTAGTTCGAAGGATGCAATCTTGTAGGCGGGCACGTTGATGCTCTCGAGGAACTCAACAGCAGTCAGATCAAACGGTGAGCTAAAAAACTCGATTCCAGCAGCTGCGCAGGCGTCGCTGATGTCTCCTTGCCAGTCCCACGGCATATGTGCTTCTTGGTACAGGTCATAGAGTGAACGACCTTCCCAGAGGCCCTCGGCCATGAAGTCGGGCTGACGGCTATTGAGTGTGATCGTGTCCGCAGTGTAGGTTTGGACTTTCACTGCCGAGGCGCCACACTCGGCGGCTGCGGCAACCATCTCGAGCGCGTGGGCCTTGCTTTCGGCGTTGCCCGACAGTTCGGCGATCGTGAAGACGGGTGCGTCGCCACCTACCGGTGTAGAGCCGAATTGAAATTGCTTGGCCATGAGGGACCCCTTAGTCGATGGTTGCGCTGCGCCCGGCGGTGCTCGTGCTCGGGCTGCCTGCCGGAGCAGAGTGTAAAGTCTACAAGCAATGCAAAAGCGGCGCTCTAACCACAGGCCTTCGGTGTGCGGATAGCTGGTGGCGTATGCCGGGTGTCCCCTGGCCTACTGGAGAAAAACTGATGACAGCTACTGCCATAGTCCAAGCACGAATGGGATCTACCCGGCTACCGGGTAAGTCGCTTTCTCAACTAGGAACGACCACGGTTCTTGGCGCTGTGCTGAGTCGGCTCAAGCGGGCCGAAACCGTGAGTCAGGTGATCGTCGCCACCACCAACGAGCCAGCCGACGATGGCCTCGCCAACTCGTCCGAGGTGCAACGTCAAGATGTTGTACGCGGAGATACGAACGATGTGTTGTCTCGATTCTTGGTGGCGGCCGAGAGCTCAAGGTCCGACATCTTGTTGCGCGTCACGGGTGACTGTCCTTTTGTCGATCCATCGATTGTTGACGCTGCAGTGAGGACGCTACGTGAGACCGGGGCTGAGTATGTCGGCACCGATATCGATGGCCGGTTTCCCCATGGTCTCGATGTCGAGGCATTTACGAGAAAGGCGCTATATCGGTCCGATGCCTTTGCCACAAAGCATTCCGATCGTGAACATGTCACACCGGCGCTCTATCGCACCGGCCATTTCCGGGTCGAGCGCATCATGCCGCCCGAGTGGGCTCAGCGCCCAGACATTCGACTCACTATCGATGAGCAGGAAGATCTGGATTTCGCTCGCGCTCTTCTTGAGCTGGAACCGCGGGCCTTGGACCTTGGGGCACGAGAGATCATCGGCCTACTCGATGCGCACCCGGAACTTAAGAGGCTCAACGCAACGGTGTCCCACAACGTCAGCCCCGTAGTTGGCTTTCGTGTTGGTGAGATCGAGTGATCTAACGATCGCGCCAGGAATCTAGCGCGACGACGGCGCTGGTCAGCGACTCGGACAGTGCGCTGGGGAAGAGGCGCTCGGCGCGTTCCAAAATGGCGGAGAACTCGCCGTCGGATACCTGAAAACGGATTGTTGCAGGTCCAGCGGCGCCGGCCTGCTCGCCTGCGCTGCCAGTTGGTTTAGTGCGTCGGATCGCAAGTCGTCGATGGATCCCGAGCATGTTCTTGTTGGTCTCGATGACCTCGGCATCCAGAAGCGTCAGACCCCAACCGCGCAGGCCCAGAGCGATTCCCAAGATCGGTAGCGTGGCGCCAAAGCCAGGTGGGACATCGACTTCGCCGAGGTGGCAGCCCCAGGTTGCCTGGGATTTGGGAACGTCGAGCTGGGTGAGCTGAACGACGCCAACAGGGCGCTGATCGTGGCAGACGATGCCTAGTTGGCCCTGGCGGTATTGCTGCAGCCGTTCAAACCAGGCTTCGTGCTCCTCAGCCGGTACGGGATCTTGATCTAGAGAGACCGCCCGCACAGCATCTCGGTTTCGCCACGAGCGAAGTCGATCGCGATCATCGCTGCCCGGAAGTCTGACGGAGATCATGCGGTAGAGCCCGCATCGACGGTGACGGTTGTCCCGGTGATCCCTGCGCCCGCGTCTGAAAGCAGGAAGCCGACTGCGGCTGCAACCTCGTCGACATCGGCAAAACGGCTCAGCGCCGACCGATTGCGAATTCGGTCGAGGTTTTTGTCGCCGAGGTTCGACGTCATTTCGGTCTCGAGAAAACCTGGCGCGACGGTATTGACGGTGATTTTGCGCGGCCCAAGGTCACGAGCCAGTGACCGGGTGAAGCCTTCCATCGAAGCCTTGGTAGCTCCGTATGCGGCCAAGCCGCGGTAGCCGGTTTGTGCGACGATCGAAGAGATGTTGACGACTCGGCCTCGGCGGGCCGACAGCATGTGACGCACGACGTACTTGGTCAAGACGATGGGGGAAGTGACGTTAACCCTGACCAGCGCCTCGATATCGCTGTTGTGCATTGTTGGTAAGACTCCATCGGTTCCCAACGCAGCGTTGTTGATCAGCGCAAACGGTTTGCCGTGATCGTCGACGATGCCCTTGACGAGATCACCCAAAGCATCAATCTCGCCGAGATCTTGCTCGATATGAATGTAGGCATCGCTGTCTTGGGAGATTGATTGGGGGTCGACCGATCGACGAGCAATTCCAGCGACGCGGAATCCGGCGCCGGTTAGATTCGTCGCGATGCTTGCGCCGAGACCCCCGGACGTTCCTGTGACTATTGCGAGTCGTTTGTCCATCAGCGAGCTGCCTTTCCAGTTGGCATGACTTCGAGAGCGTCGACCACGCGCACCTTGGCTGGGACCTGCGGGCCGGGCGCTGTCTTGCGGACCCACGAGCGCAGTCGCTTGCCAAGATCCTCGGTTTGAGCATCCTCGGTAGCGACGACGCTCGCTATGAGGAGAAAGCCTGTCATTGCATTCGGCGTGGCACTGACCTGTGCTTCGAGCACCTCGGGGTGTTCTCGAAGTAGCTGCTCGACCTCTTCTGGCCACACGTTTGCGCCACCAACATTGACCACGCCGGACTCTCGACCTCGGAAGAAGACCCGTTGATCGGTGACTTCAACGACATCGCCGGTCGAGGCGAACCCGTCTTTGCCGGCCGTGCTCACCCCGGGGCTATGAATGTGCAGGATGTCGTCGCGGACCTCGAGCCGAACGCCTCGTGGCGCATTGTCGAGATACGACGCAGGAAAGCCGGCAAGACCGTCCGTTACTGAAAAGGCTGCGCCCGTCTCGGTAGACGCAAAGATGTGCACGATCCGTGCATCAGGGAATCTGCGCGCGAGTGAGTCGAGAATCCGTTGGTCCGCAATTTCTCCGCCGAGCGTGATCTGTCGAAGATCCCATTGCTGGGTCATGCGGACCTGAAGAATCATACGCCAGAGCGTCGGGGTGGCCGAGAGGGCGGTTACTCCTGAGGCAGCCAAGAACCTGACTCGATCTGCCAAGGAGTCAGAGGCGGTCGGCGCAACGACGGTCGCCCCAGATGCGAGCGCGTGGTGGAGCACTTGCAGGCCCGCCATCCGGTTCGGGTCATACAGCAGCCCCCAGGTCAGTGGATCCTGTGGTTGGCGCGACGAAATCGTTCGCGTCAACGTGTCTTGGGTGTGGCGGATTGGCTTGGGAACGCCTGTCGTCCCCGACGTGTATACCACCCAAGCCGAATCAAGCTCCGCCGGGTTGTGCTGGTCCGTCACCGGTTCGTCAGCTATTGGCTCAACCTGGATTACGCCCGGTGGAAGCGCCGCTGGGTCCATGCCGGGAGGGAGAAGGTGTACTTCGTTCGCCCAGCCTTGAAGGCCGACTAGGGCAGCAGCCACGACTTCTGGTCGGTCGGTCTGTAGTGCTAAGGATGCGCCTGGTTTGGCTGATTTGCGCAACCCAAACCAGTCCTTGTCCTCGGTGGCGAATACGAACGACTCAGCTTCGGTCTGGATCCGAAAGGTGCTAGTCATCTCGCAGTGAGGGAGCGAACTTCTCATAGACGGTGATGAAGTCACCGAGTGTTTCTGGATACACCGGTTCTTCCATGAGCGAGAACGGGTCGTAGCCCAGCTCGTCTTCGAGGCGAGTCACAAGAACTGCAAAGCCAAGGCTGTCGAGTTCGGTGTCCAATAAGATGACATCGTCTGTGAATTCCAGAAGCTCAAGCTCGTCTTCTTCGAACAGCTGCTTCAGTTCTTGGATAATGATGTCACGAGTTTGCACGACAAGTCCCTTGCATTCGGTGTAAATCTATCGCTTTGGTCACGTGCTTAGCGTCCTTCGGGCTTCTCGAGGCCATCGGGCGTTGACTCCACGTCGGCTGCCGGGAAATGGGTGAGCAGGAATTGCCCAACCTCGTGTACGAGATCTTGTCGCTGGAGCGGCCACGTAGCGACAATGTTTTGCCGGCAGGTAAACCAATAGTCGCCAGAGGGTCGAGCCAACCATGTTCCAAAGTGAGTTGGATGCATGACAACGGTGGGGGTCCCAACCGCGGCAGCGAGAGCCGTTGTGGTCGTGCCCGGGCCGATCACGCACCGCAGGTTAGCCATCAGCGCAGCGGTAGTTTCGAAGTCGTTGCGTAGATCGAGTGTCTCAACGAAGTCGATGCGTCCGCCTGCCATTTGTGCCAGCTGTGCCCGCTCGTCGGCGGTCACGTCATGCTGGAGGCATAGGAACTGACTGCCTCCATAGAACAGCGCATGGAGTTCAGATGCCTTGAGATAGTGGATGTCGCGCGACGGGTCTTGCTTCTCGCTACGCCAACAAAGACCAATCTTGCCTTGCCCGAGGTGCGAAGTCTCAGAAATGAGATCCTTGCGGGGTTGTAGCCGAGGTTCATCCTGGGCGCCAACCGTTTGGCCCAGACCGGACTTCAACGAGCGGGCAAGCACAACCTCGTCGCAAGCATCACTCGTTGCATACGCGCGAGCTGTGAGCAGATCAACAAGTTCACCGACATGGCGGTTGTGGCCCGGCCCTAGATGCCCCAGAGCGGTCCGATCCAACCGAGATGCCGACAGGAACGAGACACGAGGATATGACCGACTCACGAGCGAATGGAGGCGTGGGTCTACGGTCATTACTACCGAAGCGCCGGGGGTTTCGAGGCGGTGAAGCGACACGAGGTCAAGGAGCTGATCGCCGGGTCCCGACTCAGACAAGACGGCCGAAGTCTCGCTGTGTGACGACATCCTTTTGCGGCCGGTTCTGGGGAAGACGGCAGAAAGACTTTTGAGGTCACTAGGAAACGGCATCATCTCAAATGCTTCCGTAATGTTGCCAACGGCGAGGAGCGCGTTGTACCGGAGATGGTCAAAGTCGGTGAGAACCGACGAGGACGGTTCAAGTACTCGTTCAAATTCACCACGTCGAAATGCGATCGTTCGTAGCAAACGCGTTGCCGGCGTTGCAAAGTCGGTGGCCAGCAGCTCCGCTGCGATCGACTCGCTCGACTCAAAGTCGTTTTGCAGGTATCTGATCCGAGCGAGCCGCATGCGTAGTCGAGGTGACAGCGGACCAGCTCGCGATGCGTTGGACAAGAACGCGTCGCATCCGGCTAGGTCCCGCAGCCGAAGGAATAGCTCTGCGATTCGGTTTGTCGTCGGCTCATCAAAGGTGCGGCTGGGATTTGGCGCCAAGTTCGCAGGAAGCCACCGTTTGTCGTTGGTATGGCGATGGGCAATCGCGAATCGATCGGCCAAGCGGGCATCTTCAGCCTGAAACTGCTGCGATTGCTCAAGGCAGCGCAGCGCTGCGTCTAGGTTCCCGATAGCCCAATTTGCATCGAACAGAAAGAGCAGACGCCGGAACGGGGCAAGGTTCATCGACGTCTCGTCGAGTGCCTCAAGCACAGCATCTGGGAAGCCATTTCGTAGAAGCTTCTGTAACTCTTGAGGAGGGTGGGTCACGCTAATTTCGAACGAGCACTATTGCTAGTGCACGTTGGCTGCAATGCTCTCTTGCAACTCGGCAATCGTCAAGAAGTGCTTGTTCGTGCCGCTGTCATAGCTGAAGTCGGGGTCACACTTGCGGCCGGCGCTGATGCCGCTTGACTTCATAAAATCATCCATGTCCCATTGGTCCGACGATGGAGTGATTACGTAGTAGTCATCGAACTCAATGGCAGAGATGGCGTCGGTGGTGGTGATCATCTCTTCGTGCAATTTCTCGCCTGGTCGAATGCCGACTACCGTTTGTGTGGCGTCGGGCGCTATTGCGGTCGCAACATCGGTTATGAGATATGACGGGATCTTTGGAACGAAAATTTCGCCGCCCCACATAAGTCGGATGCTCTCAACGACGAAGTCGACGCCCTCATCAAGGGTGATGCTGAAACGAGTCATACGCGGATCTGTAATGGGTAGGTCACCATCGCCTGCTCGCTGCTGAAAAAACGGAATCACCGAACCGCGACTGCCCATGACGTTGCCATAGCGAACAACCGAGAACCGAATGTCGCGGGCACCCCGGAAGTTATTGGCGGCCACAAAGAGCTTGTCGGAGGCCAACTTGGTCGCGCCATAAAGATTGATCGGAGCGGCGGCCTTGTCAGTGGACAGCGCAAGCACGCGTTTCACGTCATTCGCCATCGCAGCGTTTATGACGTTCTGAGCACCCAGAATGTTGGTCTTCACTGCTTCAAAGGGATTGTACTCAGCCGCAGGAACCTGCTTGAGAGCCGCAGCGTGCACGACGACGTTGACGCCTTCCATTGCTCGCATAAGGCGGGCCTCGTCGCGAACATCGCCCAAGAAGTAACGCATCTTGTGTGCGTGCTTGGCGAAGGCCGGAGAACTCTGCATTTCGAACTGCTTGAGTTCGTCACGGCTCAGCACGATTATTTTGGCCACATCGAACTGTTCAAATGCACGCAGAATGAATCGCTTACCGAAAGATCCGGTGCCGCCCGTTACCAGGATGGATTGACCATCAAGCGAAAAGTTCTCTGACATGCTCGTGCTCTAATCTCTTCTGTACCGGGGCGAAAGTGCCGTCGTCATCATCGCCTAGTGCTAGGGCAATTGCTACTACCTCAACGGATTTCTTCGACCGCTAGTCAGGTGGACCAAAGCGGCTGCATTGCTCTCAGTGTTGTGATCAGAGACCTTAGCGCTTCTCCATAAGGAACCAATTGACATCGTCTTTCGCAAAGTTTGGGTCGCGTCGGTAAACGAACCCATAGTCAATCAACTGGAGATCTGAAAAACGATCGAGCATCTCACCTGCAAAATCACGCTTGAAGAGTTTGCCTTCGTGGCCGCGGTAGCCGAGCTCGACTGGCGCAGGGCTGTAGTATTCGGAGACGAGCACGTAGCGGCTCGAAGAGTTGTAGAGCGCATCGTAAGCATGCGGCAGTGCGTCGGGGTTGATGTGAATCAGCACCCCGCACGACATAGACAGATGGTAGGCCTGAGTTGGTTCGAAAGACAGAAATGAACCGTCGATCACGTTGGTATCGGGCAACGCTTCCCGCAGCATTGTTGCGGCAGTCGGGTTGATTTCGACGGCGGCAAGCTCGATGCCTGGAAATAGGAGCTTCAAGGCTCGCAGGTTCATCCCGACGTTGGGCCCAAACTCGATGCAGGACTTAATTCCAGCCGCTCGCGCCAGCACGCCGCCGAAGAAGGCAAGGTTGCCAGCAAGCAGCTCGTCGCTGCGGTTGCGGTCAATGTACTCGTCGCCGAACGATCCGGCCCAAAAGGCTTCTTGATCGGTTTTGTGGTCAGAAGTCAACGGTTTGTCCTCATCGGTCGTGTGGGCCTCACGCGACTCTACTAGCGGCACAAGTCAGGCGTTTGAGACCCTATCAATGAGATCACGGCGCACATTGGACATGATCTTTTCGATGATCGCATGGCGCCCGAGCTGGTAGTCATGGTCTTGCTCATGATATATCCGTGCATTTGCGGTCATGAGGTCTCGACCCGAACCCTCGGGGTCGGCGCGGCTATATCGGCCGAAGGGCGCCGGCGCAATGATCCAAGACTCGGTACCCACGGCGCTGGCGAGTTCGCCAGGAACGCTGGGGATACCTATCACAAGATCTAGGTTGGCGGTGCATGCCGCGATGTTGTCGAAGTCGTTGTACAGATCGAGGTCGCCGTAAATGTGGACTTCTTTGTTGATGCACTCAATTGCCTCGTGAGCGCGAAGCTTGGGCTGAAGGCTAATGAGGCTGATGTCGTGATGTAGCAGAGCGCCAAAGTCGCCAATATCGAGAAAATGTTTGGTTCTTGATGCTGTCTCCACTTCGGATCTCCATGCAATTCCGACAGTGAACCGGCCGCCCGCGTCCTGTTGGAGTCGGTGTTTCCACGACGCTAAGAGCTCTGCATCAGGGATCAGGTACGCCCCATTCAGGTTCCGGTCCTCAATGCTGGGTCTTGTTTTTTTCTGGCTGATCCACCACTGCACAGCGATCTCTTCGGGTAATACAATTCGATCCGACTCACTGAGCTCGTCAAGCAATTCGTTGTCGGCCTTCGCTGACACGTGGATCTGGTCCACCAACTCCCGATCTGTAGCGCCCACCCGTGGGAAATAGAATGGGTAGCGCCGGATGCCACGGATACGTACCGAGGGGAAGCTTCGGCTCAGTAGTTTCTCAAGGCGCGGGTCGCAAGTTAGAGAGACTGACTCCGCGTTCTCGACAAGGTACCGCAGGTGTTGAGCCCAACGCACCTCGTCTCCCACACCGTCTTGGCCAATCACAGCTACGCGCCCTAGCTTTTTGGGCCCAAAAAGATCGAGATCCTGAGGGCGATATTGCATGGGGTATCGGTTGGCGAGATAGCGGTTGTGGATCTGCCCGCCGTGTAATTGATAGCAACTTACGTAGTCGCCCTTGCGCTTATACAAGGTGTGAAGATCCCGGTCGTAGTAGCGCTGCCTGCCGTCTGGTAGGCGTTCATGAAACTTCATCACGTGCCGGTCACGCTCTTCGATGACTGACTCCAATTTGGCTGGGTCACCCGTGCGTAGTAGCTCAAGCTCAAATTTGGCCTCGTGTAAGGCTGGATCGCTCTTGTCGTAGATGGCAGCAGTGCGGAGGTAGTTTTCGGCGCTGTCGTAGCTACCACGGGCTGTCTCGACCTCGGCCATAGCCGTGTAAGCCTGGGGAACGTATGGGAATTCGCGCATCATGTAGTGGGCGTACTCGGTAACGAAATCGAAGTCTTCGACTTGTCGCGATGCCTGAAGCCGATTCAGAGCCCAGTCAGGTCCATGGGAGCGCCCCAGCCCAAGGGGTAGGAGGTCCTGATGGAGTTGGTTTCGCAACGCAGCTTGGAACTCGCCCGGTGCCAGCCAACCTTCGTGCCCTGGAAAGAGTCCGGTGTAGAACGCAATGGCACCCGGTGGTGGGATCCGCTGTTCGATCAGGGCGGTGCTATTGCGCGTGGTTCGATTGAACGCCGCCTGGTTTCCGCTAACCCAGTGCACACGACTGAGGCGCCATGCAAGATCCGGTGCTCTAGTTCGGGTAGCCGACAGTTGGGTCAGTCGGCGCTCGAGCTCGGCGAGCCGATTTCGCCCGTAGAGCCAGTCGAGGTGCTTTCCAACGACACCCTGCGATGGATTTGGCGCTGTCAACAGCGTCTGGAAGTGTTGGTGCACCTCGTCGTGACGATGAAAATCCATCAATATGTCGATGAGCAGAAGCCGGGTTTCGATTGAGCCGGCGCTCAGTTGAAGGTAGCCGCTTACAACCTCGAGGGCCTCCTCGTGGCGTCCTAGCATGCGCAACGACCGTGCGCTGTGATAGGCAACTTGGCGCCGGGCTTCCTTAGCGAGACTTTGACTATTCAGCCTGGCAAGGCGCTCAATTGCTTCTGTGGGACGGTTCAGGTCGATCAGGCTCCGCGCTACTCGAATGTGATTAGTCACGGATGAGTCGCGTGAGACCATTATCTCAGCGCAGAGCGATGCACGCTCGAAATTTCGATAACGGCGGAAAGCTCCGTAGAGTCCAGAGAGGTCGACCTGGCCATTGCTTGACTGATGAGGCAAGTCGTCTAAGGCCACGGCCTGCCGGTCGAAAGCTTCGATGGCGGCGGCGTTTGTCGGAGCGCTGACTGTCGGCGGGTCTTCGATGACTTCGCGTGCGCTAACAGCCTGATGATGGCTGCTTTCCGGGGCCGAATCACCGAAAATCAATCGCCGAATCGCTTGCTTTTGATTGTGGGTAAGACGTGCTGTCAGCTTGGATCGCAATGTCATGTAGATTCCGTGGCTTTCGTCAGTCAAGGGGCTAGTCCGGGTCTTCACCCGACAAGATGAAAGCGGCTTGGCAATGCGCCCTATCCGTCACAAAGCACAAATGATAGCGCCCGGCAATCCGTCTCCCCAGAGCGATCGAAGGCGATCATAAATTTCCGGTGGACCGACGGTACAGCGTTGATCTGCGCGGAGTCAACCTGGATGCAAGTAGCGTTCTCCTCATGCGCTCGGAGCTTAGCCACCGTTTCTCAACCATCTTGCAGGCGCGTCAAGCCTTCGCCGATGGAGCCAACATCTCGAAGGCCATTCGTGAAGCCGAGGGCCACGACGTGAACCCGCCGCATGCGATCGAAATTGCGTACGAGTTACAGAGCGGTTCGTATTCGGCGGGTGCGCGGGCCGACCCTGACGGTTGGCGGTCCTATGGTCAAGCGATTGCCGCCCACCTAAGCGAACACCTCAACGATGGCGATTCGCTACTCGATGCGGGTACCGGCGAAATGACGTCGTTGATTTCTGCGCTTCAGCACCTTGAGGTCGAGGTGCGCGCTGCTGCTTTTGATGTCAGTTGGAGTCGCATTGCTTGTGGGAACGAGTTCGTGGCATCAATCGATACTGAGGCTCAGATTCGCAGCTTCGTGGGCGATATGGCATCGATTCCGCTTCAGTCGAATTCGGTCGATGTCGCGATGACCGTGCATGCCTTAGAACCCAACGGCGGACGCGAACAAGAGCTGCTGGCATCGCTGATGCGGGTGGCTCGCAAACGCCTCGTTTTGTTTGAGCCCTGTTTTGAGGCGGCCTCACCTGAAGCTCAAGAGCGTATGCGGTCCCATGGCTATGTTCAGGGGCTTGCGGGCCACATTGAAGCGCTTGGGGGTGAACTGGTGTCGACGACCGAGTTCGAGCTGTCTACAAACCCTCTCAATCCGACATGGGTGTTCGTGGTTGAACCGGCCCCGGCTGCAGACGCGGTTGTGTCGGAAGCGGACTTCACTTTCGCTTGCCCCATTACCGGCACACCTCTTCGTGAGTTCCGTGGTACCTACTATTCAGACGAGGCCGGGTTGGCGTATCCGATTATCGGTTCGATCCCGGTCCTTCGTCCTGAGAGCGCCATTCTGGCGAGTCTGCTTGACACCGAGCCGAGGTTGCCGTCGCGGGTTGATTCTGCGTGAGTCTGATCACACGCTTGCCCACTTGATCGGGTTGTGACAGCGAGATTTGGATCACCTCGCGGGTCGCTGCAGCACCCTCGCCTTCGTCGAAGCCTGACCTCTCAGGTCCTTAGACGGGTCTGGCGAGGGGGCCTTAGGCCAAAACTACATGCGGCCCACCCGGCTGAGTACAAGCCGAGCTGGTCCGTAAGAAGAGCCGAATGCCGGCTTCGCTGGCTAAGGAATTCGAGCCGACAGGGCGGTCGATCGCGCCGTGGGTTGCCCAGGCGAAGATCGATGATGGTGATCGTGACGGTCTCACCAGCGATGGGAAGGCCGAGCTTAAACGGTTGCGGATCTCCCGACCCGGTAGCGGTGTTCGAGTTCTCCTATCAACGAAAATGGTCCAGCTACACACCGCCGGTTCCTCCCTTTCCAGCGCAGGCTCCGCCCGAGTGGAACCGTTGCCGCATCAGCTCTCGTACACGCATGACCTCTGCAGCGCTTCCAACTATGTGCGATTGACGGCATGGATCCGGTGCGCCGAGAGACGCCTCGAATGCCCCAGCATGTGAGCACACGACCACGTGCGGGTAAAGAAAGACATGTGTCGCGCAACCATGTCGGGGCCTGCCTACAGCAGCAAGACCTACTTGGTGTTCGCTGAGTCGGCCGGCGCAAGAGGCCCGTGTGGCATCGCACTATCGCAGCGATCCGGCGAGGTGAGCTACTCGTTTCTGCTCGGGCCGTCGTGCAATGTTTATCCCGCGGTCGGGGCCAACGCAGTTTGGCCGTTTGGCGCGAGCTATCTCAGTTTGCATGAGCTTTTTCATTCGCTTGACGCGGTGCCTGGTTGTGCACCGAACGAGGGCAATGGTGCTCACGCAACCGATTCAGCTTTCGATGTGATGTTCCTGGGTGGTCGTACCCCCGAGCAGTGGGCAATCTCACCGTCCGGTGGCCTCGGCGACGATGTGGTGCACGGCAACCGAGGCAACGACCTGCTCGACGGCGGGACTGGTGCCGACCGAGTCGGGTGCCTTGAGTCGCAAATGAACGTCGGTGAGACGGGTCCAATAACAGCGAAGCCGAGTGACCGTCGGCACTACGCTTGGGTCACCCGCCTTCGCTGAAGGTTTGGGTTAACGGGAGCTTGCGCTAGCCCTAGGGGACATTGGTGATGGTTTCGCAACGGGCCTGGGTGTCAGCTCCGCTGCCGCCGTCGCAGTCGTCGTCGGTTCCCTCGCCGCCGTCGAGCGCGTCGTTGCCGGGGCCACCGAACACATCGTC
>Ga0209831_1000954_pt1 | contig 27347 bp, 24 predicted proteins | sample Maine_Asex4_meta_FD_187451 | JGI IMG/M metagenome (GOLD analysis project Ga0209831, IMG submission 187451) | Marine algal microbial communities from Maine, USA - Maine_Asex4_metaG (SPAdes) (version 2) | ecosystem: Host-associated > Algae > Red algae > Unclassified | place: Maine, USA | collected... | reverse complement strand
TGTGGACAAAGAGTCGGTGACACATGTTGGTTGTATGGACCACGCTCGCCGCAAGTTCGTTAATGCGATAAAAGCACTGCCCAAGAAAAAGAAAAAAGATGTCAAATCCACACCCAAATGTATTGTGGCTTTAGCGATGTTCGATGCACTCTACCGTGTAGAACGAGATATGGACAAGCTTGTCCTTAGCGATGAAGAGCGCCAGGCTTACCGACACACTCATGCAAAGCCAAAGTTAGATAAACTACACGCATGGCTCTTGCATAACTCAACGCGCGTGGCAAAAGATACGCTTACCCACAACGCTATTAGTTACTCACTGAAGCAATGGAGCAAGTTGATTGCTTATTGCGACCATGGCCAACTACGCATAAGCAACATTCTGGCAGAGAACGCAATACGTCCCTTTGCTGTTGGTCGCAAGGCATGGCTATTTAGTGATACGCCAGCTGGTGCTAACGCCAGTGCGTTGTACTACACGCTAATCGAATCCGCAAAGGCCAATCAACTCGACCCGTACCAATACATCAAACACTTGGTTGGTCATATCGCTGCCGCCGAAACGGTGGAGGATATCGAAGCGCTCCTACCTTGGAACGTGAAAGATCAGTTAGCCTAGTTCTTGTCAATAGACCCTGACTTAGTAGCGCTTACGATTGTAGTACCGTCGGGACTGCGTCGAATCTTGGGCCAATTGTCAAGGAATTTGCCAATCAAACTGGTGCACCGCGTCCATACGCTGAAACAAGACGTCTGCGAGACATCGGCGAGATTGTGAGCTTTCTTGAGACTGTACCTTCGTCTAAAACTTTAGCTTATAAGGAGTGTTGGAAACCAGTTGTTGAATCTAAGTCAGAAATTCAATTTGGCACCGACAGACTGGCGATAAAGAACATGGCTCACAAGTTGAGCACGGTCTGCGAGGAAAGTACAACTGATATAGTCACTTGTGATGCGACAACTGAAGATTTAACACTTAGCGTCTGGGGCCCTTCAGTAACTCTAAATTGCAAAGTCGGAAAGTGTTTTAGCTGTAGTTCGATTAGTTCGCAGAACGAAAACATTCTAGAGCATAGCAATTCTAATGTCGAAACTACCCTCATACATGTGGGGGGGGAGTCGTACTACTTCTTCAATGGCCTCAGGGTTGATACGGAGAAGGAGGGTTTGCTATATGACTTCGCACAGTCATTGGCACGTGTTATTGGCAATGGGGATGATAGTCATTACTGCGATAAATCAGAGTACTGCAAATAGCTTAATTCAATAACGAGTAAATTCGTCCAAATTTGACTATTGAGGCTTTTTAATTCTGACCTGTGGTGTTAGTGGTTCGAACTCAGACAATGTTTTTTGATTGTGGCATAGGCAAGTAAAACGATATTTATTTAGCCAAATACCTCATCGGTTCTTCAATGCTTATGGTGAGGTGCTGCAGGCGCTCTTTGACTTTAATTAGATAAGTACGACTTTTATAGGTCGTTCAATCATTGTTGTTAGTTCAGGTTACTCGATTGAATACATGTAAAAGTCGTTTCTAGAAAAGAAAGTATATATTGAATAATCTCAATATTGATCAACAATCTTCTTGCTGCAATTGCTTCCGAAGTATTGCGTTGTAATCTAACTCGCCTTATAAACGATATTTCTCAGAAGATTCCTGCCTCCAAGCTTGCGGCCATAGCCGAGCCAAGATCTTCACATTAAACAATGAAGTCCTCGGTGAAATCTCTCGTGCATATTAAAGGTGCCTAAACTAATCGCCATCGTAAACCATTAGTAATACTCTCAATGGCTCGACGCGTACCCGTGCCGTCATGGCCTGCACGAATGTGGATTACTTTTTACTGAATTACCACAAAATCCTCCGTTCGCTGCATCGAATTCGCCTAACTTAACAAATTGGTCAATCTTAATGCTGGGACTAGAAGGCCAGTATGGCTGACAGAACAACAGCTTACGTGCTAATCTAATTATAGGCAATCTTGCCTCGCGAGGTCATCGAGCCTTGCTACTGGTCAATCTAGGCCAACGTGAAGGATAAAATCATGTCAGTTAAACCTTATAGGTTTGAGGTTGCTGTGGCGCGTAGCGTCGAGCACCCAACACTCAAAAACGTTTTTAAGCACACCCTCCTAGTCCCCGCACACTTGTTCCCACGCAATGTACCCGCCGGGTCGAATTTGCGTGAGCCAGTTGGTATGAACCGACAGGTTTATAAAGACGTCAAAGCCAGCCTTGAAGGTAAAGAGGCTAAGCTAGGAACTTTTGACCTTTTGAATCTCGGCATCACCATCATCGCAGAAGAAGTTCAAGTTGAGTCCAAGAAGGTTTTCAACATCTTAATTGATGATGAGTATGGCATCGCTAACGGCGGCCACACCACCCAAATTATCTACGACTGTCAGGATGACGACTCGATCGCTGAGGGACAGCATGTTGAGGTGAAAGTAATCACTGGTCTTGACGGTCCAGACAGTCACACCTTACGTGTTGATATTGCACGCGGCCAGAATACTGGCATCTCAGTCCAACCTCAGTCAATCTTTGAGCTTGATGGTGCATTTGACAGTCTCAAGAATGTAATCAAAGGAGAGAAATGGGCAGACGACGTCGCTTTTAAGGAGTCTGATAAGAAAGACATCGATGTTCGTGAGCTAATCGCAGCGCTCGAACTGATGAACGTAATTGATTTCCCAACTAGGGGATCGAAGCATCCGATAGCAGCATACGAGAAATGGTCATCGCCCCTTAAGAAATTTGGGGAGGATTTTGAGTCAAACCGAGATGATCTGGGTAGGCGGAAATACGCAGCATTTGAACCTATTCTGCTTGACGTTCTCAATCTTCAAGACCATATTCGACGTGATTTCCTGCGTGTTTACAATGAAGCGGTTGGGGGACGAGCGGCTAAACTCCGGATTGTCGAGAAGGCATCTGTCTCAGCTAGCCGCTTCAAATTTCAGTACGCATTGCTTGATGATCATGAGTATCGCCTGACAAAAGGTGCGACTTACCCAATTCTCGGTGCGTTCCGTAATTTCGTTGTTATTAATGAGGAAACTGGCCTTGCAGAATGGCAAGGCGGATTCGAAAACGTATTGGCATCTTGGAATGAACTTTCCACTGAACTCGTTTTAGAAACCAAACAGTCGATAAAAGATATTGGAAACGCCCCTGACTCTTTGGGTAAGAACCGAAATCATTGGGCCAACTTGTTTAAGACAGTGCGTCTGTATGTGATGCAGCAAGCTCTCGACTTGGCTAATGGGTAAGGTGATCAATATGAATGATGAGACCAACAAAATCCTAATCAAGGTCGGCAAGAGTTTTGAAGCCACTGCCACCGGAACTATTTCTGTTCTTCTGCTATTTGCTGTGATTGTGATCCTCGCAGCGATCGGCTTTTCGTTCACTTGATAAACTGGGGCGTAGGCTATTACCGATCTGCGCCCAGTTTCTACTTTGGTATAAAAGTGTAGATAGTATTATTAAACTGTCGAGTAGAGGTTGTTAAACGCCTTACAGCTCTGTACGAAAAGTTGACTAAGCAGCCGTTTATCAAGGAATGCGAAACTAGCATTGCAATGTAAAGAGCGTGACAACTTTACCTGTCAAGCGTGTCAATTCCTGCTTTCACCAGGCGACAGGTATGTGATCGAAGCACACCATAAGAATCCGATTTCTGAAGGTGTTGAGCGCATGACATGATTGACTGACCTTGTTTCTTTATGCCCTACTTGTCACCGTATCGCTCATATTGCGAAGTGCTCTGTATGATGTTGGTGAGATCAAAGAAATTCGAAATTGAAAGTCGATCCAGTTATAGTAAATGTTAGGTAATTCGCAATTACCACTTTAAAAATAACTTGGAAAACGACGTTTTCAGATTATTCCAGCATCCAAGCTTGCGGCCATGGTCAGTCCAAGATCTTCACACTGAGTAATAAACTCCTCTTTGAACTCACCTTTACATATTAAAGGTTCTTGGACCAGACTCCAACGTAAACCTGTGGTGATGCTCTCGATAGCGCGTCGAGCGCCTGTACCATCGAGGCCTGCTCGAATATAAAAAGTGAAAGGCAGTCCCTGTGTGTTATCTAAGCATCCATTGTAGCACCTGTCGAAGACGTCCTTGATTAATCCGGACATGTATCCGAGGTTCTCTGTTGTACCGATAATTACTGCTTGCGCCGACATTAGATCATCGGCGTGCGTATCTAAAGGAGCGATGTGCCGAACATTAACGTCGGAAATTTCGTAATTATTTGCCCCCTTGATTACGGCTTCAAGCATTCTCTTGGTGTTTTCAGAAGGTGCGTGAGAAACAATAAGTAGTTTTTTTTTGTTCAATTTTCCATGCCCCCACGAGAATCAACATATGAAAATAGCCGAGCTACATGCACGTACCTTTTGAGTATCTATCAAGCTGTAAAGAAAATGCTGCTTATGGCTAATTGTAATTGAGATCTTATATGATAGCGATCACGAAGATTTTGTTGAAAATAAGTTCTGTATATTCGCACAAATGGTGCATTAGATACATAGTTAAACAGAGACGCTGGCAGACACCGTCGAGAAGTTTAGTTTTCTAAGTTTCCACTCAGTTAAAGGCTCTTCTAAATACGATGGTGTTTCGTATGCGAAGTTAGATTTAACTATGAAGTTAAGTATTTCCTTCAAACCAATAGTGTTACCGGTTTGTTTAGCTAAGAGGATAGAGTTTACAAACATTGGCCAGTTTGAATATTCGGTTTCGTATTCGACAGCTATGTCTTTCAACGGAAAACTAAAATGCTTAGTAAGAATCATCTTGTTTATTACTAATTTTGGACATTCTTTCGAAATACGAAGTGTTGAACGGACGTCACTCTCATCAACATTGCTTAGCCAAGAATCTACAGCGTTCAGCCATTTTTTTGAATATTCGACAAGCCTTTCAGTGCGTACTTTTTTTGCGTGGAGATTAATCCCGTAAAGCTCTTGATGCTTGAGTTGACATAAAATTAATTGGCCCGTCTGTTTTTCTAAAATTGCAATGTCGATGTCAGTCGTGATATTACCGTCAAGCTTGATTTTAACATTCTCCCGGAATTCCAAGTCATCACAATTTTGCTCAAGTATGCGTTGTATTGCTTTCTGAAATGATTTTTCGCGGGTCCTCTGATTGCGATCATAGTCTTTTGGAAATGCATGTTTCAAAGACTCCAAAAGGTATCTAATCGGCTCGCACTCCACGCCCGCTATACATTGAATAACTCCCTGATCTGAGCATTGAACTAAGAATGGTAGCGGTGAACCTGGAGCAGACAAAATCTCTGTGTTGCTTCGACTGCAAGAAATCACAGCATAGATCTCTTTGGCAGAAGCTAAATCAATATCTATGTAACCTTCTATGTCTTGCCCAAAATAGTTTAAAGCATCTTTGATACTTTCTACAAATCCATCTGTTTTTGATGTTATCGTCAATATGTTTTCTAGATGAACATGGTATTCCTTTTCACTAAACACCTCTGCAAATCTTTTATGTTTTTTGTAGACTGCTGTAATGTAGGTTACCGCTAAAATGTAATGCCTAAAAGAAACAGTCCCAAACTTAACTGCACCGTTAAATGAATCAAATCCCGCCTGCAGTTGGATTTCATGGTATGCCAACCCAAAAAAATACCCATCAAGAAGTGGATCGGCGTCATAACCCATGAAGTGTTTCTGGAAAGGATATACTAGTTTTTCAATTGTCAGATTGACTTCTTTCTCGGTTGCCCTCCACTTGTCTGTTTCAAGCATCAAAGCGAAACTTCGCCTTGATTCAGCAGTGAAGTGCTCGGAAACTCTACTTTCGAAATAGCTATCTTCTGGAATGTCATCGCTGACAGTGATAGTAAATTTGTATTCTCCATCCTTTTTTATTGTTGCTAAGCCTGCTTCAACGGATTGTGCCACTCGCCGACCATGTTCTATAATTCCTAATCCTGCGACGATGTCCAATATCAGTTTCGACCGTTTCTTGGTACGAAGAAAAAGCACTACGGGCACATCAAATGCTTCTCTTGAATCCAGCGCAAGTTGAATCAATCGTGTTGTACCAATTAATAATAAATAGTAATACTCACGTTGCTCGTCACTTCGGTTCTTTTCTCGAGAGTAGTTGTAAATATACCAGTCAAGTTCGTTGATTGCGCCTCTCAAGTAAACACCTAAATTATCTTTTGCGAGTGATTCGTTGAAAAAAAACTCTTCCTGACTTAATAGTTCGTAAAATTCGCTTAATGTTTTTTTCATAATAAAATGCGAATCCGCTTAAATGGGAAAGTATTTTTAAGCTTAGCTTTTACTGTCTATCAGAAATACAGGTTCAGACTAACCATCAAATTTTGTCCTTTCTTGGGAGAGAAATAACAATTAATATTTTTGAAATGAGCATATTGTTAAATCTCCCTGGGAGTTTCGTCTAGAAATTAATAGTCAATCAATTAGAGCATGATTTGAGACAGCTCAATCACCGTGTGCAATATATGATTTGCCTTGGCGGGTAATACTGAACTTTCACGATCTAGCTAGAATTCTTCTCGAGAGATGCTAGCAACTTTTTCTGCTCAGTAGCACTTAGTGTTGAAAATAGGAGTATTAGCTGAGCAACACGATCTTCCGTGGCATAGAAATACGTAACCGGAATGCCCAGACAGTCGGCAAGTTGAGATGCGATCTGAAAATCCGGAGCATGCCGGCCCTGTTCGTAGTGGTTGATCCGACTGCTTGCCGAAGACGGGTCCATTCCAGCCTTTATCCCCAAGTTCATCTGGGAAATGCCAGCTCGTTCTCTGGCTTCTCGCAAACGCTTCGGTAATGGGAGCGGTATTGGCGGTGCCTGTTTCAAATCCTTTATCTCAATGTACTAACACTGAGAGAGTCAGAGATCGCCGCCTGGTTGTATACTTAGGAATCCTAAGTATATATGGCGGCTGATGTTCAAGTCATGTCGATTAAATTCTTGGACTGTGTAGGGCAGTCACCCATTTTTGTAATACAACCCGCTTATGCGGGTCTACTAGAGGAGATCAAAAGATGTTTGTAACTTACGACGGCGATCGGTATGACATGCCAAAGAGTGTGTCCGGACCTTACCGGCAGTATTGGAATTCAGTTAGTTTTAACATTAATTCGTATATTTTCGTGATCACTCACGTTAGTGGTGGCGAATACGATAGTCAAATAGGTAATCTGATGGTTGCGTCTACAGGGTTGGTTGCAAGTTGTATCACTGATAGAGAGGATTGGGATGTAAAGCAATTAACTTTCCTTGAGCACAATAAAGAGCGTCACATTAGTTGGCGCTCGCACAACATTACTAAGCTGGAAATTGGAAAGAGTGAGGATTCGATTGATGGCAAAGATGAAATTTTCACTGATATAGTTCGCATGACTACGGACACGGGTGATACTCTTTACATTGAAGAGGATTTCGTCACCAATGAACCACAGGAAGCGAAATTCATAACGATATTCGAAGTGTAAATCTCGCTTCTCCCGAGCGTGCCATGGCTAAAGTAACAATCAGCATTGATGAAAACGCATGCATTGAAATTATGCGTCGTTACCAATTTGAATCGCAAAGTGAAGCAGTGAATTTTGCGTTGCATGCTCTGGTTGCTGAACCGTTAAATCTACAGGATGCCAGGCGTTTACGTGGTAGCGGATGGGACGGTGATTTAAACGCCATGCGGAGTACTAAAACGGCCTTCGTTGAACATCTATTAGACATACCCAACGCCGGTGAGGACGATGATTTTTCCCGTAAGTAGTTACTAATTGGATTTGCTGCTGGACTCGATTCAAGCTGAATCTTAGCCGTGAGTGTTTATGGTTACACGCAAAAAACCGCTGCAAGAATACGAGCTGTATTTTCTAAGGGTTAGAGGCTTTGATGTCAGCTTTCATTCTGGCATCAACTATATGGCAGTCGAATCTGCCAATACCTATAACGATCAAGTCTTGGTCTTCAGCCATCACCCCGATATAACATTTGAATGTGAATGCTTTTATCCTGAGAATATGGATGGAATTCCGTTTAGTGTCATCATTCACGGTAGTGATGACAATAAGAACCTGATGATTTCTGACTGCTCTGAAAAGGATAAAATGGGGCAAGCCAAATTTTCAAAGCGCCGAGGCCAGCTATATCCAGTACACCGTTTGCCAAGTGGGGTCGGGTTCCTGGAGAAAGTGCGTGGACAGAAAGAATGGCGTGCCTATTGTCATATTGATACGGATGCCGTCTCTACAATGGTGTCGATTTTGCGTCTGGAAGTGCCATTCTTTTTGTCGCTTGATACGGTAAAGGAAAAGCGTCATAGAGCTGTGAGGGCAATTGGTCTGCAAACCGAGAAACCCGAATAAGATACTTAATTTAGGCCATTTTTCACTGCCGATTAATTGACTATAATAATATACAGTATTTTCCAAATCTGGGTTAAAATATGACACAATGTCCGAAATATTCCCCTGGAGCGATTCTTGGAAAATGCAACGCTTGGTCTTGATTTTTTCACGTTAAGACAAAAAGCCGGTCTCTCTCTTGGAGAAACTGCTCGTCTGATAGGCAAGCACGAACGTACCGTCAGGCGGTATGATTCAAAGGATCTCGATGGCCCAAATCCACCGCCGCAATTAGCAGTTGATGTGTTGTTGCAGGCTGTTCAGTCGAGATATGCACGTGCCAGTGAGAACGAACGGAGTTTCCGGTTTGTTGATCTATTCGCGGGCATTGGTGGGCTGAGAAGGCCCTTTGAGGAGATCGGCGGTCAGTGTGTTTTCACTGCTGAATGGGACCGGTTTTCACAACAAACTTACGCGGCAAATTTTCCAGATAGCGAGGAACACATACTTGCCGGTGACATACGTCCGTTTGCAGAAAACCCCAATAGGATACCTGAACACGACGTGCTGGTAGCTGGCTTTCCTTGTCAGCCATTCTCAATAGCTGGCGTATCAAAGAAAAATTCACTTGGCCGGCCGCACGGTTTTTTATGCGATACACAGGGAACGCTATTTTATGACCTTGCAGAGATCATCCGCTATCATCAGCCACCAGTATTTCTACTAGAGAATGTAAAGAACCTGGAGCGTCATGACGGTGGTAAAACTTTTGCCACTATCATGCATGTGTTGCGAGAAGAGCTTGGTTACGATGTTCACTATCGCGTTATAAACTCGGCACCCTGGGTGCCGCAGAAGCGAGAGCGGATTTTTATTGTTGGTTTTCGACAAAAATCGTTATTCAACTTCGATGATCTGGATGTGCCTGAAAGTCATCCAGTCTTGGGTGACATTCTTGAGGAAAAAGTAGACCCTAAATACACGCTTTCAAAAAAGTTGTGGGAATACCTAAAGGGATATCGAGAAAAGCATACGAAGGCAGGTAACGGGTTTGGATTTTCATTGTTCGGTCCTGAAGATGTCGCCAGGACATTATCGGCACGATATTATAAAGATGGCTCTGAAATACTTATCAAACAATCCCGCAGACGCCCAAGGAGGCTCACACCTCAGGAATGCGGGCGTCTAATGGGATTTGATAAACCGGGTGAATCGGAATTCGTTATTCCAGTCTCTGATACACAGGCCTATCGGCAATTTGGCAATGCGGTTGTAGTACCGGTAGTCCGTGCTGTAGTTGAGGTAATGAAACCGCATCTGTATGAAGCGTTATACGATCGTGTTGAAGTGCCTCGTCAGAAGGAGTTGGTGTTAAAAGCAGCCAATGGTTGACGTCGTTACGCCTCAGGTGCGAAGTCAGATGATGGCATCGATCCGTGCGACTGATACTGCTCCTGAATTATTCATGCGCCGTGGACTTCATCGATTGGGTTTCCGGTTTCGACTTGATGATCGAACTCTGCCAGGCAGGCCTGATCTGGTATTCCCAAAGTATCACGCTGTGTTGTTTGTTCATGGTTGTTTTTGGCATAGACATGACTGCCACCTTTTTAAATGGCCGGCAAGTCGTGAAGAGTTTTGGCGAGAGAAGCTTGAAGGCAATGCGGCGCGTGATCAGCGATCTTTCGGTGAGCTCACAAAAGCGGAGTGGAGGGTCGGTGTTGTTTGGGAGTGTGCTGTCAAGGGTAAAATGAGAGTGACGCCAGAAGAAATATTTACCAAATGTTCAGCGTGGCTCCGATCGGATGAGTGCTTCATGGAAATCAGTAGTCGATGAGTCATGTAAATCTTTCAACGTATTTCAAAGGTGTGAGCACAAAAACGCTGACGTTGGTTGATGCAAAAAAATTGAAACCGGGACAAAAGGGTTCAAATCAGCATGAGATCGGCGGACCCAAAGCAGAATGGAATCGTTTTACCCAAATACTAGGCGATGAACCCCGCCGAATGAAGCAGGGTAACGGTATTCCAACCCGATACATTTATTTAAATAGTGAGCAGGAAACGATTGCCGAGGAAGGGGAATGCACCTGGTATGACCCGCGAGCAGGTGATCCTAAGCGATCAGCCGAGTGGCGAGTTTATTATCAGACCAATGCAATAACAAAGGCAATGGAGCCTGGCGATCAGTTGTTTTTAGCAAAAATGAAGGAGGACTATCTTCTGTTTATAGTAGTGGCGGAAGGTAGTGATCTGGTAGAGCGTCTTCGATTTCTTTTTGGGCTAGAAGCACAGGGGGAGCTTGAGGTCGCAGTGCAGGATTTTTCTGAAAATGATCCAGAGATGGATTTTCTTACTCGATTTATCTTGGACGAAATTGGTATTGAATTTGAAGATCCTGATGCGAACAATCTCGACTCTATCATTGAACCATTTGGACTTGTGTTTCCTACGACGAGGGTATTTTCCGATTTAGCCAGACAGACTCTTCCAGAAGTTAGTGCGCTGGATGATCCCGATATTGCGATCATGGCGTGGCTTGATCATGAAGAAGCATTGTTTCGACGGCTCGAGGCAAAGGTGGTTTCTGAAAGGTTGGCGTCTGGGTGGATAGATGAAAATCAAGTTGCTGATGTAGACGGGTTTATCAAATATTCACTTAGTGTGCAAAACAGACGAAAGTCTCGAATGGGTCATTCACTGGAAAAGCATCTTGTGGCCGTATTTGATGCTTATGGCCTTCGTTATGATGAGCAGAAAAAAACGGAGAAGGGAAAGAAGCCAGATTTCATATTTCCCGGTATCGATGAATATTTTGATACAACATTTAGTGTCGATCGACTTACTATGCTCGCAGCCAAGTCCACCTGCAAGGACCGATGGCCTCAAGTATTGCCCGAAGCTGAGCGTATCGAACAAAAGCATCTAGTTACGCTCGAACTTGGAATTTCTGAACAGCAAACTGAGACTATGCGCGATTCAAAAGTACAACTCATAGTTCCTGGCTCGATACAGCGCAGCTATACCGAGAAGCAAAGAGAATGGCTATGGCGTTTAACGGATTTCGTCTCTTTAGCTAAAAAACGCCAAGGTTCAATATGACAAGCTGATAAGTACCTTCTGGGGTTTCAGTCACGACCCATAAGGGGGCTTACAGCGCAATTTTGGCGATAGATCACTCTCCCGGATGTATGGCCATGGTATAATAAAACAATCGATGCGCAGAACTCGTTTCTACCAGGAAAGCTCGTCGATGAATCCATTTAGCCCTGACCCGATTGGTTCGCGCTGAATCTCTATCGGCCCTCTCCCCGAGTGCTGTTGGTTTTCTGTGCGTGCTTTCCGGTTCGTGAATTTAAGGAAACCAGAAATGAAATCCATAACCCAACCAACAAAAGTATGTGAACGTGGAATGACCGCGCTTATTCAGCGTCTCGGCCTAGATTGTTCACCAACCCAATTTTTACGCGAATATGTCAAAAATGGCATCGAAGCTGTACAACGCTCTGGAAAGACAGGTCGTGTTGTAGTTGACTTCAATGACGACATACTCAACGATGAAGGGGTTTATAAAATAAGTTTTGCAGACTCTGGCGACGGTATGAGTTGCGCCACCATGCGGGAGAAGCTAAACCAGCTCAGCTCTTCGGGTGACACCCCTAATGAACATGAAAACTATGGTATGGGGGCGAAAATATCTGCGTTAACTCGCAACCACGCTGGAATTCTATATGAGTCCGTTAGTGATGCCCAAGCTTCGTCGGTGTTAATAGGTTATGACGATGATACGGGCGTCTACGGAATTATTCCGGATGACGAAGTTCCAGGAGCCGAGGCTTGGTGCCCACCAATAGAGGTAGACTCTTTGCCTGATCTCATGAGAGATGGCGGTACGCGAGTAACCCTGCTCGGAATGGAAAACGCTGATGACACCATGGCCCCACCTAAAAGTATGAAAGGCGGTCGTGGAACGTGGGCATGCCAATATATTAACTCACGTTTTTTTACTATCCCGAATAATATCGATGTGTCTGTACGCGTTTATTATCATGTTAATGCGTCTAGAGATAAGAACTGTGTTTTAAGAAGTGTGAAAGGTCAAAAGCACAGCTTAGATAGCCATACTGTAAATTCAGGTACTGTATCGTTGACTGACGCAAAGGTTCATTGGTGGATACTTGAGCCAGGACGTGATGGCAAATCACGAGAGTACATCACCGCACACAGCGGTCTAGTGAATCAGGGAGAGACTTTTGAGTTGTCTGATGGCACGGCTAGTCGATGCCCGGGATTTGGAATATCATTCGGCAAAGAGAATGTTGTCATTTATATTGAACCATCTCCATCTCGTTATAGGCAAGATACAACACGCTCTCGCATAGTCTCGGTTAGTGAAGGGGAGTTGCCTTGGCAGAGATGGCAAACAGAGTTCCGCAGCTTGATGCCACAGCAGCTTAAGGATTACATGAGCGATTATGCGTCAAAATCCGCTAAGACTTCCCATGCGGACACCATTCGTGAACGTCTCAAATCAGTATCGAAATTCTTCCAGATATCTGCCTTTGTGAAGTCGAAAACCGGCTCTGCAGTAGCTAATGAAAACGATTATGACGGCGACGCTGGCATTAGTAGGAAAGGTGAACCTAACCCTGATCCTGATCCAAACCCCGATACACCTGTTAACCCATCAGTTGCGAACGATTCTGGTTCTGGAACCAAAAAACGGTTGAGATCTCGAGCACGAAAAAATGGTATCAAAGCTCGTGAAATTAACCCGGATAATTTTCCTCCGGTTCACTGGCTAACCATCGCGGAGGGTACTAGAAGTATTGACGATGACCTTGAGGATCGAGCGGCCAGGTTTTTACAGCATGACAACATGATTCAGGCCAACGGTGACTTTCAAGGTTTTCAAGACATAATCAATCATTTTGCCGCAATGTATCAGGATCATGATCAAGCGCATGAGGTAATTGTAAGCTGCGTAAGGGAGTCGTTTGAGCAAGTTTTAACTGAAGTTGTTGTAGGGGTGCTATCACTGCAGGACCGGCCGCTATGGGGGCCAGACAAGGTTGAAGAGGTTCTTTCTAACGAATCACTCACAGCCGCCACAATGACCCGTTTTCATACTTTGCAACAGATCAACCGCTCGATACGCTCGAAATTGGGCAAGCCTACTGAACAGGCAGCATAGCGAAGTAACAATAGCGGCATGGACGCCGCAACTTTGTTCTATGGGTTACTGCAGAACTTTATTCTGGTTAGTCAATACCAAGTTTCCTTTTAACAGGTAGTGGCAGCTGATCAAATGCACGCGCAACCACCTCTTTCATTTTTTGGGCTTCTAGTTCTGTAACTCTCTTCTTTAAAAGCTTGTTTGCCCGAACCAGTTCTTCTTTGCTATTTCTAATAGAGCCACGCGAAGAAGAGTTATGAGCCTTTTTAAGTCGGGCATCTTTGGCCGCCTCCAAATTCAAATTGATCTCGTCGAGATAGGCTTTAAAGTGAGGCGAATATCTGGATGTGTTCATTAGTGAAGCACGACTGATGTTCAACGCGCTGGCAACATCCGCCCCTTTGATCTGATAAACTTTTTTAGTTAGAACATAGAAACCCACGTCCTCAGGACGTGGTCAGAGGACTGAGGCTTTGCCGATAGTCCGACTCAATGGTACACCTGTAGTGAGCTATCCCCATAGCCTCACGCAAGGAATACCAATGAGTCGATTTAATAAGTTATCACACACGATATGGCACTGCCATTATCATGTGGTTTGGACGCCTAAATACCGGTACCGGATTCTAGCGGGCTCGGTGAAACAAGAAGTATGTAGCTGTATTAGTGCTTTTTCGGAGCAGAAAAAGTGCGAAGTAGTGGAGTTGAATGTTCAGATAGATCACGTGCACTTGATCGTGTCGATACCGCCGAAATTGTCTGTATCAAGTTATGTAGGAATGGTGAAAGGAAGGACAGCAATACGAGTACTTCAGCGTTTCAAGGAGTTACGAAGTAAGCCGTATTGGGGCAATCATTTCTGGACGAAAGGATATTGCGTTGATACGGTGGGTTTGGATTTGGAGAAGATTCAGGCATACGTTCGGTATCAGGATAAGAAGGACCAACAAATAGAGCAGCACCAACTCGGGCTGTAGTTTTTTAATTGCTAAGGGGTAGGCTTCCTAGCCGTCTCTGACGGCTAGGCATTCATGGCCCCTATGGGGCCTAACCAAGCCCCTGCGCTCCGCGTAGGGATTTTTTAGTCAAATAGCCGGTGACTTTTGAATGTCGTTTAATGTACAAAGCCTTTTCCTTGTTCAGCTCTTCGACATATTGCCATGCTTTTAAACTAGCATTTTTATCAGAAGCCCAGTTAGGGGGAGTCGTCTTTTGCTTCGTCGCTGTGTCCTTAGCTCGATTCTTCAAATACTCCATCACCATTACACTGCCCTCGTCGCTTTATAGCTAGCTATAACTTCCACTAGTTCAGTAAGTGCTTCATGTTTAGGGTTCAAGGTGCGAACATGCTTTGTGATATTTTTAACTAGCTCATACGAGGAAGCTTTAAATATCGCTGGTACAACCGGATTTCTTAACGTCTCTAGGTGAGGGGCGATGTGGAATAAAGACCACTCTACATTTTCAGTTTGCATGAGATTGTGCACGCAACCTGAACAAAGGTCCGGAGATGCGTTGTGTCGCATTGGTTCGCCCATCTCAGCGCATTTCGCTTTATCTCGGGTTCTGAACTTTAGTATGCAATATCCCCAAGGGTTAGCCTTTATGTCTTCAATTTCGAACTTGGTTAAATGCTTTACTATTTGTTCCTGTTCTTCAGGTAAAGCTATTGTTGTTTTTCTAAAAATTCTTCGTAACCAAGTATTCAGTTGTCCAGCGTAGCCCTTTCCTTGATGTCTGACATAATTTTGAACCAATGAACTAATCACTTGCTCTTTAGCGAATTTGTGGCTTCGACGATTATCTTTGTTCCTAATGTAAGCTAGCCACATAGTGCGAGTAATATGTTTGAATTGACTGCGAATCATCCATCCTGCATCGCCATCGAAGCGCCGATAAATGGCTTCAGCCCACATATGACGAAAGGAGTGCGGAGTTGGATAAAGAGTACCCTCCATTACAGAACTCGTGACAGTTCTAGTTACAAACATGGATTTTAAATCCTCCGCCGGTAATGTGTGAAGCCAATCTTTTATTTCCTCGGACAGATGTTTATCCAGCAGATCTTGCCAGTCTGACCGGAGAGTCCTGTTAAGATAATTTTTAAGCCATCCTGATTCTATTCTTTTTTTACTTTTTGTAAAAAACAACTTCACTCGAGGCCACTCGTCACGTGTTCGATACCATGCTTCTTTAAGGTTAGTTTCTATCGATAGATTAGCCCACTCTTCAGCTGATCTTAGTGTTAATAGTCGGTCAACTTCTTGCTGCTCTTCTGCTGTAAGCGAATTGTCTTTTTCAGGTGAATATTGCAGTGACTTCCATGTTGTCCAATCATCAAGTAGTTTGAAACCCTCGTAATTGTGAACATAATTCTCCCATAGACCAGAAACAGCTAATTGCACTATAGCTTTTGAACGAGTAGGAAATTTTTTAGCTCTAGTATATGAATACAGGCTTGGTTGTTCATCGGTGGCGCTGTGTAGCGATTGGAGTTGTTCAGTCAGTACATTTATATTGAATGTGATTTCTCTTTTTTGCCGAACCATTCCATGGGATTTATATACATACCAGTCAACTTGATAACGCCAGGGAAATGCGTACTGATCAAGTTTGTCACTATTTCTTGTGCGCTTAATGTCCGAATGTGAAAAGCCGAATTCGCTTCTTCTCCACCCAGTTAAAGCCACAACAGCAGTGAGCCCTGACTGCGCTACAAGTCGAATTAGCTGCCTTGGATAAGTGTGGGCAGCGGTTGTGATTACATCTGGTGCTGTTAGCCCAATTTGCTTGTAATTCTGGGCCGTTGGCATCTGACACGTTTGCTGATCGGATTTGTTTTCTATTACGGCAAGTTGAATTTGAAATGTCTGCCACGCTATGGGTTTTTGACAATCTATCAGTAGGCTTAGCGTCTCCTGTTTATTTTTTCGACGAATCCAGTCCCAAAGAATTACGCGCATCCGATCGATATTTTCTGAGTTATCTTGCAGGCCACAAGCGACGGTAAATCTCTGCAAATTATTATCCCTTAATATTGCAGCTTCAAATAGTGCTTGTTTGTAAGCTGGTAAGAAATACTGCTCTAATGCCTTGCGAGTATTTTGTAAAGTCGTAATTGTCCAGCGGTTCTGTCTTTGATTTAATTCCTCGGGCGAATGCCCAGACAAGAGCATGTTAGCTGTTAATTTTATTGTATTTTGGCTGTAGCCTGCTGAAGAAGCTATCTCAGGAATGGCCTTGAATGTAGAAGCAAGTGCTTTAGCTAAGGGGTAATTATTTTCAAAAAAAGTAATGCAGTGTTCCACGTAATATCGGCCATAGTCCAGGCCTAGCTGATTATGAGTCCCGCCCTGTAACCAATCGTGATAAGTTAGCTCATCATCCGTTAGTGCAGGAATCAGTTCTTGAACCTGTTTTCTTATATAGGATTCTGTCAAATCTCTCGAAAAACAATCATAGCCATACTTCGCAATTGCTGACCTATAATTCAGAAATTGCATCTGCCTGAAAAACAAGCTGTAAGATTTTATAGATTGGTTTTTACTTGCTGATCCCTGACGCCAACCATGCATTAATAGATATGTGAGAACCAGATGACAGTTTTCCCTCGTAACCTGTGTCAAATTTAGATTCGCAATGGCAGACCAAAAGAGCTTTAGATTATTAAGTTCCATTGAATATGTATTTGGCACTTTTACTGAATCAAGTGAGAGCCACATTAATTTTATAATGAGTACACGCTCAGCATTAGAGGAGAGCAACCAATTCGGATGGCTTTCACTTACATCTAGCAGATCATTGAATTCGATATAAATAAATTCTCCGTATGCGTCTTTAAATTTCCATATATTGCTTTCCAGAACATTATCACTGGAGCCCGGTAATGCATTTAAGCGTGCTTGTGCCTCGTTAAGATCGAATTGCTCAATGGTGATTGTATTATTCATTCCGCTGTCTCCAGAAGATGTTCGAAAAGTTGGGGTAAATGAACTGCTATCTTGTCATATTGTTTTTGAGCCTTTGCTACCGCACTCATACGGGTAAGTGTACGGGTCATCCACTCTACCTGTGGAATCAGAGTTTTCTCGACCCAGTCAGGCCGCACTACAAGTAATTTTGAATATATTTCCTCTGCCTGAGTTATGTAATGGATAAAGTACATTGCGGAATCTATAGTATCTAGCACTATGATGGAGATTTCGTTGGCTCCTTCAATGGATTGGCCCCGCAACGAGTTAGTTAAAATATCGCTGGTATTGGTTGCTTCGATTATCTGCGTCCGAAGTTCTAAGTCATTAACCGACTCCATAATTTCTGTGATAGAAGGCATATATACTACGTTCTGTAAATCATGCAGAACAAGTCGTGTAATCCTCGCGGCTTGATTAACCCATTCTTTGTTTGCATCTGTGAGGTAACTGATGCCTTCAGTTTTTGACGTGTGTGAGTGATGATTAACGATATCTGACTCACGGTAACTGTCACTACCTGCATATATTGCCGTGTTTTTTATATGAGTGAGTGTAAATAAATAAATCGGCAGTGCTTTTGGAATAACCGTTCGGTATTCGTCGCGAGATTTTCCAGTACGTTTTTTAAATGACTCGTAGTCCTCATCCCCTTTCTCCAAAGCCAATATTGATCGTATAAATAATTGGCTTGATTTACCACGCGCTAGTTCAAGTTATAGTTGCTTCTGGAAGGCCGGTAATTTCCAGATTCTTAGTAACAGTCTAAGTCTAGTGTTCTGCCTATAAGTTATAGAAAACGTATTTTGATTCGAAATGGGTGTGCTAAATAATTTTTTACCAGACAAACCTTCCATATATTGGTGTAATGCTTGTGCCCATACGTCTCTCGCTAAAAGAATCTGGGGCTGATGAGTTGTTCCCGATCGCCCTTTGTAGTAGGTGCACTCCATAGCTATCAGGCCCCCGTAACGATTTCGTTCGAAAGCGTAATTATTTATCTGTAACTTGGGTATATCTGAAGGCTGAATCCCTTCGCATGCTGCTAACCAACCACAGAGTAGTTCCTCTAAAGGCGAATACCGTATTTGATAATCTGGATGAAATAAGACCGGATGTTGCCAGGTAGCAATTTCCTTTTTTGCTATATGTCTTGGTAAGTTTTGGAGGCCAAACTCCCTAATTCTTTTTTTAAGTTTCTGCTTTGCAGCTGGCCTAACCAAGTCCAGTACGAGCAACTGACTGAGCTCTCCAACAGGCTCACCCAGCTCATCAAATAATCCATCTCGTTCAATGATCAGCCGATTCCAATCGTACGGCCAATTAGCCTTCTTTGTGTCGAATTCAATCGTAGAATAAAGTTGCTCTCGTTTTCTTTGGTTTAACAGAAAAAGTAAGGTTGTCGCTATGGTTACACGAAAGCTATTGATCAATATTCGCGGGCTCTCCAGCTGCAAATAATTCTGATCACCAATAGCGGAACGTAGCCATGGTAGATCAAACCAACTAGAGAGTGTGTAAGATACCGGTTCAGCTTTTTTTATCGGTCTTGAGAAAGATAACAAAGACTGTATGTAGTTATATTCTGACCTAGTTAGAGAGGGAGACCCCATGCCTTCACGAAGTACAGTGATAATCAATGGCAAAGGGCTATTTGTTCGTCCTCGTTGATTTAACTCATACTTCTCATACGTTTTTAAAATATCGTATCGTGTTTCGGATGTCGTATCGTGGTTAGATTCGTTAATCCAATTAAAAAATATTTTAACTTCATCGAAGTAGGTTGGGCGCGAGCGTTCACTTAACCTCTTGCACCAGTCGCTTTGATACCCGAAATGACTAGCTATTAAAATAGATTGATGGTATTTGTTGCTTTTCTCCAGATTAATTACCTTAGTTACGTTGGATGAGTTTACATAGGTATATCTTTTGATTTGTATAGAAGTAACCTGTGGTTCTTCAGGAATAATTTTGTCGAATGGGCTAGATTCATTCTTTACCGCATAATTTTTGGATTTTTTCCTATATAGAGTTGTTTTATCCATTGTCAGCGCGCTCAGCTTCAAGCATCTGTATGCGCAACCGAATGTATTTAGTGGTTACCGCTGGAGCGAGACCGTCTTTACCGATAGCATGGCCTAATCGTTGTGATACTACTAGTAATGCCGCTGACTCTGAACGCGTCTCGCGGTTATCAGGGTTTGTTATTTCCGAGTGGTACAATTCTGTAGCGAAGGTATGTCGCAAGTCATGAAACGAATAATAAGAATCTAATCCAGCTGAATCCGCACGATTTCGAAAGACATTGGAGCCATGCGTTTTTCCAATCCCAGTTCCGATAAAACCTGGATCGGTTCTTAAAAAAAAGCATGAGTCGTCACTTTTAGATTGATTAATTATCCAACGCCTCTCTGTATCAAAATAGCGCCTCATGTCAATTAATAATGCTCTACTAAAATATATCCACCTTGATTTTTTATGTTTCGTAAACCGCCCATGTAGCCAATATCGAAAATGTTCAATACTTTTGTAGTCATCGTTATCAAGTTGCTCAAATAGTTTTTGAAGGTCGTATTTTCCCTCTATCTGCAAGCCTGTAAGTTCGGAAGTTCTTAAGCCAACTTCAAAACCCATGCGCATGATTAGTTTTTCAGCCATTGTTTTGCAAGTGTTTAGCAACTTTGTACGTCGGTAACGAGCTATATATTGTATGTAGTGTTGCTTGCTACATTTATCCTCCATTTTTTGACGTGTTTTTCGATATATCTCTAATTTAAGTCGAGGGCGTATTTCCAAGTAGTCCAGCCAATTAAAATAGGCTCTTAAAGCAGCTTGATGGACTGTTAATGATTGATAGGAATCGAGACTGTCTGGTAGTACATTATTTAAATAATCACGCACAAAGCTCTCGTTACAAGCTGACGATGCGTGGATCCCAAGTGTCTGATGATTGATCTTGTAATCGTCTAAATATGTTAGAAAATTCGACAGGCAATTTATATAAGATCGAATCGTTGCGCCTTCGATCTCACTAGGCTCCAGTAAGCTAATGCGTTTACGATTTGTTTCATCAGAGATTTCAACGCTCTTATAAACAATTCCAAAGCGTTCTAGGTATGTAGTGAATAGAAGAGGTAGTAACGGTGGGGAATTGTGATCATCGAGAATGATCCATAGAGTCTCGAAATTATGGCCGCGATAACTGAAATCTTTGATTTTGACTACCTGAGCTGACATACATTTATCCTTATCGATATGTATATCCGTACAGTATTCCAAACACTACTTCCAACAACAATTACTGTATGTTAAATGTAGGTCCCGAAAAAACGTCTTTAATTAACCCGGCCATGTACCCTAAGTTTTCAGTAGTGCCAATAATAACGGCCTGAGCTGTCTTGATATCTTCGGCGCGCGTGTCCAGTGGTGCAATAAATCTAACATCTATATTAGTAATGTCAGGATGGTTTGCACCTTTAAGCACAGCCTCGAGCATCCTCTGGGTATTATCAGATGGGGCATGAGCTATAACTATTAACTTCTTTGCATTTGGCATAGTGTTAAGGCTATACCAATTTGGTCAAGATCTCCATTATTGTGGTGGAGTACAACATCTATCTAGTTGACTATATGTTGTGAACATTAAAGTGAAAAACCGTATCGACAGCGTGCAAATTAGCGTACTAAGGGGTCCCTCATTTTCACTATTGTCCTTTGGCGCGTTATCAGACTAAGTCGTGTATTCTCGATTGCAGAAACACAGGCCCATGTAAACTGTGCACGTCCGAGTTAACGTATTACCTGAAGGCTGGCATACAAACATTCAGTCAATGTTTTGCAGTCATATCCATTGAAATAAAATATATGCAACCTAATTATCCAGAACGCATCGTGTGTTTAACCGAAGAGACTACCGAGACTCTTTACCTACTAGGGGAGCAAGATCGGATAGTGGGTATCTCAGGCTTCACCGTTCGCCCGCCTGAAGCACGGCGTGATAAACCCAAAGTCTCCGCGTTTACGTCTGCGAAAACAGATCGCATTATGGACTTGAAGCCCGATCTTGTTATTGGCTTTTCAGACCTACAAGCCGATATAGCCGCAGAACTTATTCGTTTGGGTGCCAATGTATTGGTTATGAATCATCGATCAGTGCAAGAAATACTGAACATGGTTCTTACCTTGTCTAGCATGGTGGGCGCGCATGAAAAGGGTCGCGAATTAGTTGATGGATATGCAGTTCGATTGCTTGCTGCAAAAAAACAGGCAAGCGAACTGCCGCATCATCCGCGTGTGTACTTTGAAGAGTGGGACGAGCCGATGATCTCAGCTATTCGTTGGGTATCAGAACTCATTGGTTATGCTGGAGGTATTGATTGTTTTAGTGAATTGGGTTTAATGTCGCACGGAAAAGATCGCATTATTGCGAAATCACAAACCGTCATTGACGCCAATCCGGATGTCATCATTGGTTCGTGGTGCGGAAAGAAATTTAGACCCGATAAAGTGCGGCAGCGATCAGGTTGGGATGCAATAACAGCGGTTAAAAACGACCATCTATTCGAAATAAAATCGCCTTACATTTTGCAACCTGGACCAGCCGCTTTGACGGAAGGGCTGGACCAGTTGCAGCACATTATTCACGGTATCGCACACCAGAGTCGTTGATTGCGATAAATAAAACGACGCGCCTCGTGCCTATTGAACTGCAGATTCGGTATCGTTTATCACCAGTAGTGGACCACTACTGTTTTCCATAAGAACCACGGTATACACGTTGCTACCGATGAAAGTTAACATCTGATTTAGAAAGCGCCCAAGTGAGTCGATCAGCTCATAGTCGCCGCTTGGAATGTCGATGTAGTCTGTCGTTGGATTAACATAAGACAATGGACCGAAGGCTTGATCTATCCCACCAGGGTTTGCACCAGCTGATTGTAAATTAATAAGTGCCTCTGCAGATGCATCACTAAAAGGGATTGCTTGCAACACGCGAACCTTTGCGATCGTTTCATCTTGTGTTGCAGTCAAAGTAATTAACGGAACCGCATCGATCTGTGAGTCGTTCTCACGAACCAACAGTGTTGAAAACGTTGCATCGTCAGCGGTGAAATTTGTAAAGCTAAAAACGGTCATCGCAGGCGTGGCGTTGTCAGTAATAGCGAGACTGGTTTCGTTTTCTAGTAGCGCTGCACTACCGCTCAGTGTGTTCGCGGCAACGCCACTGACACCAAACAACGAAAATTCTGGCTGAGTTTCTGCACCGGTTTCTATAATATTGACTGACAACGAAGTTGCGTTGATAACATTAATGCGAGCTGTTGTTATTGTTGTCGGGTCAAGGCTCGCCTGGTTATTAATGAACTCTCCGCTGTCCTCAATTGAACTGCCCGATGTCGGGTCACCTGTATTGCTAGAACCTGTTGTGCTGTCGCCAGTGGCGGGGGGCATTCCGCCATCGGCGGCGCCTGCATCTGTGCTCCCAGCATCTGAAGCTTCAGCAAGTCCGTTAGTTGAACCTGTCTCACTGTTCGCAGTTCCACCAGCGGACGTGTCTGTGCTTGCTTCAGACTCACTAGATGATGTGCCGTCGGTTGTGTCCACCCCTGAATCAGTCAGTGGTATGTCTGCACTAGTAGAAGCGCTCATATCGATGTTGTCTGGGCCGCCAGTACCAAAAATACCGCCATCACAGGCACTGAGCAGCAAGACAACAATAAAAAACAGTCCGCGGGCTATGCCGGCTTTTGTCGAGCGGTTAGTCATCGGATTGTTCATCTTCTACTGCCTCTTCTATAAGATAAACACCAAGCCCTGTTCTGAATCGACCGGTACCCTTTGCTGATGGATTTTTAGTGCGATCGTGTTTTGACAGCGCTGTGTCTAAATCTTGTAATAATGATAAAGCCTTCTTGGAACTGAGTTTTCGGAAAGCTTCAACACCTTCTATTCCCACATCGTCGTACGCAACGCTCATTTGAAGGCGAGCTTTGCCTTCGCCGCTGACGTTGTGATCAAGTGTGGTTAGTATGTCTCGAGCACTAGTGGCAAACAAATCAAGCATAGCCTCTTCACTCTCGTGAGGTATGTAACCCTTAGTAACCAGTGATATCAGGTTGTCTTTTTCACTAACGGTTCCGACCCTTAGAAGTTCGTCTAGCAACGCACGCGCTGGGACATCGCCACCGTAGCGCTTAACAAGTTGATTAAAACCGCAGTCTGCATCGCCATACGCGAGTGGTAATGGTTCACCATTGGCGCTCATGTATTCACTGTCTTGCAGCCAACCGGTAACCACACGTATGGCCCGGTTGTGTTTTGCTACCGCAGGCTCAACATCGGCTGGAAGATCAAGTATGCGTTTAACTTCTTTTCGATTAATGCCAGTAACGATCGCAAGCCGCGAGACAGTAGGGCGTTTGTTATCGATGCCATAGTGCTTATGAGCTTCTTCAACGTAGGACTGCTTGGCCCAACTCGAAAATTCTGCATGTGAAACACCATGACGAAGTAATACCCTCACCAACGGTGCAAGCATTCGGGTAACGGCTTTTTGTAGGGTTGCGTGCATGTGGTTACTGCAATAAGTTCAGTGGGCAATCGTATCGTCGATTGCGTTTTTATACCCCGGAACCGATCGCAAATTCAGCAAAAGTTGGGAATATTGTCCCATATTTCGACTGAGAATCGCTAGAACTTTAGATTATTTGACGTTTTATTGTGTGATTTATCGATATATCCTTGATATATATGACAATATTTCCAATTGGCTAAGCCGAGGTGGGGTGCAATGGGTGTGGTTGCGTAATGAAGCTTAGAGTTTTTTTTACGCTGAAAAGCTATTGCATGCGATTGGCTAAATTGATATCGATCAGTGTCGGCATACCCTCAACACATCGGTCCCAATTGAGGGGAACCGTAATAGTGACAAGCTCTGAAGTGAGCATAGCTTCAAGCGCGATGGATTCCATCGCTTGCTGTTTACCAGGTTGGTTTAGGCTCTTTGTGTCCACACGCAGTACGTTGCCTTGGCAATTAGCGGGTCCGACAGATGAGCCAATATGGAGGGTTAGATACTCCTTGCCATTGATGGAGCCGGTTCTAACCTCATGCAGTTCTGTTGTGAATATATGGTTGGAGCTGGCAAGCGCTAGCGTACTTAACAAAGAAAATGACAAAAATGAAAACGATCTCAGCAGATTACCCATTACAACTCCTGTGGCACAACAATCCATACTGCAAATCTTGTATCGCGATAAAATAAAATACAACCGATTCAAGTTAGTTTTCGGCATTGGGGTTGTTCATCTTGATAGATAATTCGTGTATGCACAAGTCGGCAGAAGGCATGTAACCTTTCTTTATGTAGCCATTGAGTGCCATAAAAACATCTGATGTCGCGAGTTGGCTGCATTGCGCTACATTAACTGTCGTACATTACGATAGTGTTAAGCACTGAATTCTCAAGCGATCAAATGTTAACTACGGCTCGCTGTAATGTTATCCGCAAACGATGCATTCAACCGCAAAACACTATTACATGTTTATCTAACGCTACCTGTTATGGCGATCTATCTCTTTCTAACCAAAGAAATTCATAGTTTCTGGTTCAAATGGCCGTGTTCGTCAATCTAATGGCGTCTATGTTGGCTATTCGGTTTGCTTCTCTTCTATCGTATTGCGGTTCGCCGTTGGCCGTTACTCGAGTGTCTGATCGTCTGTCTGTTAACCGACTTTTTAAGCTGCGTCGTTCCTGCGACTTTGATTTTTTCAGCATACGCGCATTGTCCAAGGAGTAGATGTGCCCCTGCGAGTGTTGATCGTTGGCGGCAGTTTGTTCGGGTTCAGCGTTGGCGTGCTTATCGTTGATTAATTGCGAGCTGACAGTGTCGATAATATCGATTGCTTCAGCCGGGTAGATTGACTCCACAGATTCGACATTATTAAAATTGTCGTCAATATTTTGGTTGTTTCGTTGAATATTACTTTTCACGTTCAATAGCCTCTTTATTATTTTTATTATGGGTAGTTTGGTTAACTAGTGTTTGGCCGCTTAGGCAGCTTCTCTATTGTGATCAGTACTAAGCTGGTCATCATCGATAAGATGGCTTAGTGCTTTAATTAGCGTTTCTTCGAAAATTTTAATATCAATTGGTTTTGTTAGAAAATCGTCCATGCCGGCGTCAAAGCATATTTCAGCATCCCCTTGAGATACATTGGCGGTTAACGCAATTATCGGTAAATGACTGTGCGAAACAGATGCCCGTATTTGCTGCGTAGTTTCAAACCCATCAAGCACAGGCATCTGGCAATCCATCAAAATGAGATCAACGTGTTCTTGTCCCAGTAAATCCAGTGCATCTTGACCGTGATCTGCAAGTAACGTTTTAAAACCTAAATGTTCCAACATGCCTTGTGCGACTTGTTGGTTAATAAGATTGTCATCAGTAATTAAAATAGTGATGTCGTGGTACTTTGATTGATCGTTTGAATTTATTTTTTGGCCCGCGCTTGGTAAGTTTTCCGATACATGCTCGCCCAATGGCAACTTGCGTTCATCATTGAGCCCATCGTCTGATCTAGTTTCCACAGATTGAATGTTTTTTTCTAAAATGGCCATCGACAATGCTTTTGATAATTCAGTCCGTCGAGCTGGCTTCGAAATATGACCAGATATACGGTCGTTAGTATGTGTGTACAAGTTGCTGCGCGATTGACTTATTATGTTGATGGCAATTAGTTTTAAATCGCGATACTTTTCCTGCTGACTTATACGTTGCGAAAACTCTCGTGCTGGCATGCCATTGAATTGAGTTGTGAATAGAACCACATCAAAGGGTTTGCCGCTTTGTATTTCTTCATCTATTTTATACAAAGCTTCATTGCCACACTCAGCATGCTGAACTTCAATACCTTGTTCTTCAAGCAGCTGCGTAATATAGTTTTTCGCAGGTTCTACGTGTTCTACTAAAAGTACTTTGACATTATGGTCGAATGCTAGCCGATTTGAATCGAAAACCGATTGACTACCAACAGCTGGCAAATCCAAAGTAAACCAGAAAGTACTGCCTTTTTTCTCTGTCGAGTTAACACCAATTTGTCCGTCCATTCCTTCAACAATTCTTCTACTAATGGCAAGCCCGAGTCCGGTTCCTCCGAATTTTCGTGTGGTTGAATTGTCTGCCTGTGCAAATGATTTGAAAAGACCTGCCAAAGCATCGGAGCTGATTCCAATTCCCGTATCTGAAATGGTAAATTTTATTTTGTTACAGTCATTCGTTTCATTGCATCGCTGCACATGTATTTTCACGGTGCCTTTGCTCGTGAATTTAATGGCGTTGCCTGCAAGGTTGGTAATTACTTGACGTAGCCTTGTAGGATCGCCAATAGTATTCACAGGAACATCTGGGTCTATCTGGCAAAGAAAAACGAGATCTTTGCTGTACGCTGAGTCAGAAAGTGCCTCTGCACATTCCTCGACCAGAGACTCTAAATCAAATTCGATTTGTTCAAAATTGAGTTTGCCTGCTTCGAGTTTGGAGAAATCGAGGATGTCGTTTATAAGTGTTAGTAGGCTTTTGCTAGAGCTAGTGGCTATTCTGACTTGCTCATTTTGCTGTGGGTCGAGATGCGTTTCTCGTAACAGCGTCAACATACCCAATACGCCGTTTATAGGAGTGCGTAACTCATGACTCATGTTGGCTAAAAATTCTGACTTAGCTTTTGAAACTTGTTCCAACTCTTGTTCATTTTGTTTTCTAAGCTCTAATACATTGCCCAGCTCATTGACGGTATTACCCAAGTAGAACATCTCTTTATTAACA
>Ga0209831_1000953_pt1 | contig 27383 bp, 22 predicted proteins | sample Maine_Asex4_meta_FD_187451 | JGI IMG/M metagenome (GOLD analysis project Ga0209831, IMG submission 187451) | Marine algal microbial communities from Maine, USA - Maine_Asex4_metaG (SPAdes) (version 2) | ecosystem: Host-associated > Algae > Red algae > Unclassified | place: Maine, USA | collected... | reverse complement strand
CCCTGCGCATCCGGCTGGACGACGCGGAGGGCGCCCTGACGATGATCGCCGCCGAGAACGGCACGCGCGAACCGCTGACCGACCGCGCGCTGGTCGCCGCCTGCGCCGCCATGCCGCTGATGACGGTCAAGATCATCGCGGGCATCTACTGGGAGGCGCTGCGCCTGCGGCTCAAGGGCGCGCGCTTCTTCCGCCATCCCGGCAACCGGGGGCGCTATGCCGAGACGGATCAGTACCCCGGCATCTCCAGCCGGTAGGGCGGCCCGCCGCGCCCCTGCACGATGATGGAGGCGGCGTTGATGGCCATGACCTGAAACCCCTCGATCACGCCCCCCGGACCCGTGACGACGACGCGCCCGTCGGGCAGGGCGACATGCGCGCGCCCCCCCGTCCGCTGGTCCGGAAAGACGCCGCGCAGGGTCAGCGGAAAGCGCGGGTCGCGCATCGTGATCGCCTGCTGCGCGGAGGGCGAGGCGGGACCGGGCCGGGCCAGCACGCGCGGCGCCTCCGGGCGGGGTGGGGGCGCGGGGCGCGTCGGGACCGGGGCGGGCGGCGGCGGGGGCGGCGAGAAGCGCGGCGCGGGGCGCGTGCGCTCCGGCTCGACGGGGATCAGCTCGACGGGCGGGTCGATCCGCGCGATGGACAGGCGTTGCAGCGTGGCCATGTCGGCGGGGGCCGCGGCGCGGAAGAGGTCCCGCGCGCCGAGCACGGCGACGGCCTGCTCGACGGCCTCCGTGTTGTCGAGGGCCTGCGGCAGGACGGGCACCGAACCGCCCGCCCCCCGTGCCAGCGCGGGCGTGTCGGGGTCGGCCAGATCCGGCGCCTGCACCAGCGCCCAGAGCGCGGCGAGGGCCGAGAGGGTGAGCGCCGCGACGAGGGCGTATCCGACATCGTGTTTCATTGGGCGATCTTCCCGAGGCGCTGCATCTGGCCCTTCAGCGTCAGATCGACGGTGTCCTCGTCGCTCTGGGTCGCCGTGAAACCGCTGACGAAGGTGTAGGGGGGCCGTCCCTCCAGTTCCGTCAGGAACGGCGCGAGGAAGGCTTTCGGCACGCTCGCACGCAGGTCGACGATCACGGTCTCCACCTGCCCGCGTCGCGTCTCGCCCGCCGCGAAATCGCCGCCCTTCCACGTGCCGCCATGGCGCGCCAGCAGGGTTTCGAGGTGTCGGCGCGCCGCGTCCGGCGCCTCCTCCGCCGTGGCGGCGTCGAGGAACCCGGCATCGCGGGAATCGCCGAACATCTCCCACTGATCGCTGGCGTTCTTGACCCGCACGAAGGAATTCTGCGCCGTCCTGACCGCCGCGATCTTCTCGCGGTCCGCGCGGATGCTGCGCCCGTTCTCGCTCCATCCGACGAAGGCGGGCACGAGGACGGCGGCGAGGAGGGCGAAGACCAGCGCGAACAGGAGGATCAGCGCCATCGCGGTGCTGCGGGCGGCGGCGGTCATGTCGGGCCTCGCCCGTTCACGCTTACGCCGATGTCGAAGCTGGCGGTCCCCGGTCCCCGGCGCTTCGTCTCGCGCACGCGCACGCCGCTGAAGAGGAGCGAGCGTTCGAGGTTGCGCGACAGGATGTCGATTGCCGTGCCCTCGCCCCGCAGCGTGAGCTGGCCGGGCGAATACTCGATGGCGTCGAGTGCGATATCGGGCGGCAGCAGGGCGGCGAGTTCCGAGAGCAGGTACCAGGCGGGCACCGTGGCCGACCGCTCCTCGATGGCCGAGGAGGCGGCATGGGCGAATTCGGCGAGTTCCGCTTCGACCGCGATGAGATCGACCCCCGGGGTCGGCGTGCGCGCGGCGAGGATGCGCGTCTCCTTGGCCAGCGCGGCGCGTGCCATCGTCATGCGCAGCCCCGCCGCGCCGGCCAGCACCAGCACGAGCGCCGCCAGCCCCAGAATCACGCGCGAGCGCAGCGGCGAGCGGATGCGGATGTCCTGCGCGTAGAATTCCGGCCCGTCGGTATAGGCGCGCGGCCAGTCGACGCTGGTGACGCGCAGCACCTTGAACCCCCAGTACCGGGTCATGCGGATGGCGTCGTTCACGCTGTCGGTCAGGGCGGCGGCGGCGAGGATGCCCGGATTGCCGCCCTCGGCCATGCGGATCGCCGGTCCGCCCACGGCGGTCAGGTCATGCGCCTTGCGCCCCGCCGTCTCGCCGATGCGCACGGCGAGGTTGCGGGTGCCCGTGTCGGAGACGGGGGTCTCGATCTCGCGGAAGATCACCTGTTCGCGAGGCAGGCGGATCTCGATCGGGGCGCCCGGTCCGGTGCGCTTCTCGGCGATGGAGCGCAATGTCTCGATCTTGGCCGCGCGGTCGGGGTCGTCGAAGCCGACGATCCCGAGTGGCGTATCGGTCCCGCGCTCCAGCAGCGCGATCTCCTGCTGCGAGAAGACGAGCGCGACGGGCGGGCGCCGCCGCCCGGAAAACACGCCGCGCAGTTCGCCGAACCACCACGCGAAGAAGGCCCTGATCCTGTCCATGGGTCACGATATTCCGCAAACTGCCTGTCGGACAACCGGGGTCGCACAGGTAGGTGCCGGATGCAAAGCCGTAATGGAGCCGGGCGCGCTTCCCTCACATGCGTTGACGAAAACGAGAGAGCCGCCCCCGCGATTTGACTTGCACGGCGCGGGCCTGTAGCGCCTTGGTTCGTTTGAACAATGCGGGACAGGAGATATTCGATGGATGGCAGCGCTCCGGTGACGGTCGGCAAGTTCGTCGATCCCGACGTGACGGCGACGGGCGAGAAGCGCGCGCGCGTGCCGCTCAAGGGGGTCGAGACGCTGTGGTTCAACACCGGCACCCTGTGCAATATCGAATGCGAGAACTGCTACATCCTCTCCAGCCCGACCAACGACGCGCTGGTCTACATCACGGCGGACGAGATGCGCGGCTATCTCGACCAGATCGAGGCGCGGCGGGCGGCGGGGTCGGCGCGCTGGCCGGTGCAGGAGATCGGCTTCACGGGCGGCGAGCCGTTCATGAATCCCGACATGAACGAGATGGCCGAGGCGGCGCTGGAGCGCGGGTACAAGGTGCTGATCCTGACCAATGCCATGACGCCGATGATGCGTCCCAAGGTGAAGAAGGGCCTGAGGCTCTTGCGCGAGCGGTACGGTGATGCCCTGACCCTGCGCATCTCGATCGACCATCACAGCGCCGAGCTGCACGACCGCGAGCGCGGCAAGGGATCGTTCGAGCGGATGATGCGCGGGATGCGCTGGCTGGCGTCGGAGGGCTTTCGCCTCGATGCCGCCGGGCGCACCTGTTGGGGCGAGCGGGAGGCGGACGCGCGGGCGGGCTACGCGGCCCTGTTCGCCGATACGGGTGTGAATATCGACGCGCATGATCCCTCGCGCTGCATCCTCTTCCCGGAGATGGACGACGCGGTGGAGGTGCCCGAGATCACGGGTGCCTGCTGGGGCATCCTGGACAAGTCGCCCGCCGATATCATGTGCGCGACCTCGCGCATGGTGGTCAAGCGCAAGGGCGCGGAGGCTCCGGCGGTGCTGGCCTGCACGCTTCTGGCCTATGACGACCAGTTCGAACTGGGCACGACGCTGGAGCAGGCGGAGAAGCCGATCAAGCTGAACCACCCCCATTGCGCCAAGTTCTGCGTACTGGGCGGCGGCAGTTGCAGCGCGTGACTGCAAGTATCGTACCCGGTACGGGACGATCTTTTCCTGCGATTTGTTCGACCGGTTGCTTATAAGACAACCGGCTTTACTTTAATTCGATGTATCTACCCCTTTCGTTAACTGTTTCTGTTTCGCATCAGGCAACGAATAGTCGTCATTTTCCCCCGGTAAGCGAAATGCAACCGATCTGGGGGATCGACCATGTCACTCGTCACCGATTCACGAACCTATGCCGATGCCGTCGCTGAAGGCGCTGCCGAAGGCACGGTCGCCACCGCGCCCGTCCTTGCAACCTTCGAGTTCGGCGCGATGCCGGAGACGATCTCGCTTACGGGGCGCGATGCGGACCTCGTGGAGATGACGGTCGAGGACGGCCTCGGCATCCTGCAGTTCAAATCCTCCACCGCGCTCGATTTCGAGAGCAGATTGTCGATCTCGCTGTCCGTCTCGGCCGATTTCGGCGGCGGCGACCTGCGCGAGACCGATATCGACGTGCCGGTCGCCGACCTCTTCGCGGTGATGACCGGCACGGCGGGCGACGATGCGCTGGACGGCGGCCGGGGGGCCGACCACATCACCGCCGGCGCGGGCGACGACACGGTCGCGGGCGGTGAGCGCGACGATTTCGTCGTCGGCGGCGCGGGCAGCGACCTGATCGACGGCGGCGACGGCTTCGACACCGTGGATTACCGCGCGTCGTGGCAGGGTGTGACGGTCGACCTGAGCGGCGGGGCCGGTTCGGGCGGCATGGCGGCGGGCGACCGCTGGACGAGCGTGGAGCGGGTCTTCGGCTCGGAAGACCACGACGACACGATTACCGGCTCGGCGGGCGAGGACAAGCTGTACGGGTTCGGCGGCGACGACGTGCTGAACGGCGGCGGTGACGAGGATTATCTGGATGGCGGCGCGGGAGCCGATGCGCTGAACGGCGGCGCGGCGCGTGATACGGCCAGCTACGAGGCATCGGACGCGGCGGTCTCCGTCGATCTGGCGGCGGGCACGGGCGCGGGCGGCACCGCCGAGGGCGACACGCTGACGAGCATCGAGAAGGTCGTCGGCTCCGGGTTCGACGACACGCTCGCGGGTGCCGACGATGCCAACTGGCTGCACGGTCGGGACGGGGACGACGCATTGTCCGGCGCGGGCGGCGACGACCTGCTGCATGGCGGCGCGGGGGCCGATGCGCTCGACGGCGGCACGGGCCGGGACGAGGCGACCTACGCCGATTCGGGTGCCGCGGTGACCATCGACCTGACCGCCGGAACCGGCACGGGCGGCGATGCCGAGGGCGACACCCTGACCGATATCGAGGTCGTCAGCGCCAGCGCGTTCGACGACGCGGTGATCGGCGCGGAAGGCGACGAGACGCTGCGCGGGCTGGACGGCGCCGATACGCTCGACGGCAAGGGCGGCGCGGACGTGCTGGAGGGCGGGGCGGGCGACGACCTGCTGCGCGGCGGGGACGGGGCCGATGCCCTGCGCGGGGGCGATGGCGACGACGTGCTTGAAGGCGGCGCGGGCGACGACACGCTTCAGGGCGACAACGGCAACCTGCTGGCGAATGGCGGGTTCGAGGATGTCGCGGTGGCCGAGGATCAGACGGCGCTGGAATGGGATGTCGAAGGTTGGCAGGCCTCCGAAGCGCTGACCTTCTGGCAGAGCGGCCACGAGGGGGCGGGCGCGTCCGATGGCGAGGTGTTCCTGCAACTCGACGGGCGCGGCGCGGGGGAGAGCGACGAGGGCATCGCCCAGAATGTCGAGACGGAGGCGGGCCAGACCTACACCCTCTCGCTGAATCTGGCGCGCCAGCCCGGCGCGGCGGACGGGAGTAGCGACGTCGAAATATGGTTCGGCGGCGAACTGGTCGAGACCGTGACCCCGGCTTCCGAAGCCTGGGAGACGGTGACGCTCGACCTGACCGGTTCGGGCGGGACCGAGGCGCTCGAAATCCGCGAGGTCGCGGGGCAGAGCGACGGCAGCGGGGCGCTGGTCGACGCGGTCTTCCTGAGCGCAGCGGGCGACGATATCCTGACGGGCGGCGCGGGCGACGACCGCCTGATCGCCGATTTCGGGGCCGACCGTCTCGACGGCGGCGAGGGGCGCGACACGGCCACCTACCGCGATTCCAACGAGGCAGTGACGGTCGATCTGACGGGCACCGGCGCGGGCGGCTATGCCGAAGGCGACACCTACGCGAACCTCGAAACCGTGATCGGGTCGCAGCACCACGACGACACGATCTCGGGCACCGACGCGGTGGGCGAGACGCTCTACGGGCTGGACGGCGACGATGCGCTGAACGGGCGCGGGGGCGAGGACCGGCTGGTCGGCGGCGCGGGCGAGGATACGCTGGATGGCGGCGCGGGCGACGACGTCCTGCTGGGCGGTACGGGCGACGACACGATCGCGGGCGGCGCGGGCGACGACGAGTTCGAGGCCGATGCGGGGGCCGACGCGCTCGATGGCGGCGATGGCATCGACACGGTCGATTATCGCGGATCGAGCGAGGCCGTGACGCTCGACATGATGGCGGGCACCGGTGCGGGCGGCCTCGCGCAGGGCGACACGCTGACGGGGATGGAGCGCATCCACGTCACGGCGGGCGACGACACGGTAATCGGCGGCGCGGTGCGCGAGATCGTCCACGGATGGGACGGGGACGACGCATTGTCGGGTGGCGGCGGCAACGATGTGCTCTACGGCGGCATCGGCAACGATGTGCTGAACGGCGACGCGGGCGACGACACCCTGCATGGCGGGGAGGGCGACGACACGGTATTGGGCGGCGCGGGCGACGACCGCTTCCTGACCGATGCGGGGGCCGACGCCTATGACGGCGGCGCGGGCAAGGACCGGATCGACTATCGCGAATCGACCGGGGCCGTGACGGTCGATCTGGACGCGGGCACCGGTTCGGGCGGGTATGCCGAGGGCGACACCTATGCGGGTATCGAACGGGTCTTCGGCTCGATGGTGGGCGACACGATCATCGGCGGCGCGGCGGACGAAAGCCTCTACGGGCAGGACGGCGCCGACGCGCTCGCGGGCGGTGCGGGGGACGACTATCTCGACGGCGGCGCGGGCGATGACGCGCTGGACGGCGGCGAGGGCCGCGATGTCCTCGACGGCGGTGCGGGCGACGACACGGTATCGGGCGGCGCGGGGGACGACCTGTTCCTCGCCTCCGCCGGGGCCGATTCCTATGACGGCGGTGAGGGCGAGGACTCCATCAGCTATCGGGGCAGCGCGGCGGGCGTGATTCTCGACCTCGAAGCGGGCACCGGGTCGGGCGGCGATGCGGCGGGCGACACCATCGTCTCGGTCGAGCGCATGAGCGCGTCGGACCACGCCGATACCGTCGACGGATCGTCGGGCGACGACAAGATCTACGCCTTCGATGGCGACGACACGGTACGCGGTGCGGGCGGCATCGACTTCATCGACGGCGGCGCCGGGGCGGATACGCTCTCCGGCGAGGCGGGGCGCGATGCGCTTTACGGCGGTGCTGGGGACGACGCGCTGGATGGCGGCGACGACGACGACACGCTGAACGGCGGGTCGGGCGACGATGCGCTGGATGGCGGCAAGGGCGACGACGTGCTGACGGGCGGCGCCGGGGCCGATGCGTTAAGCGGCGGCGAGGGCGTCGACCGCGCCAGCTATGCCGGGTCCGCATCCGGCGTCACCGTCGATCTGGAGGCCGGAACCGGCACGGGCGGCGATGCGCAGGGCGACACCCTGTCCGGGATCGAGCGGATCGACGGGTCGGGCCACGCCGATACGCTCACCGGCTCGGCGGGCGACGACGTGCTGAACGGCGCGGGCGGCGACGACCTGCTGATCGCGAGCGGCGGGACGGACAGGATGCTCGGCGGCACCGGGACGGATACCGTCAGCTACGCGGGCTTCGCGGCGGGCACGACCGTCGACCTGCGCGGGCCGGGCTTCGACAGCATCGAACGCCTGGTCGCCACCGATTTCGGCGACACCCTCTTCGGCACGGGCGCGGCAGAGGAGCTGCTCGGGATGGACGGGGACGACGTGCTCTCGGGTGGCGGCGGCGCGGACATGCTCGACGGGGGCGCGGGTACGGATACGGCCAGCTACGCGAATGCGAGCGGCGGCGTGGCGGCCAGCCTGGCGACGGGCGGCACGGGCGGCGATGCGGCGGGGGACAGCTTCGTCTCCATCGAGCGGCTGGTGGGATCGGATCACGGCGACACGCTGGGCGGCTCGGCGAGCGACGACACGCTGGACGGGGGCGGCGGCAACGACACGCTCTCGGGCGGTGCCGGGGCCGATGCGCTGGATGGCGGTTCGGGGCGGGATACGGCCTCCTACGCCGATGCGGCCTCGGGCGTGGCGCTCGATCTGGCCACGGGCGGCACCGGAGGCGACGCGGCGGGCGACAGCTTCGCGTCCATCGAAGCGGTCGTCGGCTCGGCCCATTCGGATGTGTTGACCGGGTCGGGCGATGCCGACAGCCTCTACGGCGGCGACGGGGGCGACGCGCTCTCCGGAGCGAACGGCAACGACTATCTCGACGGCGGATCGGGCGACGACACGCTGGACGGCGGGAGCGGCAACGACACGCTGGCAGGCGGCACCGGGGATGATGCGATGGATGGCGGCGCGGGGAACGACGTCTTCCTCGGCGGCGCGGGGGCGGATGCGATGGTCGGCGGCGCGGGGGTCGACACCGTCGATTATCGCGGCTCCGGCACGGGCGTCGGCTTCTCCGTCTCGGGTGGCGGGACGATGGGCGATGCGCTGGGCGACACCTACGAGGGGATCGAACGGTTCCGGGGATCGCAGCACAACGACGCGGTGACGGGCGGCATGGGCGACGACAAGATCTACACCTATGACGGCGACGACATCGTGGCGGGGGGGCGCGGTTCCGACTTCATCGGCGGCGGCGCGGGCAACGATATGCTCTACGGCAACAGCGGGGCGGACACGATCTACGGCGAGGACGGCGACGACCTCATCACCGGCGACGGCTGGGGCGACGCGCTCTACGGCGGCAACGGGTCGGACACGCTCTACGGCGGCTACGGCACCGACAGGCTCGACGGCGGGGCGGGCGACGACCGGCTCTACGGCGAGTTCGGCGACGATACGCTGACGGGCGGGGCGGGGGCCGATACCTTCGTCTTTCGCACGGACGAGGGCGCGAATACCGTGACCGACTGGCAGGACGGGATCGATATGGTCGACCTGACCGCGCTGGGCCTCGGCGGGATGGACGACCTGACCGTGACCGGAGAGAGCGGATCGTGGCACGTCACGGATGCGGCGGGGAACGGCACGCTCGACGTCACGCTCCAGGGGACAGGTACGCTCGACGCCGCCGACTTCCTGTTCTGATTCGGCAGGCTATGCCGTTCCGTCGCGGGCGATGCGTTCGAGGATGCGCAGCGCCTCCCCTTCGCGCCCGTCGGGTACGAAGAGGTGATCGTGATGGAAGCCCGAGACCGGGTTCACGCCCATGCCCGCGCGGGCCAGTTCGGTCGCGATGCGGGCGATGAAGCCGACCGCCTCCAGCGACGAATGCACGTCGAGCGTGATCATGCGGCAGGGGAAGTCGTGGGCGATGCCGTGCGCCTCGGCCTCCTCGCGCAGCAGGATGAGGGTGGTTCCCTCGGCCTCGGCAAAGGTCATGCGGGGGGTCAGCGACGGGAGCACCGTGCCGGGTGCGACGGTCGCGAAGACGTAGGTACCCTCGACGAGGGTGGCGGTCAGGGTACGCAGCAGGGTGTCGAGATCGCGTTCGCCGCTCATGCTCGGGCCTCCGGTCGGGCGCGGGATGCGCTGCGGAAATCAGACCAGCATCTACCGCGCACAAAAGAAAAGCCCGCCCCCGACGAAATCGGGGGCGGGCGATAGCCGGACGACTGCCCCGTCACGAGGCAGGCATCAATTCTCTATCAGTCTTCGAGACGGATATTCGTGGCGGATTCGCGTCCGTCACGGCCGGCTTCGATGTCGAATTCGATCTTCTGACCGTCATCGAGGCTGCTCAGGCCCGCGCGCTCGAGAGCGCTGGCGTGGATGAAAACATCCTTGGAGCCGCCTTCGGGCTGAATGAAGCCGAAGCCTTTGGTGGGGTTGTACCATTTCACGGTGCCAGTGGCCATCGTGATGTCTCCTAGTCGTAAGCACTGTCCGCAAAACGCGACAGCTATGGCGCAGTCAAAATCAAGATCGAAGACTGCGGCCCGTAAAGGAGACAGAGAATCGAATGGTCGTAACGTTGCAGAACCCATCTAAGAGTATCGCGGACATAAAACAAGGGATGTCCGAAAGATTCGTGAGTCGGGGCATCCCGACCGTACCGACATGACCGGGCGTGAAACCGCCGCCGCAGGGTGCTATATGCTGTACGCAGCCACCCCCCGAGCCATCAGCCCGCCGCGAGTCCGAACCCATGACCTTCATCGCCGATTTCGCCGACGACGCCCTGCGACTGGTCGAGGATACCACCCGGCGGGCGGGGTCGATCTTCGAGCCGTCGCTCCGCATCGGGGTCACGGGGCTGAACCGGGCGGGCAAGACGGTCTTCATCACCTCGCTCATCGCCAACCTGCTGGAGCGCGAGCGCATGACGCGCCTGTCGGCCCAGCGGGACGGGCGGATCGAGGCGACGATGCTGCGCCCGCAGCCGAGCGCCGACGTGCCGCGCTTCGATTACGAGGCGCATCTGGCCGCGATGACGGGGCCGGACCCGGTCTGGCCGTCGAGCACCACGCGCACGAGCGAGTTGCGCCTGTCGATCCGCTACCGGCGGACGGGGTTGCTCTCGGGGTTCGCGGGGGATGGGGTGCTGCATCTGGATATCGTCGATTATCCGGGCGAATGGCTGCTCGACCTGCCGCTGCTCAACACGAAATGGGAAGACTGGGCGCGCCAGAGCATCGAGGCGGCGCGGCGGCCCGAGCGCATCGGTCATGCGGGGGCGTTTCTGGCATGGGCCGAGGCGGTGGACGGGACTGCGCCGGTCGACGAGGCGGTCGCGCGCGAGGGGGCGGCGCTGTTCGCGGCCTATCTGCAAGCCGCGCGCAAGGCGGGGTTGAGCGCCATCTCGCCGGGGCGCTTCCTGATGCCGGGCGATCTGGCGGGCACCCCCGCACTGACCTTCGCGCCGATCCCGGACCCGGACGGGGGGCATGACAGCCTCGCGCGGCTGATGCGCGACCGCTATGAGGCGTATCGCCGGGTCGTCGTGAAACCGTTCTTCCAGACCCATTTCGCCAAGGTCGACCGCCAGATCGTGCTGGTCGACGCGCTCTCGGCCATCGACGCGGGGCCGCGCGCGGTGGCGGATCTGCGCAAGGCGATGAGCGATATCCTCGACTGCTTCCGCCATGGCGAGAAAAGCTGGCTCGGGCCGCTCTTCGGGCGGCGGGTCGACCGGCTCCTCTTCGCCGCGACCAAGGCCGACCACGTGCACCATACCCAGCACGCCGCCCTGCAATCCATCACCACCGCATTGGTCCGCGAGAGCATCGAGCGGGCGTCCTACAAGGGCGCGCGGGTCGAGGCGCTGGCGCTGGCGAGCCTGCGCGCGACGGTCGAGCAGACGGTGGAGCAGGGGGGCGATACGCTGGACTGCGTGCGCGGGCGCAGCATGGAGACGGGGGACGAGGTGGTCGTCTATCCGGGACAGTTGCCCGACGACCCGTCAACCATCGTCGACGCCTCGCGCCGCCCCGGCGAGCACGGGGCCGATGCGGGATGGCTGTCCGACGATTACGGCTTCATGCGCTTCGCCCCGCCGATTCGCGCGGGCAAGCCGGGCTACGGTCCCCCGCATCTGCGTCTCGATCTGGCGGCGGAGTTCCTGTTCGGTGACAGGCTGACCTGAGTTCACGCGGGGTCGTCCTCGCCCCAGAGCGCGGCGAGGGGGAAGGATATTGCGTCGAAGGGTGCGACGGAGACGTCGCCCGTCCCGTCCATCGTCGCGATCAGCACCCATTCGCCGTCCCGCAGCTCGAACGCCTCCAGCCCGCGCGCGACGGGGTCGATGAACCACAGATGCCGCACGCCCTGCTCGGCGTAGATCGGGCGCTTCTTGTAGAGATCGATGCGCCGGGTCGAGGGGGAGAGGATTTCGCAGACCCAGTCGGGGGTCAGGGTGAAATAGGCGGTATCGGGAAACTCCGGCATCCGCTCGCGCCGCCATCCGGCCAGATCCGGCACCATGATCTGTTCGCCGAAATGCAGTTCGGGTTCGATGATGATCCACCAGCCGCCTGGACCCCCGCGCCCTTTCTGGAACGGGCCGATAAGTTCGTCGGCGAGAGACGATTCGGTCAACACGTGGCGCGCCGCCGGGCGCGGCTGGGTGTGCAGCGTGCCGTCGATGACCTCGGCCACCATATGCTCGGGCGCGTCGAGCACGTCCTGATAGGTGGCGCGCGGCTTCGCGATGGGCGTCTGGACGTTCATGCGACCACCCTACTACACCACGCCTTCCTGCACCAGATACAGGAACCCCGTCACCGTCCCGATGGACAACAGCGTCGAGAGGACCACCGCGCTCGACGCCCGCTCCTTCCACACGTCGTAGCTCTGGGCGATGACGAAGACGTTGGTCGCGGTGGGCAGGGCGGCGAGGAGGACGGCGGTGTGGAGCCAGACTTCCGGCAGGCCCGGGATGCGGCTGACGACGAGGTACATGGCCAGCGGATGCACGACCAGCTTGACGGGGATGAGCCATGTCAGTTCGACCGGAATCCGCTTGAGGGGCCGCAGCGCCGCCGTCACCCCCATCGCGAAGAGGGCGCAAGGCGCCGTCGCGGTCGAGAGCCTGAGCAGCAGGTCGTCGATCGGGCCGGGTGGCTGCCAGCCGAAGAAGGCGGCGGCGATGCCGGCGATGGTGGCGAGGATGAAAGGATGGGTGAGGATCTTCCGCAGGATACCGCCGATCAGGGGCAGGGGCCGGGTCTTCGCGCCGTCGCCGAGCGCCATCAGCAGGGGCGCATGGGCGAAATGCATGGAATTGTCGATGCAGAAGACCAGCGCGACCGGCACCCCCGCTTCGGGACCGAAGGCGGCGAGCGCCAGCGGCGGACCCATGTAGCCGATATTGCCGTAGGACCCCGCGAACCCCTGCACCGCCGCCTCGCGGATGTTCCCGCCCGGGCGCATCCGCCCGACGATCACGCAGGCCCAGAAGACGACGAAGGTGACGGCGGTGGTGGCGGCGAGAAAGGCGGTATTGCCGAACTCCGCGACCGGCGTGCGCGACAGCAGGCGGAAGAAGAGGGCGGGCAGGGCGACGTAGACGATGAAGAAGTTGAGCCATGCCAGCCCCTCCACCGGTATCTTCTTCAATCGCCCGCTGACATAGCCCAGCACGACCAGCCCGAAGAGCGGGACGACGAGGCCGAAGACCTGAAGCATGGGAGCGCACTTTCGCGGGAGGAGGACGGGACCGCTATAGACCCGCGCCCGCCGCCATCACAACACCATCTTGATGAGCAGTCCGACGACCGTGATGGTCGCCACGCTCGCCAGCCAGATGGCCACGAACCACAGCCACTGCCTGAGCGACGGCATCAGTGGTATCCCTCGCCGTCCAGCACCTTGCCGCGGAAGATCCAGTAGGAATAGGCGGTATAGGCCAGGATCATCGGGATGAGCACGACCGACCCGACGAGCAGGAACATCAGGCTCTTGTCCGGCGCCGCCGCGTCGTGGATCGTGATGTACGGGGGGATCATGTAGGGGAACATGCTGATTCCCAAGCCGATGAACCCCAGCACGAAGAGGGCGAGCGAGGCGATGAACGGCTGGTAGTCGTTCCTCTGCGCCAGACCCCGGAACAGCATCACCGCCGCCAGCCCGACCATCAGCGGCACGGGCATGACCCACACGATGGCCGGAAAGCTGAACCACCGCGCCATGAATTTCGGGTCGAGGAAGGGCGTCCACAGGCTGACGATGCCGATCATCACAATCGTCATCACGGCGGTGGTCCAGGCGAGGCCGTAGCAGCGGTCGCGCACCCATCCTTCGGTCTTGACCACCAGCCACGTCGCGCCGAGCAGGGCGTAGCCGACCACGACCGCCGCTCCGCACAGGAACGAGAAGGGCGTGGCCCAGTCCCACCAGCCGCCCGCATAGGCGCGGCCCTCGACCTCGATCCCCTGCACCAGCGCGCCGAGGATCACGCCCTGCGAGAACGCCGCGACGACGGAGCCGAGGGTGAAGGACCAGTCCCACACCCGCTGCCACCGCCGCGTCTTCCAGCGGTACTCGAACGCCACGCCGCGAAAGATCAGCCCGATGAGCATGGCGATGACGGGGGCGTAGACGGCGGGCATCAGCACCGCATAGGCCAGCGGGAAGACGGCGAAGAGACCCCCGCCGCCCAGTACCAGCCACGTCTCGTTCCCGTCCCAGACGGGGGCGACGGTATTCATGGCCGTGTCGCGATACGCCTCCTCCGACATGAACGGAAAGAGGATGCCGATCCCGAGATCGAAGCCGTCGAGGATGACGTAGGCGAGAATCGCGAAGGCGAGGATGCCCGCCCAGATGAGGGGAAGATCGAGTTCCATGGGGCTACTCCGCCGGTTCCAGGGTCTTGTCGGGCGCCACCGACGCCGCCGGGGTGATGCCTGCCGAGCGGATCGGCTCGCCGCGCGGGACGCCTTCCTCGTGGACATGCGGGGTCATCGCGAAGTTGCGCAGGATGTAGAAGACGCCCGCGCCGAACACGATGAAATAGACGACGACGAAGGCGATCAGGGATGCCTGCACCGCCGGGGCCGACAGGGGCGAGGCGCTGTCCCCCGTGCGCAGCAATCCGTAGACGGTGTAGGGCTGGCGCCCCACCTCGGTCGTGATCCAGCCCGACAGGACGGCGACGAAGCCCGCCGGTCCCATCAGCACGGCGGCGCGATGCGCCAGACCGGGTTCGTAGAGCCGCCCCTTCCAACGGAGCCACGCCGTCCACAGCCCCATCCCGAGCATCGCGAAGCCAATGGCGACCATGATGCGGAAGGACCAGAAGACGATCTCCACCGGCGGGCGTTCGTTCTCCGGCACGACGTCGAGGCCGTCCATCGGCGCATTCAGGTCGTGCTTGAGGATCAGCGAGCCGAGCTTGGGGATCTCGATCTTGTAGTCCATGCGCTGTTCCTCGTCGTTCGGGATGCCGAACAGGATGAGGGGCGCGCCGTCGGGATGGCTGTCGTAATGGCCCTCCATGGCCGAGATCTTGGCGGGCTGATGCTCCAGCGTGTTGATGCCGTGCAGGTCCCCCGCGACGATCTGGATCGGGGCGACGATGACGGCCATCCACATCCCCATCGAGAACATCAGCCGCGCATGCTCGTTCGTCTTGTCCCTGATGAGGTGATACGCGCCGACCGCCGCGACGACGAAGGCGGTGGTGAGATAGGCGGCGAGGACCATGTGGACGAGGCGATAGGGGAAGGACGGGTTGAAGACGATGGCCCACCAGTCTTCGGGGATGAACTGTCCGACCTCGTTGATCGAGTACCCCGCCGGGGTGTGCATCCAGCTGTTGACCGAGAGGATCCAGAAGGCCGAGAGGCAGGTGCCGAAAGCGACCGTGAGGGTGGCCGCGAAGTGCAGTCCCTTGCCGACCCGCCCCATCCCGAACAGCATGATCCCGAGGAACCCCGCTTCGAGGAAGAAGGCCGAAAGCACCTCGTACCCCATGAGCGGCCCCAGCACCGGTCCCGTCTTGTCCGAGAAGACCGACCAGTTGGTCCCGAACTGATAGCTCATCACGATGCCCGAGACGACGCCCATGGCGAAGGCGACCGCGAAGATCTTGAGCCAGTACTTGAACGTGTCGAGATAGACCGCCCGCCCGGCATAGAGCCACAACCCCTCCAGCACCGCGAGATAGGAGGCCAGACCGATGGAGAAGGCCGGGAAGATGATGTGGAACGACACCGTGAACGCGAACTGTATGCGCGCGAGGTCGATTGCCCAGGTGGTATCCATGTCCGGTCTCCGGTAAGGCCCGCCGAGAGAGCGCGGCCCGTTCGATTGTCCTGAATGCGATTCCTACGTCAAGCGCCTCCGGATTCATACGCTTCATCGACGCGCTACCGCGTCGCATGGCGCTGCACGGGGGCGGACCATCTGTCCCGTTGTGGACCCGCGCGCATCTTGCTACGTCTTGACGGCACGCAAACAAAACGATGGAGACGGCACGTGGCCGCGGCAACCGATACCGAGGACCGGGCGAAGAGCCGCAATGTCTCGCTGCTGCGCCGTCTGCTGCCGTTCTTCGCGCCGTACCGGTTCCAGGCGCTGGCGGCGATGGTCGCGCTGCTGGCCGCCGCCGGGTTCATGCTGGCGATGCCCGTGGCACTGCGCCGGGTGATCGATCTGGGCTTCGACCCGGACAAGGCGGCGTATATCGACAGGTACTTCATCGCCCTGATCGGGGTGGCGGGGGCGCTGGCGGTGGCGACGGCGCTGCGCTTCTACTTCGTCTCGCGCCTCGGCGAGCGGGTGGTGACGGATCTGCGCCGCGCCGTCTACGACCACGCCATCGGCATGTCGCCCCGCTTCTTCGAGCGTATCCGCACCGGCGAGACGCTCTCGCGCATCACCACCGACACCACGCTGATCCAGAGCCTCGTCTCGTCCTCGGTCTCCATCGCGCTGCGCAACACGCTCCTGCTGATCGGCGGCATCGTGATGCTGTTCTTCACGAGCGCCAAGCTGACGGGGCTGGTCCTCTTGCTGGTGCCGGTCGTGATCGTGCCCATCGTCATGGCCGGGCGCCGGGTGCGCGGGTATTCGCGCGAGGCGCAGGACCGGCTGGCCGAAAGCTCCGCCATCGCGGGGGAGACGCTGTCGAGCATCCGCGACGTGCAGAGCTACACGCAGGAAGACGCGGTGCGCACGCAGTTCGGCGTGGCGACCGAAGGGTCCTACGAGGCGGCGCGCAAGCGGATCGTGGCGCGATCGATGCTGACGGCGGTGGTGATCTTCGTGGTCTTCACCGGCATCGTCGGCGTCATGTGGATCGGCGCGCGCGACGTCATCTCGGGCACCATGAGTGCGGGGGAGCTGGGGCAGTTCATCCTGTACGCCGTTCTCGTGGCCGGGGCCGTGGGCGCGCTGACGGAAATCTGGACCCAGGCGCAGCAGGCGGCAGGGGCGACCGAGCGGCTGGTGGAAATCCTCGATTCGACCGCCGATATCGTCGCCCCCCTCGACCCCGCCCCCCTGCCGGAGACGGCGCGCGGGGAGATCGCGTTCGAGGGCGTGTCTTTCTTCTACCCCAGCCGCCCCGAGGAGCGCGCGCTCGACGACCTGACGCTGCACATCGCGCCCGGGGAGACGGTCGCGGTGGTGGGGCCGTCCGGCGCGGGCAAGACGACGCTGTTCCATCTGCTCCAGCGGTTCTACGATCCCGCGTCCGGGCGCATCGTGCTGGACGGCGTGCCGCTGGTGGAAGCCGACCCCCGCGCCATCCGCGCCCGCCTCGCCGTGGTGCCGCAGGAACCGGCGATCTTCGCGGCGAGCGTGGCGGACAATATCCGCTTCAGCCGCCCGGAGGCGAGCGACGGGGAGGTGCGCGAGGCGGCGATGGCGGCGGCGGCGCATGACTTCATCGAAGGCTTGCCCGAAGGCTACGACACCGAAGTCGGCGAGCGCGGGGTGATGCTCTCGGGCGGCCAGAAGCAGCGCATCGCCATCGCCCGTGCCATCCTGCGCGACGCGCCCGTCTTGTTGCTCGACGAGGCGACTTCGGCGCTGGACGCCCAGAGCGAGCGCGACGTGCAGGACGCGTTCGAGCGTCTGTCGGCCAGCCGCACCACATTGGTCATCGCCCACCGCCTCGCCACGGTGAAGAGCGCCGACCGGATCGTCGTGATGGAGGGTGGGCGCATCGTCGCGACGGGCACCCATGACGAACTGGTCGAGCAGGGCGGCCTCTACGCCCGCTTCGCCCGGCTGCAATTCACGGATCTGCGCGCCGTGGAGGCGAGCGAGCCGGTGGAGACGGTGACGGTGGAACCGGGTGCTGTTTCCGCGTGAAGCGATCCGCGTGAAGCGCTCGGCGTGAAAGGCTCGGCGCGATCTCCGACGAACGCCGTCACCCGCCCGCTCGAAATCGACGATACCCCGAAAAAAACCCCCGTCCCCGACGGGGGTTTCGTATCGGTCGTCCGCTCCCGCGACCCTACTGGTCGCCCAGCAACATCGTGATGACGATCCGTTCGTCGCGGATGGCGGTGCCGACGCCGACGATGCGGGCGGCGGGGTCGAGCAGGGCCTCGCGGTGGCCTTCCGGCGAGCGCAGCCAGTCGGTGACGGAACTGCGCACCGTCTCCTCGATGCGCCAGTCGATATTGCTGTCGCTCGCATCCCACAGGATTTCGGCGACCTTGTCGTAATGGCCGAGATTGGCCTCGGCCAGTCGCGCGCCCAGATCGCGCCCGTCCGGGGCGAAATGGCCGAAGAAATCGCCGGTGATCATGTCGCCCGCATAGGCGCCCGCCACGACCCCCAGCCCGGGATCGGCGGCAAGCTCCGACAGGCCCTTCTTCTTGCGGTGCAGGTTGACGGTCTTGTAGATCGACGTGCTGACCTTGAGCGCGAAGGTGTACGCGCTGTCGCCCCACGGTCCGGGGCGGTCGTTGCCGTAGAGGGTGCTCCCCCGGGTCGACGCGGCTTCCATCGCCGTGCCCTGCGCCATGGCCGGGGCGGCAAGCGGGGCGGCGAGGGACGCGGCGAGGGCGGCGGGGGCAAGAAGTCTGGACAGTCTGGTCATCATCTCGGCTCCGGTCTCTGGCCGTGGAAACGGGAGGACCGCTCGCCTTCTCTCCACGATGGAAAAGACGCGACCGGTCCGCATGTGGCGACCACGATGGCTCGCTAACCTTGACGGCGCGTTAACGCTTGCGCCGCATGCGGACTTGCCCGTTCATTGCGGCGAAAATCGAGCCTAGCCCGTGTTTTCGAAGCGCTCCGCCGTGACGTCGAGACGGGTCTCGCCCCTGTCCCCTTCGTGGCGCCGCGCCCCGTGGCGGTGCCGTGTCGTTCGGGGAGGGGCGTCTTCAGGCCCCGGCGTCGAGTTTTGCCAGGATCGCGTCGCCCATTTCCACCGTGCCGACGCGCTTCATTCCGTCCTGCATGATGTCGCCCGTGCGGTAGCCGTCGGCCAGCACCGACTGCACGGCGGCCTCCAGCCGGTCGGCCTCGTCGCCCTGATCGAAGCTGTAGCGCAGCGCCATCGCGAAGCTGAGGACCATGGCGATGGGGTTGGCGATGCCCTTGCCGGTGATGTCGGGGGCCGAGCCGTGGACGGGTTCGTACATCGCCTTGCGCCGTCCGCCCTCGTCCGCCGCGCCGAGGGACGCGGAGGGCAGCATGCCGAGCGAGCCGGTCAGCATGGCGGCGCAATCGGAGAGGAGGTCGCCGAACAGGTTGTCGGTGACGATCACGTCGAACTGCTTCGGCGCGCGGACCAGCTGCATGGCGCAGTTGTCGGCGTACATGTGGCTCAATTCCACATCGGGGTATTCGGGGGCCAGTTTCGTGACCTCCTCGCGCCACAGCACGCCCGATTCCATCACGTTGGCCTTCTCGACCGAACACAGTCGCCCGCCGCGCTTCTGCGCCAGTTCGAACGCCGCCCGGGCCACGCGCACGATCTCGTGCGTGTCGTAGACCTGCGTATTCACGCCCCGGCGCTCGCCGTTGGGCAGGTCGGTGATGCCGCGCGGCTCGCCGAAATAGGTGCCGCCCGTCAGTTCTCGCACGATCATGATGTCGAGGCCCGCGACCAGCTCGCGCTTGAGCGAGGAGGCATCGGCCAGCGCGTCGAAGCACATCGCGGGGCGGAGGTTGGCGAACAGCTCCATCTCTTTCCGCAGGCGCAGCAGGCCCCGCTCGGGCTTGATCGAGAAATCGAGGTCGTCCCATTTCGGACCGCCCACCGCGCCGAGCAGGACCGCATCCACCTCCTGCGCCGCCGCCATCGTGTCGTCGTGCAGGGGCTTGCCGTGCTTGTCGATCGCCGCGCCGCCGACGAGGTCTTCGGTCACGTCGAAGCTGACGCTCTGCCTGTCGCCGAACCAACCGATGACGCGGTTCACCTGTTGCATCGCCTCGGGGCCGATGCCGTCACCGGGAAGGACGAGAAGCGAGCGGTTGGACATGGGATCGGCTCCGTGGATGGATGGTTGAGAAAGGGTGAGCGAGGCTTAACCCAAGCCCTGCCCCCCTTCAAGACGCACGGGGACCGCCCGCGCCGGATGCGGGGACGAAAAAAGGCCCCGGCGCGGTGCCGGGGCTTTTCGGTTCGGTGTGGCGTGGGTTGCGACTCTTACTGCGCGTCGGCGTTGACCGTCACGGGCTTGATGAACTGGCCATCGAAGCCGCGACCGCCGCCGAAGCCGTCGAGGCGGACGGGCTGCGTGCGCACGACCCAGCCGAGCAGGCGCTGGCCGGTATCCACGACGGGCTGGAAGGGACGGTCGGGCGTGATCGTGAAGGTCGAGGCGAGGGGCGCGTAGAATGCCGGCGGCAGACCGCGCTCGCTGGAGCCTTCGCGGATGCGCGTGCCGTTCAGGCCGGTACGGCAGACCTGGTATTCGGCGGTGCCGCCCTGTCCGATCAGCATCACGGTCGCGTTGCGGCGTTCCTGGATGTTGGCGACGACGGGGTTCTTCACCTTCGCGTTGCGCAGGCAGGCCTTGATCGCCGGGTAGTAGCGCGCGACTGAATAGGTCCAGGCATCCGTGTCGGCGACTTCGCCGCGCGCGGGGGCCGGGTTCGGATTGGCGGGCGGTGCCGGGAAGCCGGGGAAGGGCTGCGGCTGGTAGCCCTGGAACTGCGGCTGCGGCTGGGGCTGCGCGCCGGGGAAGTAGGGCTGCGGCTGCGGGAAGCTGGGCTGCTGGTACGCGGTGCCGGGCTGCTGGTACGGGGTGGCCCCGGTGTTCGGAAGGGTGCCGTAGGTCACGGCTCCGTCCTGCGCGCCATAGGCGGGCGCCTGCTGCTGCTGCTGTGCCTGCTGCTGCTGATACTGCTGAAAGGTCATGGTGTTCTGTGCCGATGCCGTGCCCGCGACGACGACGACAGCTGCGGCGATGATGCCGCCTGCTGCGATTTTCATGCTCGTGCTCTCCTGTCTCGATCCAACACGTCGTTGCGTGTTGGGGCTACCGTAGACGATTTATCCGCGACCTACAAACATTTGCGACACCCGAAAGCAATTTTTTTCAGCACTGCAAGCGGGTTATCGCGTTTTCTTGAGTCGTTTGAGGTGCTTGGATACCGCTGAGGTGCCGTCCCGCCCCTCCCGTCCGGAGTGCGGGGAGGGGCGGAAATACGCGCTTGTGGCGCGTTTCAGGACGCCGGAAACCACGACGTGTCCAAGTCGTGATACCGGTCCACGTAATCGCACATGAGGGCCAGCTCATCCTCGTCGCACAGCGTGATATTGCCGTCGCGCCGGTCGATCAGCTTGTCGAGCTGGAGCTGCATCATCGTCTTGGAGATCGTCACGCTGGTCAGGGCGGTGGCGTCGCCGATCTCGGTCTGGGTCATGGGCAGGCGGAAGGTGCTGTCCATGTCCCTGTTGGTCATGCGCAGGCGATGGGCGATGTCGAGCAGGAAATACGCCACCCGCTCGCGCGCGCTCATCCGCCCGATCGAGCGCAGCTTTTCGGTGAAGATCACCTGATCGCGCAGCGAAAGCGTGAAGAGGAGGGCGATGAGGCGGGGCGAGCCGGTGAAGATCTTGTCGAGGTGCTGCTTGGGGAAGGGGCACAGGACGACGTCCGTGATCGAATGCAGGTTGAGCGCCGCATGGTTCAGCGCGATGTCGGGCATGCCGATGATGTCGCCCGCGTGGTGCACCTGCACGATCTGTCGCCGCCCGTCGGGCAGTTCCATGTCGCTGAAGAGCCATCCTTTCTTGACGACATAGAGGTATTCGATGATCTCGCCCGAACCGCGAATATCCGTCTGGGCGGGGTATTCCTTCTCCTCCTCTTCCAGCGTCGCGAGCAGGTCGTGGTCCACATCGGAAAGATCGATGTAGTTGGACAGTTTGCTGACGAGGCAGCTGTTATCATGGGCCGACATGGGCGCAACTCCGCTACCCCGGGCCGCTCATTCGCCGGGGGGAATATGTGAGGTATTGTCGTGGGGGTTGCGTGTCAAATCAGCGCCTCGATTTCGCGCGCCGTGCCCTCGGGGCACCCTTGGGGGCGCTGCCCCTGCCGCCCTTGCCGCGTCCGGCCGGGCCGCGCCCCGTGCGCTCGCCCTGCGCGCCACCCTCGATCAGCGTGAAGCGCAGGCCGCCGGTCAGGGGAACGGCCTCCTCCAGCCGCACGGTCACGCGCTGTCCGAGGCGGAAGGTGCGGCCCCCCCGGTCGCCCTTGAGCGTGCCGGTCTCGGGGTCGTGGTGGTAGTAGTCGTCGCCGAGCGAGGAGACGGGGACCAGCCCGTCCGCCCCCGTCTCGTCCAGCTTGACGAACAGACCGAAGCGCGCGACGCCGGAGACCAGCCCCTCGAACTCCGCGCCGATGCGCTTTTCCATGTAGGCGGCGAGGTAGCGGTCGGTGCTGTCACGCTCCGCCAGCATCGCCTTGCGCTCGGCTTGCGAGATGTGTTTTGCCGTATCGTCCAGCCGCGCGGCCTCCTCGGCGGACAACCCGTCCTTGCCGGGATTGGCACCCAGCCCCAGCGCCGAAATCAGCGCGCGGTGGACGATCAGGTCGGCATAGCGGCGGATGGGCGAGGTGAAATGGGCGTAGCGGGCAAGGTTCAGCCCGAAATGCCCCAGATTCTCGGGACTGTAATACGCCTGCGTCTGGGCGCGCAGGACGGCGATGCTCACGGTTTCCGAAAACTCCGTCTTCGCCGCCTCGCGCAGGGCGCGGTTGAGGACGGACGGGGCGATGCGCTGGCCCTTGGCAAAGCTCAGCCCGATGGAGCGGACGGTTTCGCGCAGGGATTCGATGCGCTCCTCCAGCGGCGGCTCGTGGACGCGATAGACGAGGTCGGAGCGCTTGCCCTCCAGCGTCTCGGCGGCGCAGACATTGGCGAGGACCATGCATTCCTCGATCAGCCTGTGCGCGTCGAACCGCTCGCGCAGGCGGATGCTCTCCACCTCGCCCGCCTCGTTCAGCACCACGCGCCGCTCGGGCAGATCCAGATCGAGGGGCTGGCGATGCTCGCGGGCCGTTACCAGAGCGCGATAGGCGGCGTAGAGCGGCGCGACCACCGGTTCGGTGAGGGCATCGTGCGGGCCGTCATACGTGCCGTCCGCCATCGCCTGCGCGTCCTCGTAGGTCAGGCTCCCCGCCGACCGCATCATCGCGCGAAAGAACGCGTGCTCGCGCTTGTGCCCCGCCTTGTCGAGGACGATGCGCACGCCGAGACAGGGCCGGTCGACCCCCTCGTGCAGCGAGCACAGATCGCCCGACAATCCATCGGGCAGCATCGGCACCACCCGGTCGGGGAAATAGGCGGAGTTGCCGCGCGCCCGCGCTTCGCGGTCCAGCGCCGTGCCGGGGCGCACATAATGGGCGACGTCGGCGATAGCGATCCACAGGACGTGCCCGCCCTCGTTCGCCGGATCCGTATCCGCTTCGGCATAGACCGCATCGTCGTGGTCGCGCGCATCCTCCGGGTCGATAGTGACGAAGGGCGTCTGGCGCAGATCCTCGCGCCCCTTCATCGACGTGACGGGTTCGGCGGCCTCGGCGATGGCCAGCGCCTCGTCGGAGAACTCCGTCTCGATCCCGTGCTCGTGGATGGCGATGAGCGAGATGGTGCGCGGCGAGCCGACATCGCCGATTCGCTCCACGACCCGCGCGCCGGGCAGGCCGAACCGCGCCCCGCCGAGTATCTCCACCTGCACCAGTTCCCCGTTGAGCGCGCCGTTCACGTCATCGGCGCTGACCTGCAGTTCGCGGCTTTCCTTCTTCTGGACCGGCACGATCCGGCCCCCGCTCCCCTGCGACCGGAAGACGCCGACACTGCGCTGCTTGGAGGACAGTTTCCGTATGGCCCGCGCCTCGTAGGCGTAGTCGTCCCCCGCGTCCAGCGCGCGCAGCTTGGCCAGCACCCGGTCGCCGATGCCGAGGCTGGGGTCGCCCTTCTTCTGGCTGGCGAAGACGATGGCGGGGGGCGTGATGCCCTCATGCGCCCAGACATGCGGGTTCGCGATCAGGTCGCCGTCGCGGCTCAGCCGCACGATATCGACGATGGTGACGGCGGGCAGGCGGGTCGGATCTCCGGTAAAGGTGCGCCGCCCGCCCCGCGCGATCAGGCCGTCATCGGCCAGTTCGGCGAGCATTTCCTTGAGCCGGATGCGGTCCGCGCCCTTCACCTTGAACGCCCGCGCGATCTCGCGCTTGCCCGTCTTGGCCGGGGCCTCGCGCAGGAAGGTCAGCAGTTCTTCCTTGGTCGGCAGGCCGTTCGACATGGGGGGTATCCGCGCTCGTTTCATCCGTTCTGGAGGAATAGATGGTGCGCGGCGGCGCGGGGTACAACGAAAACCGCAATCGCCCGCCGGATCAGGCGTCCATCTTCAGCAGCGGCGCGATCGCGTCGAGGTCGCTCCCCTCCGCCGCCAGCCCCATCTGCGCCGCGATGCCGAACAGGCGCACGGTCGCCCAGATGCCGCGCTCCGCATCCACCGGGCCGAGCGTGTCGGCCAGCGCGATCAGGTCGTCGGGCGAGCGGCCCTCCAGAAACGCCAGCCCCTGCTCCAGCCGCACCTCGCTATGGCACCACTCGCGCTGGCTGTCGGTGGCGAGATCGTGGAAGGCGGAGACCAGCGTGGTGCGCATGGCGAGGCAGGCGTTCTCGCTCAGGTAGGACTTGCCCAGCAGCGTGTTGATCGAATCGAACAGGCCGATCCGCGCGGCGAGCATCGACTCGGTCACGATCCAGCCCGTCTCCGGGTCGGCGGCGATCACGGGGTCGGTCTCGAAGATGCCCTTCACGCGCGGGTCGGTCGGTGCCTCCCGGTGCAGCGTGGCGAGGGTATCGGCGCGCATGCCCGCGGCGAGGACGGGGTCGTCGGGCTTCTCGATGGCGAGGATGGCGTCGGTCGCCCTGGCCCTGGCCCGCCCGAGGGGAAGCAGGCCCTTGAGCCGCGCGACCTCCTTGGGGCGATACCCGGCCCCGGCGAGCCACATCAGCACGGGGCGCGGGTCGATCGCGCCGGGCCGGGGGGCGCCGTCGCCGCCGATGCCGAGGCTGGCGGCATGCTTGCGGAACGCGCCCGTCGCGCGCCCGATCATCGAAGGAGCATCCGTCTTCATCGTTTCTCGCCTTCCGTGGCCCGTGCCCTTCAGTCGCGAAACAACCCCTTCAACGCGTCGAACGCGCTCCTCTTCTCCGGTTCCGTCGCAGGCGCGGGCTTGGCTGCGGGGGCGGGCTTAAGCGGGGGTGCCTTGGGCGAAGTCTCTCGCACAGCCCCCTGCACGTCCTGTGCCACATCGCTCTGAAACCGCCCGTCCTCGCCCGCCGCGAGCAGGGGCGCGGCCCTCGCCATCCCGTCCAGCAACGGATCGAGCCAGTCGCGATCCGCCTTGGCGAAATCGTGCAGGACGAAGCCCGACACCTTGGACTTGTGCCCCGGATGCCCGATGCCGAGGCGCACGCGGCGATACTCGGCCCCGATATGCGCGTGGATCGAGCGCAGCCCGTTATGCCCCGCATGCCCGCCCCCCGTCTTGCAGCGCAGCTTGCCGGGGGCGAGATCCAGCTCATCGTGGAAGACGACCACATCCGCCGGGTCCAGCTTGTAGAACCGCAGAGCCTCCCCCACGGCCCGCCCGCTCTCGTTCATGAAGGTCCCGGGCTTGAGCATGACGACCTTCTCGCTCCCGAGCCGCCCCTCGCGCACATGCCCCTGAAATTTCCGCTGTTCCGGCCCGAACCCATGCGCATCGGCGATCCGGTCGACGGCCATGAAGCCGATATTATGCCGGTTCCCTGCGTATTGGCTGCCGGGGTTTCCGAGGCCGACGAAGATGAGCATGGTGGGGGGGTCTCCGGTTGGTGTGCCGGGGGGAAACTAGCGTGATGGGGGCGTGGCGTCGATGGTGGCAATCGATAGTAAGGCAGATGCATTCACTGAAAAGACAAAAATTGAGAAAGGCAGATTATAAGGATTGCATTAAATTGGTATGATGATATTTACTCATAAAAACACGAATTATTTAAGTTATATTAATGGAAGAACCAAATCCACTCTTCAATAATCGCGAGATCGCGTCCAGCATCTGGATTTTGATCGTTCTGGTAGTTTCCTTCGCGCAAAAGGAAGTGCGATCCAGTTTTGGCTTGGTCGTTCGAGCTTTTTTTCAAAAAGCCGTCCTGCTCATCACCATGTCATTTGCAGCGAATGTGTTTATCCTCTGCTGGCTGATAAGCAAGTGGGGAGTATGGCAAGAAGATCAACTCCCGGCGACTGTGCTTTGGACCGTATTCTCGATGTTCCCGCTCATTATGGCTGCTATAAACGCCGAAGAACAGGACGATCATTTTCGGCAGTTATTCTGGAACAGTTTGAAAGTCACAGGGATCTTCGAGTTTATCGTAGTAGCTCACCCCTTCAGTCTGTCAGTTGAGATAATTTTAGTGCCATTCGCGGCTTGTCTGGCAATGATGCTGGTTATAGCGAAGCTTGATGAGCAACACGCACCAGCGCGCAAGCTGATTGAACGGATGCTGATTGTGATTGGTGTCCTGATTGTATGGTACTCAATTAAGAAAATCTGGAATGATCCAGCGAAATTCTTCACTGGACGAACGGCTCGTAACTTCGTTTTACCAATTTTCCTAACGATCGGATCGATACCATTTTTATATCTTTGGTATTGCTATTCGCATATCGAGAAGGCGCGGATCGGCATTGACCAGAAGGTGTTTCAATCCGACGAACTTAAGCGCTATGCTCGCCGTCGCTTTTTTCTGATTTTCCCGTTGCGACCGTGGCTGCTCCACCGAGCTGTTGCTCGATTCCAATCAATGCCCGCTGAAAGTCGAGCGGATGTGAATCGCATTGTCGAAGAAATCTATCAGTACGAACGCGAGGTAGATGATCCACCTGTGATTGAGCCTTCACGAGGCTGGAGCCCGTATCTGGCGCGTAAGTTCCTCGCTGACGAAGGACTGCAAGCTATCGGCTCCGGTTCGAACTTTGATGAAGAGTGGTGGGCAAGTTCGAGCACGGTAGACCTGGATAATTCGGTCATCCCAAATACGATTACGCTCTATTTGGAGGGCAACGAGGGCGCAGCAAAGTCACTCAAGCTGAAAGGTCGCTTTCTAGATAAATTTCGAACAGACAAAGGGATCGAAAAATTCGCGCATATCTCAGCTAAATTGGCAAGTGCCGCCATCAAAGATGATGCTTCCGACGATATGCTGGATTACATTTGCAACGAAATTAAAGCGCTCAGAAAGGGGCGTGAGGTAATCTTATCTACAAAAATGTCTTGGGAGGTCAAGCGTTTTTATAATAATAATGGTTTCTTCCTCATCTTTGTAATTGAAAAATAAGAAGAGTTTTGTGAGTGTTGATTTGATATAACTATAACGTTTCGAAGTTTCTCGACCACAAAAAAGCCCGCCATAACAGCGGGCTTTCCATCACATCAACAAATCCCGAAAAATCAATCCGGCTTCGGGTCCGCGCCTTCCTGATCGACGGTGATGTCCGGGCCCATTTCGGTGGTCTCGGTCGTCTCGTCCTCGTCGCTGCCG
>Ga0209831_1000950_pt1 | contig 27421 bp, 27 predicted proteins | sample Maine_Asex4_meta_FD_187451 | JGI IMG/M metagenome (GOLD analysis project Ga0209831, IMG submission 187451) | Marine algal microbial communities from Maine, USA - Maine_Asex4_metaG (SPAdes) (version 2) | ecosystem: Host-associated > Algae > Red algae > Unclassified | place: Maine, USA | collected... | reverse complement strand
CATTTTACACACTTAAAACCATTAGTCCACTTAATTTTGGATAAATATTCCTTGCAGGAATCCACTGTGTTGAACCGAGCATAAAACTCCTGAGCATTTTGTCCTTCAAAATAAATCATAATATAAACTATATAGTGACTTAAAGATAAAACAATCTATGAAACTAACTAGCGATCTCTAAAGATGTTTTACCTTGAACTACATACCAAAGTTGTGATTCAGGTGTCTTATCATTCTTAAAATTTGGACATTCAATTGTGAAAATTATCCAGGGATATTCTATAGATTCTTCTTTTTCTATAAATGTCAATTTTGCTTTAGGTGAATTCTCTTTTGATTGCTCAAACATTAAATTCATTGCTTTATCCATTGGTATATTCTTAGCTCCTTTGACAGATATCATACTTCTAAATTCCGTCCAATTTTCAAGAGTTTCATCAGAGTGAATTAATTCAAGCATATCCATTTGTTCGTTTTCTTGTTTACTTCCAATTTTCCAATTTTCATCTTCTGGCCAATGAAGTGATAACGATTCTCCTAGTTGTTGCTCATTTCCACAAAATTGGCTAAGATATTTATGTGCTTGAGAATCTCCAATTTTTTTAGCTTGATTGAAATCTTCGCAAGCACCTTCCTTATTTCCTGTTTGAGCTCTAATTTGACCTCTTAATGTTAAAACATTTGGTAGTTTTGAGTTTAATTCTATTGTTATGTCAAGGTCAGGTAATGCTTCTTTATATTTTTGTTGGCTAACAAATACGGTTGCACGACTATAATAAGCTTTAACAAATTTAGGGTCTAATTTTATTGTTTTATTAAAATCAGACATTGCAGTTTTAAAATCTTTAAGTGCTAATTCGCAAGTTCCTCTATTGAAATAAGCATCTTTATTTTTTTTGTCAGCTTTTATTGCTTTTGTATAATCTTTTATTGCTCCTTTAAAATCTTGTTTTTCGTGTTTAGCTATTCCGTTTTCTAAAAACTCTGTTGAAGTTTGTCCAAAAATTGTTGTAGATAATATTAGAATGAATGATGTAATTATGTTTCTCATATTTATTTTCCTTTTTTTGTATTAATGCCAACGTTAAATATAAACGTCTGTGCGACGAAGAAAGTCAGCGATTTTCAAGATAATCACAAGACGTTACACTTTTTAGTATTTTAAATTGATTCAGTTTAAAAATAATAAAATTTGTGACACCGACACCCCAAATACAAAATAACCTTGCCTAAAGCACTTAAAAAAGCATTGCGTTTATATAGTGTTACCACAAGGGATTTTTTTGCCCACAGCATTACTCAAACTCAGTATTTGCAGCCATTGTCAACTCTGTTTGAAGTGTATTTCTCGTCAGATTGTGACAATTTTAGATAGCGATTATCAACAAATATTTACTTATCAAATCTCTATTTTACATAGCGGCGTATCTATCAAGTTATTGTCAGTTTACAAGCTTTGGTTAATACACCGCAAAAGCGTACCGTGATAAAAACAAGACTTAAGTAGCTTTTGCTTTTTTTTTGAATAAGCAACAACTCCAAAAAATTAGATAGAACTTATTTGCGAAAAATCCTTTACGGTAACATTACGGTATGTAGACAAATCTGTCCACATATTTACAGAATACAAATTTAAATTGTTTTAAACTAATAACAGAATAATATATCAGTAAAAAGACTCCTAACGTATGGTTTATATGCTTTTAAGGAACTTCTAATAAATGAACTCGTTTAAACTTTTTTCAATTGGCTGCAAAATGATCTTTTTCACTCACTTTTTATCATTTTTTTGTTCCGTAGCGATGCTATGCAACCTTAAAATGATTTCAATTGAGCGAAAAATCTCTATTTTTCGCTTCAATCAAAAAAGTTTAAACGAGTTCAATGTATAAACGTATATTTATTATACGAATTATTAAGATAAAAAAAGAAATTCACACTAATAAATTAATTTATAATTAGATGTTGCTAAATAATACCGTTTAACAAGCTGTAGCTATTGTGATATTACCAACCGTATTCAGCTCAATTAAAACTAAAGGATATTTGGATAAAGCAAATAGTTACTTTTGTGTACTAGACAAATATAAAGGTGAAAATTATCACCAATAAATTACAATTGATGATCTTTCGGCTGCCGTTTAGTATGGAAAGTTAAACGTGTTTTTAGCCAAATACTTTTAATAAAATAGTAGACTAATTGTGTACTACTGTAGCTAAATAGATACTTTTGTAGTTCCTGAAATATACAATACTGATTTTTGATATTATAGAGGACAAACAATAAATTTAAATGCCAAAAAAACGAGCGATACCTAAAAAGAAACCGGTTAAAAAAAAATTGTTGAAAAAAATAATTTTCAAGTCTATTAGAATTCTTTTTCTTATTGGTGTTTTTGTAGTTGGAGGATTATTTGCTAGTATTTATCTGGGATATTGGGGAAAAATACCAACCCAAAAACAACTTACCGAAATCCAGCAGAGTAAAGCAACAGAGGTTTGGAGTGCTGACGAAAAATTATTAGGTAAATATTACACTACCGATCGACAACCCATAAATTTTGAGTTATTCCCTAAACACCTAATCAATGCCTTAGTCGCTACCGAAGATGTTCGTTTTTATGAACATACAGGTGTAGACAAACTCAGTTTATTTCGGGTATTATTTAAATCGGTATTACTTGGGAATAAATCTTCAGGCGGAGGAAGTACATTATCGCAACAGTTGGCCAAAAATATGTTTCCCCGTCGCAAGATTGGTAAATTTGGAATTGTAGTACACAAAATACGTGAAATTATAATAGCAAATCGCCTTGAAGAAGCCTATACTAAAGATCAATTATTGACTCATTATTTAAATAGTGTACCTTTTAGCGACAATACTTTTGGGATAGAAAGTGCTTCACTAAAATTTTTTAATAAATCCGCTTATGAACTAAAGTTAGAAGAGTCAACCGTTTTGGTGGGAATGTTAAAAACCAATTATTATTACAATCCTCGATTATTTCCTGAAGCGAGTAGAAAGCGAAGAAATATTGTACTTGATCAGATGTATAAATACGATTATATTACTAAGGAAGTGTTAGAAAAAACGCAAAAGCTTCCGCTAGAAATTAATTATCAAAGCTTTAGTCACAATGCAGGTTTAGCTCCTTATTTTAGAGAATCTGTAAAGCAAGAAGTAAAAGAGTGGTTAGAAGATTACAACAAAACATATAAAACACAATTAAACCTATACAACAGCGGACTAAAAATATACACAACTCTAAATGCTGTAATGCAAGAAAAAGCAGAGCAGTCTATGGAAAAACATGTAGCTGGTTTACAAAAAGAGTTTGAACGGAGTTACGGGAAGTATGCACCTTGGTTAAAAGAAATGTCTTCATCTAAAATTAAAAAGTTAAAGGTGTATAACAAATTAAAAAAACAAAGACTTTCCGAAAAGGAGATTTTAACAAAGCTTAAAGAAAATCACGGAGTAGAAGTATTTACCTGGAAAGGAAAAAAAGTAATTAAAGCCAATGCATTAGACAGTTTAGCGTATTACTCTAAGTTTTTGAGTACTGGATTTGTATCCTTAGAACCACAAACGGGCGCAGTAAAAACATGGATTGGAGGTGTTAATTTTGAGCATTTTAAATACGACCATGTAAAGCAAAGTCAACGTCAAGTGGGTTCTACTTTTAAGCCCATTGTTTATGCCACAGCTTTGGAAAATGGATATAGTGCTTGTGATTATATTTCTAACAAAACAGTAACCTATAAAGATTTAGACAATTGGACACCAACCAATGCGTCCAAAGATACTACGGATCATAGGGAGTTTACTTTATGGGCGGGCTTGGCAAATTCTTTAAATGTAATTAGTGTAAAATTAATACAGGATGTAGGTGTAGATACCACTATTGAACAAGCTCGAAAAATGGGAATTGAAACAGATTTACCTAAGGTACCATCTTTAGCTTTAGGAACGGCGGAAATAAGTGTATTAGAATTAGCCAAAGCATATACGAGTGTTGCTAATAGTGGAAAATATACTAAACCCTACTCAATTACTAAGATTGAAGATAATCAAGGAAATGTATTAAAAGAGTTTGAACCAGTAATAGCGGATACGCCAGCTTTTTCAAAAAGCACCAATCAACAACTTATCCAAATGATGCAAAGGGTTACCGATAGTGGAACAGCAAAGCGTTTACGCCTTAAGTACCATCTAAAAAATCAAATTGCGTCTAAAACAGGAACAACACAAAATAATAAAGATGGTTGGTATGTAGCCGTAACACCAAAATTAGTAACAGTGTGTTGGGTAGGTGCAGACAATCATAATTTAGGTTTTAAAAGTACTCGAATAGGGCAGGGCGCTAATTCTGCATTGCCTATTTTTGCCAATTGGTACAAAGCATTAAGTGCCGATAAAAAGTTTGATACTTATACCAAAGCACAATTTTCTGATTTGGGAGCTTCCATTGATTGTCCAGCATTTAAAGAACCTTCGTTAATAGAAAAATTATTTAATAGGAAAGACCGAATTCAAAAGCGCCGTTTTGATCACAAACAAAATAGAAAAGGAAAAGGCAGTTTTTTTAAGCGTTTGTTTGGGAAGAAGGAAAAGGATTCTATATGATGATTATTGATTTTTTAGAGAAGAAATTCAACATGTTTTGACTATTATTATCATGTAGTGTTCTTATTTTTACAGATTACAATAATTATAATTCAACTTTTTTTAGACTGAAAACGCCATAATTTTCCATTAATAACTTTTTTTCAACTAGATGCAAACCAACAATTAATATCAACTAAGGCTTCATTCCCTCTTTAATCACGTTAAAAAACGCATCAAATGTTGGTTTAATTAAAATGCGTGTTACTGTTTCAACACCTGTAGTATTGTATTCGCTTTTTGCTGAAGTTTCCATGCGTTTGGGATCAATTTTTGAATCTACCTGTAGCGTTTTAGCAATGGCTGTAGCCTGTAAAGCACTTAAGTCCCAATTGTCCTTTAGCAATTCTTTCTCTTTAAATTCCAAGGCATTGCTGTTTCCTTCAATAATAATAGCATATTCGGGATATTTAGTTAATAGTTCGCCTATTTTAAGAATATTTTTTTTTCCAGCTTCAGTTAAAATAATGGCAGTATCATCTTCGCCATAAAGGCTAATATTCGGAATAGCAATTACTAAAATATTATTTTGATAGCCTATTTTTCCAATTGTGCCCAAACCATCTCTAAAAATAGTCAATCGTCTTAGTTTTTCATTTTCAGCCGCCGCTAAAGCATCATTAACCACTTTAAGTTGTGTATCTTTTTGCTTAATTGTCTCCAAGCTAGTTGTTAAATTATTCGCTTTTTGTTTCGAAACAGAAGCAAAACTATTAATTGTTTGCAGCAACTCTTGATTTCCTTTTTGGGCTTCCGCAGTTTGTGTTTGTGATAATTCTAGTTTTTCTGCTGTTAAGCGCACCTGTTGTTTGGACTCAGTAAGTTGTTGTTCTGTATTTTTAATTTGATTGCGAAGTTTTTCAATCTGGCCTAATAAATCTTTTTTCTTTTGAGCTTGCATCGCAATGGTTCCAAAAAGTAATAATAATAGGGATAATACAATCGATTTTTTCATATTAAATATAATTTCAACTTTAAAAATAAGGATTTAGAATTTAGGAGTACAATAAATTTACTCAGGGAAGGCTAACATTGTTCCTAATCCTACTGTAAATACTAAATATCCGTAAGTAGAATGTTCTAAAAAAACCCACTTTACGCTTCGTATTTTTTCGTATGTATACGTAAATAAAATTCCTCCTAATAGGGTAATAATAATTACCCACAAATTTTTTAAAAATAAATGACATAAGGAAAAGCACAATACATTCAGAAAAAGGAAGAGTTTTCGATTAGAAAATAAGTTTTCGTAGCGCATAAAAAAAAACTTTCGGTATACTAATTCCTGCGGAAGCGCTGATAAAAAGCTGTATATAAATAAAATACTAATCCAAACTAATGGTTTGGTTCGTGGCATTTTAAATAATAGGGAAGGATCAAAACGCATTAAAATTACAATTCCTAAAACTAAAATAAGAAGGCTTAAAACAATTAATCTAATCCAAAATTTTTTGCGGGTATTGGAGCCAATAATTTGTGTTTTCCACTGCTTTGCTTTAACTAGTAAAATAGCCACATAAATTATTCCTATTATGGCTATTGGGAGTTTTATATAATTGGAAATTGAGGTGGCTAAAAAAACAGGAAGGGCAAAGAATAATAAAAATAATTCAATGCTTTTATATTTTGTAGTGTTTTGTGTGTTTTTCAAAAGAGATTTCTTTAAATTATTGCCTTAAATTTATTTAGTATATGAATTACCTTAAAACTAACAAAAACAAGCGAATACTACCCTTATGGAAAGCATTATTACCTATTTTTTTATTAATGGGATTGTTAACATTTAATGTAGTATTTGTTTTTGGAGAAGATGCATTAGCAGGAAGCAATCAATTTATTTTATTATTAGTAGCATCAGTAGTGGTTTTATTAGCTTTTACCGAAGGGATTCCTTTTAAAAAAACAGTCGAGGCAATTGAGCAGCAACTAAGTAGTGTTACTGAAGCCATTTTGATTTTATTAATGGTAGGCGCACTTTCAGGAACTTGGTTAATTAGCGGTATCATTCCAACAATGGTTTATTATGGATTAGAAGTTTTAAATGCGCAACTATTTTTAGTAGCCTGTGTGTTTATTTCCATAATAGTTTCGATAGCTACAGGAAGTTCGTGGACTACGAGTGCAACAGTAGGTATTGCCTTAATAGGAATCGCAAAAACCCTAGATATTCCATTAGGTATGACTGCAGGGGCCATACTTTCGGGAGCGTATTTTGGCGATAAATTATCGCCTCTTTCAGATACTACTAACTTAGCATCCAGTTTAGCAGGAGCAGACCTTTTTGTACATATTAAATATATGCTTTGGACTACAATCCCTTCAATTATAATAACCTTATTGTTTTTCGGAATCACAGGATTTACCTTTACTGTAGAAAATACAGTGGATAATGCTTCGCTATTACAAGATTTAGAAAAAGCTTTTACCATTTCTCCCTGGTTATTATTAGTACCTGTAGCTGTTATTGTAATGATTGTAAAAAAAATTCCACCACTAATAAGTTTGTTTGTCGGTGCTTTATTAGGAGGAACAGCAGCATGCATAGCACAACCAGAAGTAGTGCAACAAATTAGTGGATTGGAAGCACCTTCTTTTATTTCCTTTTATAAAGGTATTTTTGTTGCCTTAACGGAAAAAGTGAAAATTACGACCTCAAATAATTTACTAGTCGATTTATTTAGCAGTAGTGGAATGGCAGGAATGTTAGGAACTGTTTGGTTGATTATTTGTGCCATGGTACTCGGTGGAGCATTACAAGCTTTGGGAGCTTTGGAACGTATGAGTCAGGTAATTATTAAATATATGACTTCGGTTACTGGATTAATAGCCAGTACTGCTGGAGTTACACTTATAACAAACTTTACCGCTTCCGATCAGTATTTAGCTTTAGTTGTCCCTGCTAAAATGTTTAAAAAACCTTTTGAAGATAAAAGCTTGGCCCCAGAAAATTTAAGTAGAACATTAGAAGATTCGGGAACGGTAACTTCCGTATTAGTGCCTTGGAATACCTGTGGAGCTTATCATGCTAAAACATTAGGAGTAGGAGTAAGTGAGTTTGCTATTTTTGCTATTTTTAATTGGTTAAGCCCTATAATGACTTTAATTTTTGCCATTTTTAAAATAAAAATTAAGAAAACCTTTAGTAATCGAAACGCATAGGCGTGTATATTTGCAAAAATCTTCCAAATGAATATTCTTGATAGTTTAGAGTGGCGTTATGCGACTAAAAAATTTGATAACATTACTATTTTAACTGAAAAAGCTATTGAGCGCTTGTCCATTGCTTTTAACTTAACAGCTACTTCTTACGGTTTACAACCCATCCAATTAAAGATTGTTAAGAATAAAGGGTTGCAAGCTAGAATGAAAGAAGCATCAATGGGGCAAGAACAGGTTTCCACAGCCTCGCATGTATTGGTTTTTTGTGTTGAAAATAAAATTAGTAAAGCTTTTATTAATGCTTATTTTGATACGATAAAAGAAACTAGAGAGGGTGATATTCAGGGAGTAGATGTTTATAATAAAATATTAGTCGATCGTTTTTCGGTAAAAACAGCGGAACAAATCAAGGATTGGGCTACTAAACAAGCATATTTAGCTTTAGGAAATTTATTAACCGTTTGTGCGGTGGAGCAAATAGATTCGTGTCCAATGGAAGGATTTATTCCGAAGCAAATTGACGAAATTTTAGAGTTAGAAAAAGAAAACTTAAGTTCAGTATTATTATTGCCTATAGGAAAGCGTGCGGAAGACGATAAAAATGCCGTACATAAAAAAGTGCGCCGCCCGTTGAAAAGTATTGTTGGGATGATTTCATAAATTTTTTATATTTTGGCAAGGATTTTGTTTTTATAAATAGATTAAAAGTTGAATACATGAAAAAAATACTTTTTATTGTTTTTATGACCGTGTCATCTTTAATGTTTTCTCAGGACACAGTATGGTATACGGATTTTTCAGAAGCAAAAGCAGAGGCAAAGGCTTCTAATAAGCCTTTAATTATGTATTTAACTGGTAGCGATTGGTGCTCGCCTTGTAAGCGTTTAAAAAAAGATTTTTTTGAGAATGAAGACTTTATTAAAAAATCTAAAAAAATAGTTTTATTAAAAGTAGATTTACCTTTTAGAGAAGATATTATCACGCTAGAGCAGCGCACTAAAAATCAAGATATTTCAAAAATATACAATACTAAAAAAACATTTCCATTATTAATAGGTTTTAATAGCAAGGGAAAAGAAGTTTCTAGAATAGCTTCTTACAGCGGAGATGATACTCGTTATCATTTTGAGTTTTTAGAAAAATTGATAGCGAATTAAACTTTTTTGATTACATAAGTTACAATTCCCCAAATTAACAATTCATTTTCCTCAGTAATTTCAATTACAGGATATTCCGGATTTTCGGGAACTAAACTTATTTTTTTACCATCAATGGACAAGCGTTTTACCGTAAATTCATTATCAATGTAACAAACAGCAATTTGTTTATTAACAGGAATAATACTTCGATCTACAATTAATAAGTCACCATCATCCAAACCTGCGTTAATCATCGATTTTCCTTTAACACGTGCATAAAAAGTAGCGTCTTTGTTTTGTACTAATTTTTCATCTAAACTTAATTTTTGGTGTAAAAAGTCTTGAGCAGGAGAGGGAAATCCAGCAGAAATGCCTTCATCTACAAAAGTAATAGAAGGAGAGTTGTTTTGTTTTATAGAGAATAAATTAATGCTCATATATTTTTGTTGTATATCATAGCCAATTTTTACAGTAACTTATTATTAGGAATCGGTAAAACTTTGAATATTATTATTCTAATTTAAATAACTTCTCATCTTGAGACAAAGACAGTACTTCCATACTATTAATATCAATATCTGGAGGTAATTTATCTCTTAAAACAGGAAGTACATATTGACAATTTACTTCATCAACAATTTCAGTAAGCAAATTTGTAATTTGATTAGAATGCACGTTTTCTATTTGATCTTGTAGAACAAAATGTAAACAAGGTATTCCTTTTTCGTCTGCAAATTTTATGTAGGCTAAATCAAATGAGGCCATTTGGCTTTTTTTACTTCCAGTCCCGGGGTTTCCTTCTATATTTGCAATTTTAAACTTATAAACTCCACTTGAATTATCGGCACTTAATAATGAAAGTTCCCCATCAAGTTTATTTGAAATTTCAGAAAAATAAGAATTAAATTCAGTAATTCTTTGTTGGATTAAATTATCTTTTGAGTATAAATTTTTATTTATTTTTTCTAACTTTTCTTCAATTTCATCTAGATTACTTATTGTTTTTTCCCAAAGTCTTTTTTGCTCCTCAAAATTCCCTTTTTTCTCATAAAAGGAATTTAAGCTATTTATGATTTCATCTAAATCTTCAATAGCTCCTGATTTTTTTATCTTTTTTGATAGAGAAAATTCCTTTTCTAATAAAGAATTAAGGAGTCTTCTATTTCCTAAAATTTCTTTTTCAACAACAGGAAGCTCTTCTGTAATAAATTGAACTTTTTGATGTATCATCTCATTATGAAATGATACAGTTTCTTCAAACGTTTTTTGAATATTAGGCATAAAAATCTTTGCCTTTTCATACATTTGTTTTATTTGAGAAGTATCTATCTTAGATATGTCTTTCTCTAAATCAATTTTACTTTCAAGTATTAATTCTTTCCTCAACTCTAACCTAGAGATTTTTGTTGATATTTCATTAAGTTTAAACTTTGTATCATTCAGATTTTTTAAATCTTCATCATATTTTTCATTTAAATTAAAAGTATCTTTTTTTACTTGTAATTTTTCAATCTCTTTGTTTAGAATATTTAATGTTTGATTTATTTGAGATAGGTTACTTTCTTTTCTTAATCGTTTTTGAAGATTGGTCTCAATAGTTTGATTACGAACAAGTTTATCTTTTGATAAGTCAACATCAATACCAAACCAAAAAAGATGTAAAGATTCGTATAATACATCTGTAATGACATTTTGAGCTAGAACTCTAATAGTATTATTCAACTTATTTTTTTCATCCCTAATGTTTTTAGATTTTAATTGCTTAAATGTAGGATGTTTAGAGTCTGTTTTAAAAATTAGTTCTTTTAACTCTTTTGAAAAATCATCATTTTTAAATGGTTCACCATTTATTGTTTGGATTTTTTTTCCATAAGTTAAAAAATTTCTTTGAATAACTGTCTTTTTTGAATGTTCGTCATTAATATCCTCTATAAGTGTAAGAGTAATAATAATATTATTGCCTTTTAAAAATTGTTCAACTTTATAGTTAGATTCTTTAAATTCGGGGTCTGTAAAAATGTTTTCACCTTTACCATCTAAACAAAAATCAATGAGGCGTAATACGGTCGTTTTTCCAACACTGTTACCTGATTCAGTTTTTTCTTCAGATTTTGTTTCATCCACAATTAAATTAATTCCTTTTTTAAAAGGAATTTTCCTAATTAACTCATCTTCATTATGTATTGTTAAACTTTTTAAAAACATTTTATAATTTTTCCATTCTTAATTTCAGAAATAACACCTGATATAAATAACCAATCTAAAGTAAGAGTAAATAGGTTTATAGAGATATCTTCTGTCCTTTTAACTGTCTCAAAAACATCTATTAATAGGAAATTTTTGTTTTCAGACGCAGATAATATTTCTATTACTTTAGCACCTAAATAATAAAAATCTCTTTCTGGATTTATGTCTTTACTTATAATCATTTAGGTTCTTCTAGTATCTTACAGCGCATAAACGAGTCAACCATTATTAATCTAATTCCAAGTACAATATCTTCTTCCCAAAATTGAGAATCTTTCATCTTTGAAAATAATGTTTCAAAAATATCATCTATAATATTATCCGAATTTAATTTAATTATTTCAAGTTCATTAATTGAATCTAGTATATATTTTCCTTTTACCTCAACATATATGCTCCTAATAATATTTAAAAGCCTTTCCTTTTTTATGGAACCTTGCTTTTCTAGCTCATCATACAAGGTATTTATTTTTTTATGATAAACTTTATATTCTTGAATTAAAGAAACATTTCGTTTTATTGAATTATGGCTAATTTTAATTCTAGGATCAAAAGCATTCAATTGTTCAGTTTCTTTAATTTCTGCCAATTCAATGTTAGATATTGCATTTATTGTATTCTTCAACATTGAAGGATTTGTTTTTATTTTACTGTTTAATATATAACTTTCATGATTCCTTTTCATCATTTCTAAAGATTCAACAGTATATGTTTCTACATCGTTTGTTTCAGAATGATGTTGTGGGCAAAGTAGAATTAAGTTAGGGTAATCAGCCCTTTCTTTATCTGACATATTTGTATTATATCTTTCACCTCCTTCACTCGCTGCTTCAATATGACATATATTAGAGTTTAATGCATTTTTTTGATTTACAAGTTTTTCTATACATGTTGGAAAAGCGCATTCATTCCCAGAAAGACCAAAAAGTCTTTTAAGAGTCATATCAGTATAATTTCTTGCTTTGTTCGCCATTCTACAAATGTAATTTTTTTAAGTAATAATTGTAAGCTGTAATAGATTTTATGAAAGCTAATCTAATTTTAAGCCCTTATACAGCAATAAAAATGCTTGAAGTTGTAAACTAAATAACACGTTTTAAAATAAACTCATTTGTTGCTGATCGTTTAAAGTGCGGGGCATTTTAAGATTAGTTTGTAAGTTGGTATTTAGTTTTTTTATGAAGTATGCAGCTAATTTTACGGATTCAATTTCTAGATTTTGATGGACGAAAAAATTGATTTCACCAATCCCTTGTTGCTTCCAACTATTTAAACGATTAGCCCATTGGTCCAATCGGGAGTAGTCCGTAATATGATTTGCACTCACAAATCGAATAAATACTTTAGAAGTAGTTAAAGCCATATGCAGTAAATCCCTTCTGCCAGCAGTATCCGTAATTACAGTAATAATATTGTAAGCCTCAAAAAGTTGATATAACCTTAAAGATATTTCAGTAGTATTAAACCAATCGCTATGTCTTAACTCTACTGCTAGAGGGATATGTTTTGGCCATTGCTTAAGATAGTTTTCTAACAATTTAAAATCGTTAGGGTTAAAACTTTCATGCATTTGCAAAAATACACAACCTAACTTTTCTTTAAGTGCACTAATATTTTCAATATAATATTTAGTGTATTCAATAGCCTTTTGGTTGAGTGCTTGTTCATGAGAAATACCTTTGGTTAATTTTGGGTAAAACTTAAAGTCAGGCGAAGTTTTTAAATACCATTTTTTAAATTGATCCTTGGGAAATAAGTTGTAAAAAGTAGCATTTAGCTCAATAGCATTAAACTGTGAAGAATAATAGTTCAATTCATCTTTGGTACCTCTAGGATAAAAACCTTTTAAATCTTGTCGATTCCATTTGGCACAACCTATGTGCATTTTAAGTTTTTTACGAGTACTTTTTTGTAAAACCTTTGAGGTACTCGTATGATCTTCGGGTAAATAAAAATCAATAGTTTCAGGATGGAGTACTTTTCCGAATTGCATAACTCTTTTATGTAAATTTAAGGAAAACGAATAAAAAAGGGTGTTTTATTTTCCGTTGGAGAAAGCTTGAAGTTAGGAGTGAATCATACTCCTAACTTTTTGAAGCATTAGATATACACAGAAAATTAAGCTACGAGTCGTAACTATGTTTGATTGTTAGGCACAAGCACAAAAACACAATCCTCCAATCATAAATTAAAAACTCTATTTTTACGCTATGAACATAAAACTAACTGAAGCTGAAAAGATTAAATTCTGATGATATTATGGAATTATGCAAAAGGTTTTACTTCGAGAAAATAAAATTGACCAAAATAGAGAACACTTTTGGGTAATCGGATTAGAAAATAATAATAGGATTCTTTTTATAGAATTAATAAGCTTAGGTACTGTAAATAAAACATTGGCAGAGCCTATGGAGGTTTTTAGTTTTGCCTTACAAAAAAGAGCTGTAAAGATAATTTTATGTCATAATCATCCAAGCGGAGAATTAAAACCTTCTGATGCTGACAAAGATATTTCTGACAGATTAATACAAGTTGGAATTATTGTAGATACAGAAGTTATTGATCATTTAATAATTTCAACAAAAAGCTATTTGAGTTTTGCTGATATTGGACTTTTAGAAGAATTAGCAAAGAGTACAAAGTATGTTCCCAAATACGTGCTTGAACAAAGAATAAAAAAAGAAGCCACTGAAATAGCAGAAAAAAAGAAAACAATTGAGATTGCAAAACAACTTAAACGTAAAGGAATTGATGAACTAATAATTGCAGAATCTACAGGATTAACGCTAGAAGAAGTTGAGAAATTAAAAGTGCGAAAAAAATAGCCAGTGCCTAATACCATTTCGCATATAATTTGATTTTTTGTATTTTTAGCATCTATGGGCAAAGTATTACAGACAAAAATATCAGAATCGATAGAAATATTAAAAAGTCACAAAAGTAAAGTAGATAATTACAAATCGTCGAAACGTCTAGATAGTCTACTTTTATTAAAGAGAAATGATTATTCTCGTTTAGAAGATTTAGCTATTGAATTAGAAATAAGTGTAACTACACTGCGTAGATGGTTAAATCGCTATAAATCTGTAGGCCTTACTACTTTCCTAAAAAAAGAAACACGTAATCGTCCTTACAGTATTATTACACCAGAAATCCATGAAGGATTAAAAAAACGTCTTTCTGATCCTGACAATCCTTTTAATGGCTTTTGGGATGCCCAAAATTGGATTCAAGAAACTTACGGAGTTGAAGTAAACTACAAATCACTATGGAAACATATTACTACTAAATTAGACGGGAGATTAAAAATTCCAAGGAAGTCACATATTAAAAAAGACCCACAAGCAAAAGAAGCTTTTTTAAAAAATTCCTACTACGCTAGCTCAGGTTAGAGATAGTCTAAATAAAGACAACTATGATTCCATTAATTTGTATTTTCAAGATGAAAGTAGATTTGGCTTAAAGACATTAGTAGGTTCTTGTTTGTCGGCTATTGGAGTATGCCCTAAAGTTCATTATCAACATAAATTTGCAAATACCTATTTATGGGGAAGCTATTCTCCTATCAATGGAGATAGTTTTGTTTGGGGAATAAATGGCGTGGACACTACTATTTTTGAGCACTATTTAGCGGAATTCTCTAAACAAAACCCTAGAGATTATAAAATAATAGTTATTGATAACGCTGGATTTCATGCCTGTCAAAATATAGAAATTCCTGATAATATCTATTTACTAAGAATTCCGCCATATACCCCTGAACTAAATCCCTGCGAACAAGTATGGCAATACATAAAGCAACGATTCAAGAATAAAAGTTCGAAAGTATTGATAATCTGAAGGATTGGCCACATAAAATGGTTCAGAATATAGATAGTCATTTGATCAAATCTATTGTTGGAAACCACCATTATAATGATAATCTTGATAAAATCGTTTTATAGTAGAAATGGTATCAGATGTATTTTCAAATTCAATTATTCTTTCTTCTTTTCATTCCAAGTACCATGAACACCTCCAAGCAATTAACTTATCAGTCTAACAGCCACAATCCCCAGAATCACATCCTTTTTTATTTTTGGACTTGAAAAAATATTTACGGATCAAAAAAATAATTGCTCCTATAAATAATATAATTATCGCTATATCTTGGAAGGATTGCATGTTCGTTGTTCGTTGTTCGTTGTTCGTTGTTCGTTGTTCGTTGTTAAATGATGAAAAATAAATTTAAACAGCACTGCTTTATTGTTAATAAAATTTCTTTCTGATTTTTATTAACAAGCATAATGCGATTCACTATTTCAAAAACTGATACGCTATTAAGGCAGCTACATATGCCAAGCCACTCATAAATATAAATTGAATACTTGGCCACATCCAACCATTGGTTTCTTTTTTAACAATAGCTATTGTACTAGCACATTGCATTGCAAAAGCATAAAATAATAATAGCGAAATTCCAGTAGCAAAATCAAATAAAGGTTTCCCATTTGCTGGATTAATTTCTGAAGCCATCCTATTTTTGATTGTTTCTTCTTCTTCACTTCCCACACTATAAATGGTCGCCAGCGTGCTAACAAAAACCTCTCTAGCAGCAAAGGAGGTAAGCACAGCAATTCCTATTTTCCAGTCATATCCTAATGGCTCAACAATGGGAGTAATGGCTTTTCCCATATAACCCATATAGGAATTCTCTAGCTTATAGCTTGAAATTTCCTGGCTCTTGGCTAGGTTATAAAGTATCGTTTTTTTTATTTTGATGGAATCATTAATCGCTATAGGGCTAATCTGATATACTTTTTTAAAAACGCTATCTTGGAGCGCCCTTTTATAATTTACTAATTCTGTTTCAATACTTTTTTTATTAAAGTCCGAAAAACCTTCGGTTTGAATTCTATTGGAAACAATACCTTCGGCATTATTAAAATTATCTGAAAAACCATTTGAACCCAAAAACCAAAGTATAATAGAAATTGCTAATATAATTTTTCCTGCTCCTGCAATAAAAGCTTTTGTTTTTTCATAAATATTTATTGCAACATTTTTAAATAATGGAATTTTATAATTTGGCATTTCTACTACAAAAAAACTTTTGGTTTCGATCTTCATAAACTTATTTAGCAACGATGCTGAGATTAATGCTGCTCCAAAACCTATAAAATACAATAGCATTAATGTAAGACTCTGGTATCCAAAAACCCATGCAATCCTATGCTCTGGTATTACTAACGAAATAGTAATAAGATACACTGGTAACCTAGCAGAACAAGTTGTAAAAGGCACTACCAAAATAGTAATTAACCGTTGTTTCCAATTTTCGATATTCCGGGTAGCCATTACTGCAGGAATAGCACAAGCTGTACCAGAAATTAAAGGAACAATACTTTTTCCACTTAACCCAAATCGGCGCATCAGTCGATCCATAATAAATACTACTCTACTCATGTATCCACTCTCTTCCAAAATGGAAATGAATAAAAAAAGAAAAGCGATTTGCGGAATAAAAATCACGATCCCACCAATACCTGGGACAATGCCTTCTACTAGCAAATTAGTCAAAGCTCCTGAGGGTAATGTTTCTCTAAAAAAATCACTCATCCAAGCAAAAGCATTATCAATTAAGTCCATTGGGTAACTTGACCAATCATATATAGCTTGAAAAATAAATAGTAAGATCAAAAAGAAAATAGCAAATCCCCAAACCTTATGAATTAAAATATGATCTAAAGCTGCCCTTACCCCTTTAGCGTTTTCTAAATTTATTTCTTGGGTTGCTTTTAATGTTTGGTTTATAAACTGATATCTTTTTATGGTTTCTTTTTGCTGTAGTCGTTTTAATTCACTTTCTTTTTTAGTGTGAAATGCAGAAGCATCTGCAATTGTATTTCGATCAATATTTGCAAAATTAACATCCTGAGTAATTACTAACCATAGTTTGTACAACGATTGTTTCGGAAAGGCTTTTTGTAAACCTCCAAAATACTTAGGATCAATCTCAAAGGCATTTAAACATGGTGCTATTGAAAGTTTTTTATATTCTTCAATATATTTTTTCAACTCTTCCACCCCTATTTTTTTTCGTGCACTCATCAGCACGATCTTAGTATTTAAACGCTTTTCTAATTCAGGAATATCAATAGTAATTCCTTTACGTTCCATTTGATCTGCCATATTAATAACTAATATGGTTGGGATATCTAAATCCTTTATTTGAGTAAAAAGCAGTAAATTTCTTTTTATGTTTTCTACATCACTTATAACCACTGCAACATCTGGATAGTCCTTATCTTTTTTGTTCAATAAGACTTCAATTACAACATTTTCATCTAAGGAAGATGCATTTAAACTATAAGTTCCTGGCAAATCTATAATATGTGCTTTTACCCCGCGGGAAAGCTTACACACTCCTGCTTTACGTTCTACAGTAATCCCTGGGTAATTTCCTACTTGTTGCTTTAACCCTGTAAGTAAATTGAAAACGGATGTTTTTCCCGTATTTGGATTTCCTATTAAAGAAACGTTTATTTGTTTTGCCATGTAATATACTACTGTGTGTTCTAAACTAATTCAACCTCAATATTTTCTGCTACTTCTTTTCGGATAGCTAAATGCGAACCATTTATATTTAAATACATTGGACAGGAAAAAGGGGCTGTTTGTAAAAGAGTTACTTCATTACCTGGCAAGCACCCCATTTCTAAAAGTTTCAAAGGGATTTGATCTGTAATTAAAGCAGTTATTATAGCCTTTTGACCTCTTTTTAAAGATGCTATGGTTGTTTTCAAGTTTATTTAGATTGAATTCGAATAACAAAAATACATGTTTTATATCGGATACACGATAATAGAAGTACGAAATAAGATAAATGCTAGATTTACGTAACAAGAAGCGCCAAGAAATTATTTTATTTGATAGAAACTTCTACTTATACATAGCTCTTAACCACTTACCCTAAATCTTCACTAAGTTTTTGAATCAATTCTTTAGGTGTTTCGTATTTTACAAATTCTCCATTTTTGATGTAAGAAATTTGTCCATTTTCTTCACTTACCACCAAAGCAATCGAATCTGTTTTTTGAGTTATACTAATTGCTGCTCTGTGCCTTAAACCAAAACGTAATGGAATGTTTATATCGCCTGAAACAGGAAGAATAACACGGGTGGCGGTAATCATATTTTTTTCAATAACCATTGCGCCATCATGTAAAGGACTATTTTTATAAAAAATACTTTCAATAATGGGAACATTTACCTCATTATTCATAGTATCTCCAGATGTTTTAACAAACTCTAGTGGAGTGTTTCTTTTTATTACAATTAACGCTCCTGTAAAAGTAGCACTCATACTTTCGCATGCTTTTATAATGGCAGGAATATTTGTTTCTGGAGCTACTTGGGTATCCTTTATAAACTTTAACTGAGAAAAAAAACGCTTCCGAGAAGTAAAATTTGTAGATCCAACCATTAATAAAAAATTTCGAATCTCTTGCTGAAACACAACTATCAAAGCAAACATTCCTACTCCAATAAATTCTCCTAAAACGGAACTTAACATAACCATATTTAAGGCCTCTGTCAATTTCCAAACCCCATAAATAATTACAATTCCAATAAAAATATTAATTGCCGCCGTACCTTTTACCAACTTGTATATGTAGTAAAGTAGCGTCGCCACCATTACAATATCAATAATATCTAAAAACCTAAGGTCTATCAAAATTGGATGTTTTGTTAAATGATAAATTTACATGTTTTGATGTGTTTTCAAAGCCTCATGCAATAAAATACATTCTTTAGCTTCTTTTACATCGTGAACTCGAAGCATATTTGATCCTTTTTGAAGTGCTATCATATGCAAGGCTGTAGTCCCATTTAAGGCTTCTTTTGCTGAGGTTCCTAGTACTTTATATATCATAGATTTTCTCGAAACACCTGTTAACACAGGAACATCTAATTGTTGTAAAATATGTAGATAATTTAATAACTCGTAATTATGGGCTACTGTTTTTGCGAAACCAAAACCTGCATCTACAATTACATCGTTAATACTTAAAGCTCTTGCCTCTGCAATTTTTTCTGAAAAATAATAACAAACCTCTGTTGTTACATTTTTATATTTTGCTAAAGATTTCATAGTTTGTGGTGCCCCCTTCATATGCATCATTATGTAAGGAACCTGAAATTCTGCCACCGTTTTCATCATCTTATTATCCAAACTACCCGCAGAAATATCATTAATTAAAGAAGCCCCAGCATCTAATGAAACTTTAGCAACTTCACTTCGAAATGTATCTATTGATAATAAAATATTTGAAAACTCTTTTCTCAAAAGTTTAACTATTGGCGCTACTCTACTAATTTCTTCTTTTACTGAAATATCTGTAGCTCCTGGACGTGACGAATAACCTCCTAGATCTATAAAGTCAGCTCCTCCCTCTAGCATTTGAGCAACTTTAACTACAATTTCGTTCTCGTTTTTTAATCGCCCTCCGTCATAAAACGAATCTGGAGTAAGATTTAAAACACCCATTATTCTTGGGACTTTAAGATCAATTAGCTTACCATGACAATTTATAGTCATTAACAATATTTTTTTCGGTGGTTAACTGCAACTTTCATAAATTGCTCATTCATTTTCAAAAAGGAAAATTACAACTTTTTATGCAAAATACTTCCAAACAATACGATGCTATAATAGCTCAATGTAGAGAATTGTTTATTAAAAAAATGAAAGACTATGGTGCAGCATGGCGTATTTTAAGGCTTCCATCGCTCACCGATCAAATCTTTATAAAAGCGCAACGCATTCGTGGTTTACAGGAAAACGAAGAACAAAAAGTTGACGAGGGACAGGAATCGGAATTTATTGGAATTATTAATTATTGTTTGATGGCACTAATCCAAATTGAAAAAGGAATTGCCACGCAACCAGATTTAAATCCTGATGAAGCCACTGCTTTATATGATAATTATATTACTGAAACAAAAGCCTTAATGGAAGCTAAAAATCACGACTATGGTGAAGCTTGGCGTGACATGAGAGTAAGTTCTTTAACCGACTTAATTATTCAAAAATTACTTCGCGTTAAACAAATTGAAGACAACAAAGGAAAAACTTTAGTTAGTGAAGGCGTTGCTGCCAATTATCAAGATATGATTAACTATGCTGTTTTTGCAATGATACATTTGACTAAAGAAAATTGATTTAATGAATAAAATCACAACCACTCTTTTTGCAATTTTATTATATTCTTGCTCTCCTAAAATGGGTTCAAAATTAATTTCTCAACAGGAAGCTTTAAAAAATAACGAAAAAGTACTCATATTAAACAAACTGGATGATCAAAAAATTGAAGGAATAAAAATCGGTAGTGTCTATTCTAAAGATTCCAGTTTTTCAACTAATTATAGCTACTACGAAATTATTGAACCACTTAAAGAGATTTGCAGAAGTAAAGGAGCAAATCTTTTGAAAATTACAAAATTTAAAAATCCTGATAGTTGGAGTACTTGTGCTAGAATCAAAGCTGACATTTATCATGTTGAAGATATTGAAAAGTATCAGAAAGAAGTTTTATGGGTAAAAAAACAGAAAACTAAAATGGACTGATTTTAAAGCAATACCTTTATTATCAAATTTAACGAAGGCATTAGCTAGTTCTAGAATAAGTTTAGGACTCCAAACTAACTATGTTACTAGATTAAAAAAGCCTAAGTTTTTTATTGAAAATAAATTTCATTGTGAATTAAGTTGGGTCAAACCTAACGCCATAGGCGACATTGACCTTTTAAAACATGAGCAAGGATACTTCGATTTGTCAGAAATTTTCGCAAGAAAACTAAAGAAAAAATTAATTGAAAGTAACCTGAAATTTAGCAACCTCAACACTGACGCTATTTATATACATAATGAAATGAATAAAAAATTAGAGAACGAACAAATTAAATATGATAATGAGACCAATCACGGAACAATTTTAAGTCAACAAAAAAATGGGATAACTATTTTGAATCAAAATTATACTAATATACTGCCCTGATCTATTAATTTTTTCTAAAAACAGTGCTTCAAAAAGATAATTCGGTTTAAATTTAGAACTTAAGTAAACACTCCTTGTAAAATGAAAGCAATTGTAAGTATTTGTAGAATATTCGTTGGAATATTATTTATTATTTCGGGATTCATTAAACTTAATGATCCACTTGGCTTTTCTTATAAACTCCAAGACTATTTTGCTGAAGATGTATTAAACCTTATTTTCTTAAAACCGTATGCATTAGGCTTAGCTGTATTTATTGTAATTTTTGAAGTACTCGTTGGTGTGTTTTTATTAATTGGTTATAAAGTAAAATTTACTATTTATTCACTTTTAGCAATGATTGTGTTTTTTACTTTTTTAACTTTTTATTCCGCCTATTTCGAAAAAGTTACTGATTGTGGCTGTTTTGGCGACGCTTTACCTCTTACACCTTGGCAATCGTTTTATAAAGATTTAATACTCTTAATCTTAATTATTATTCTGTTCTTAGGACAAAAACAAATAACTCCAACATTTAAAAAACTTACAAATATAATTATCGTTTTCTTAAGTTTTATTGCTTCACTTGGTTATGCTAATTATGTATTAATGCATTTACCCGGAATTGACTTTAGAGCTTACAAAATTGGTAAAAACATTACTGAAGGAATGACAGTTCCTAAAGGTGCGCCAAAAGCTAAATTTAATTATCACTGGACTTTTGAAAAAGATGGAAAAGAAAACACAATTACGACTAACGGAGCTTATCCAAAAACTACAGGTAAATTTATAAGCTACGAAACTGAAGAAATTCAGAAAGGGTATGAACCACCAATCCATGATTTTTCTATCGAAAAAAATGGAGAAGATATTACTAAAGCGATTTTAAATAAAGAAAAACTAATTGTTATTATTTCTTACAAAATAAACAAGGCTGAAAAAGATGGCATGGCTAAAATTAAAACATTAACTGAACGTGCTGAAAAAGAAGGTTATACTGTAATTGGGCTTACGGGTTCCCTAGAGGAACAAGTACAAGAAGTAAAACAAGAATATCAAATTCCATTTGATTTTTATGCCACCGATATGACTGCCTTAAAAACGATAATCCGCTCTAATCCAGGAATTATTCATTTGGAAAAAGGCACTATTACTCAAAAACTGCATTGGAATGATGCTGAAAAACTAGAACTTCCTTAATTGATAGCCTACTTATTTAGAAAAATCGGATACACACTGTTAACCCTCTTAGGCGTATTGACTGTTATTTTTTGCCTATTTAACATCTTACCTAGTGATCCTGCTCAAATGATGTTGGGACAAAATGAAAGTATAGAGCAACTTGAAATTATTCAAAAAAAATATGGTTTTGACTTACCCATGTATCAGCAGTATTTACATTATCTAAATGATGTTTCCCCTATTTCTATTCACAGCTCTAATTCTAAAGATTTTTCATTTTATAATGAAGCTGACTATGGCGGTATAAAATTATTTTCTGCTTCAAAAAAAGTAATTGTTTTAAAAAAACCATACCTGCGTAAATCACTTCAGAAAAACGGAAAAAAGGTAAGTACTATTATTAGTGAAACATTACCTAATACAGCTATTCTAGCAGTAACATCTATACTTATTGCTTTGTTTCTTGGATTGAGTCTTGGAATTATTTCTGCTGTAAAGCAAGACTCATGGATTGACAGAACTATACAAATCACCAGCACTCTGGGAATGAGTGTTCCTTCTTTTTTTAGTGCTATTTTATTTGCATGGCTTTTTGGGTTTGTTTGGAATAAATACACCCATCTACCAATGTCTGGCAGCTTATATGCTTTAGACGATTTTGGAGAAGACACAAAGTTGCAATTACAAAATTTAGTACTTCCTGCTATTGTTTTAGGTATTCGACCTTTGGCTGTGGTAAGCCAATTAATGAGAAATTCATTATTAGAAGTATTACAACAAGATTATATTCGCACAGCACGTGCCAAAGGGCTGTCTCCTTTTGTAATTATTTACCGGCACGGAATCAAAAATGCCTTAAATCCTGTAGTTACAGCTATATCTGGATGGTTTGCTTCAATGCTTGCGGGAGCCGTATTTGTAGAATATATATTTGGATGGAATGGAATTGGGAAAGAGGTGGTTAACGCTCTAAACACTTCCGATTTGCCAATTGTTATGGGTGCTGTGCTTGTTATAGCACTTATATTCATTGTAATCAATATATTTGTAGACTTAATTTATAATTGGCTTGATCCACGAATAAAATTAATTTCTTAAAAAAGAACTTCAATAAACGAAAAACATGAGACAAAAAATTGTTGCTGGAAACTGGAAAATGAATAAAAATGTTGCTGAAACTAAAGGTTTGATCGCTGATTTAAAAGCTCAAACAAATACTTCAGGAGCACGTGTGATTATAACACCTTCTTTTATAAACTTAACAACTGCTATAGAAGCAACTGCTGGTTCAGAAATAGAAGTTGCGGCACAAAACATGAGTCAGCATACTAGTGGTGCTTATACTGGTGAAATTTCTGCCGATATGTTAAAAAACGCAGGTGTAAACATCACCCTTTTAGGACATAGTGAAAGACGTGCTTATTACGGAGAAACAGATACCTTATTAGCTCTAAAAGTAGATAAAGCTTTAGCTGAAAACATTGAAGTTATTTTTTGTTTTGGAGAAGAGCTGGCGGAACGTAAAAGTGGAAAACATTTTGATGTTGTGGCCTCACAAATTTCAAATGCTCTGTTTCATTTGGAAGCTGCCGCTTATAAAAAAATCATTTTGGCATACGAGCCTGTGTGGGCAATAGGAACAGGGGAAACCGCTTCTGCTGATCAAGCACAAGAAATGCATGCTTTTATTCGTAAAACTTTAGCCGATAAATACAATGCTGATTTGGCTAATAGTGTTTCTATACTTTACGGTGGTAGTTGCAAGCCTGGAAATGCTGTGGAAATTTTTTCTAAGCCAGATGTAGACGGTGGTCTTATTGGTGGCGCTGCATTAAATGCCGATGATTTTTTTGGAATTATAAATGCTAATAAATAACTTTTAGTCTTAAGTAATTAACACTAAATTTATAAATACATAAGGTTTCTTGGTCTTAGGCTTGGAAGCCTTTTGTGTTTAATGTAATTTTAGATTGTAATTCCTAAATCTAAAATGTCCTACAATTTTGATACATCCCGAAAAATTATTCATGTAGACATGGATGCTTTTTATGCATCGGTAGAGCAGCTAGATGATCCTAGCCTAAAAGGTAAGGCAATTGCCGTAGGAGGAAGTAGTGACCGAGGAGTAATTAGTGCGGCAAGTTATGAAGCTAGAAAATTTGGTGTTCGAAGTGCGATGAGCAGTGTAAAAGCGAAACAACTTTGTCCACACCTTATTTTTGTAAAGCATCATTTTGAACGCTACAAAGAAGTTTCCCAGCAAATTCGAAAAATATTTTTTGAATACACTGATATGGTTGAGCCTTTATCGCTTGATGAAGCTTATTTAGATGTTACTGAAAATAAAAAAGGAAACCCAAGTGCATCGTTGATTGCACAAGAAATACGAACTAAAATAGTAGAAAAAACAGGTTTAAATGCTTCCGCAGGTATCTCTATAAATAAATTTATTGCTAAAGTAGCTAGTGATATCAATAAACCTAACGGGCAAAAGACAATTTCTCCAAGTGAAGTAATCACTTTTTTAGAGGAACTAGACATCCGAAAATTTTACGGTGTTGGTAAAGTAACTCAAAAAAAAATGTATGAATTAGGTATTTACACAGGGAGTGATTTAAAACTAAAATCAGAACTATTTTTAACAGAAAAATTTGGAAAATCTGGTAAGCATTATTACTACATAGTAAGAGGTATTCATAATAGTATTGTAAAACCACATCGCACTCGAAAATCCATTGGAGCAGAACGTACATTTAGTCAAAATTTAGCTTCTGAAATTTATATGGAAGAGCGGATTAAAGAATTAGCAGACGAATTAGAAAGAAGGTGTTTAAAAAGTAAGATAGCAGGAAAAACAGTAACTCTAAAAATAAAATATAGTGATTTTTCTCTACACACGCGATCCAAAACAGTAGCGCTTTATATTAGTAACTCTGATTTACTTTTTGAAGTAGCCAAGGAGCTGCTTTACCAACAAAAAATTGAAAATTCAGTACGTTTATTAGGCTTATCCTTAGCTTCACTTAATAATTCAAAAATCAAAAAGAAAACTGTAGCCCCTAAAAAAATGGATGTTCAATTAGAGTTTCGATTTTAATAAACTTCTTAAATAAAGAATTAAAAAAATTCCACATAATGAACTCGTTTAAACTTTTTTCAATTGGCTACAAAATGATCTTTTTCACTCACTTTTTATCATTTTTTTGTTCCGTAACGATGCTATGCAACCATAAAATGATTTCAATTGAGCAAAAAATCTCTATTTTTCGCTTCAATCAAAAAAGTTTAAACGAGTTCAATTCAATCAAGTCCTTCAACTAAAGAAAAATAAAAAAATAATAGCTTTGTAGTTTGTCTCTGATTGAAATCATTTTTTCTTTGGAAGACAAAACCAAATCATTAAAAAATTCAATAGTTAATAAATTTTAACTAAAGCGTTATTGTATCTTTATTATTCCAAATAATAAAGATACAATAACGCCTACTAAAAAGTTATTTACAAACTATGATCAGGAAATATCAAACTTTAGGAGAATTTATAATAAAAAAACAAACTGAATTTCCATTTGCTAACGGAGAATTAAGTCGTTTAATAAATTCTATCAGACATGCTGCCAAAATGGTTAATCATGAAGTAAACAAAGCAGGATTAGTTGATATAACAGGTAATTACGGAGAAACTAATATTCAAGGAGAAGATCAACAAAAACTTGATGTACTTGCCAATGAAACTTTTATCAATGCCTTAGTTAGTCGCGAAATAGTATGTGGTATAGCTTCTGAAGAAAATGATGATTTTATTACAATTAAAGGTCATAACAAAGATCACAAAAATAAATATGTAGTTTTGATGGATCCTCTTGACGGTAGTTCTAATATTGATGTTAATGTTTCTGTAGGGACTATTTTTTCAATATACCGAAGAGTTACTCCATCAGGAACTCCAGTTACTTTAGAAGATTTTTTACAACCAGGGAATTTACAAGTGGCTGCTGGTTATGTTGTATACGGCACCTCTACAATGTTGGTTTACACTACAGGGCACGGAGTAAATGGATTTACTCTAAATCCTGCTTTAGGTACTTATTATTTATCGCATCCAAATATGCAGTTTCCCGAAATGGGCAATATTTATTCTGTTAATGAAGGAAATTATATTCATTTTCCACAAGGAATAAAAAACTACATAAAATACTGTCAAGAAGAAAAAGAAGATCGTCCGTACACTTCTCGTTATATAGGATCATTGGTTAGCGATATCCATAGAAATATGATTAAGGGAGGGATATATATGTATCCTAGTTCTTCCAAATCACCTAACGGAAAATTGCGTTTATTATATGAATGTAATCCAATGGCTTTTATTGTTGAACAAGCTGGCGGTTTGGCAAGTGATGGTTATATGCGCATTATGGATATCAAACCAACGGAACTACATCAGCGTATTCCTTTTATTTGTGGTAGCAAAAAAATGGTCGAAAAAGCAGAAGAATTTATGGCTAAATCATAAAATTACTGCAAACAGCTAGGCTACTATAGAAAGTACAGGGCAGAATCATACTTTTAAATTCAATATTTTGAGCAAGTAATCTTCATTACATCTAGCTTCCAATCTTTTACTTTTGATTGATAATTTGAGACCGTTGCAAGGGATCTTGCCTAGCACCCATAAATTTCGTATTTTTTATTTATGGAACTAGTCAAACACCCGACCTTTGCAGATAGCATTTGCGACACACGCGCACGCAAGATAAAAGGTACTTTTTTTACACAAATAAACACTCTATTGGATTGGACTCCGATAGTAGCTGTTTTAAAGACACACTACACTAAAGGCAAAAGTGCTACAGGTAAGCCAAGTTATAGCGGATTGTTACTTTTAAAAATGAGTTTACTCCAAAGCTGGTATGGTTTAAGTGATTATGAAGTAGAAGATCGAGTTAATGACAGTATATCTTTCAGCTACTTTTGTGACTTACATATTGATCAAGTAGCACCCGATCACAGTA
>Ga0209831_1000944_pt1 | contig 27480 bp, 29 predicted proteins | sample Maine_Asex4_meta_FD_187451 | JGI IMG/M metagenome (GOLD analysis project Ga0209831, IMG submission 187451) | Marine algal microbial communities from Maine, USA - Maine_Asex4_metaG (SPAdes) (version 2) | ecosystem: Host-associated > Algae > Red algae > Unclassified | place: Maine, USA | collected... | reverse complement strand
CTACACGTTCCAGATCACGAGCGTGTTCGGCAATCTCAGCCTCTACGACAACGTCGCCCTGCCCGCCCAGCGCCGCGTGATGCTCGACGGGGGCGGCGACCTGCGGAGCCGGGCGATGGCGGCGCTGGACCGGGTCGGCCTCGCGGACAAGGCGGACGAGATCGCGTCGGCCCAGAGCTACGGGCATCAGCGGTTGCTTGAAGTCGCCATGGGCCTCGCGCTCGGCCCGAAAGTGCTGATCCTCGACGAGCCGACCCAGGGGCTGGCCGATAGCGAGATCGCCGAGTTCATCGCTCTGATCCGCGAGGTGGCGGCGGAGACGACCATCCTGCTGATCGAGCACAACATGCCCGTCGTCATGGCTCTCGCCGAGCGCATCACCGTGCTCGACGGGGGCCGCGTATTGGCCGAGGGCACGCCCGACGCGATCCGCGCGGATGCGGCGGTGCAAGCGGCGTATCTGGGGGGATGACGCGATGCTGACCCTCGACGGGATCGACGCCTATTACGGCAACGTGCAGGTGCTGCGCGGCATGGCGCTGGAGGTGCGGGCGGGCGAAATCCTGTGCCTGCTGGGCCGCAACGGGGCGGGCAAGACGACGACGCTCAAGACGATCATGGGGCTGGTGCGGGCGCGGGCGGGACGCATGGTGCTGGACGGGGAGGACATCACCGCCCTGCCCGCGCACGAGATCCCCCGGCTCGGCATCGGCTACGTCCCGCAGGGGCGGCGGCTCTTCGCCGAGATGACGGTGGCCGAGAACCTGGAAATCGGGCTGATGACGCGCGGGCGTGGTAAAGACGTGCGCGAGCGGATGCTCGACCTCTTCCCCGTCCTGCGCGCCCGGCTGAAGCAGGTATCGGGCACCCTCTCGGGCGGCGAGCAGCAGATGCTCGCCATGGCCCGGGCGCTCTGCCTCGAACCCCGCGTCCTGTTGCTCGACGAGCCGACCGAAGGTCTGCAACCCTCGATGATCGCCCTCATCCGCGACGTGGTGACGGAGTTGCGCGGGGGCGATACCGCCGTGATCCTCGTGGAACAGCGGGTCGAGGCGGTGCTGTCCGTCGCCGACCGCGTGCTCTTCATCGAGAACGGTACCCCGCGCGAGACGGTGGACGCGGCGACCCTGCGGGCCGATCCGGCGCTGGTGCAGAAATATGTCGGAATCGGTTGAGCCTCAGCGCCCCCGGAACACCCCGCCCAGCACCCCGCGCACAATTTCCCGCCCGATGCGGGAGGAGACGGACCGCGCGAAGGATTTCATCGCCGCTTCCGCCACCGTCTGCCGGTTGCCGCCCCTACGTCTGGGCGCGGGGGCTTCCTCGCGCGGTTCGGGGGCCGCGCGCGTCATGGACCTGCGCGAGGGGACGGTGCGCCGCCGCCCGTTGCTGTCTGCGGGTTCGGGCATGTTGACGGGGACGTAGCGGCGGGCGCTGTTGAACTGCTCGAAATCGATGGTCAGCGCGCCGCCGTCGCTGCCCGGTGCCTTCTCCTCGACCCGGCCCGTCAGTTGTTCGAACGCACTCACCCGGTCGACGGGGGTGTCGTACTGCCCGAACAGGGGCGAGCCGCGCAGCACCTTCGCGCGCTCCTCCTCCGTCAATGGCCCGAGGCGCGAGGATGGCGGGCGGATCAGCGTGCGCTCGACCATCGAGGGCGCGCCCTTGTCGCGCAGGGTCGAGACGAGCGCCTCGCCCGTGCCCAGATCCGTGATCGCCTCCTCCGCGTCGAAGGCGGGATTCTGGCGAAACGTCTCGGCGGCGGCGCGCAGGGCCTTGCGGTCGCGCGGGGTATAGGCGCGCAGGGCGTGCTGCACCCGGTTGCCGAGCTGGCCGAGGATATCGTCGGGCACGTCCGCCGGGTTCTGACTGATAAAATAGACGCCAACCCCCTTGGACCGGATCAGCCGCGCGACCATCTCCACCTTATCGATTAACGCCTTGGGCGCGTCCTCGAAGAGCAAGTGTGCTTCATCAAAAAAGAAGACGAATTTCGGCTTGTCCGGGTCGCCCACCTCCGGCAATTCCTCGAACAGTTCGGAGAGGAGCCAGAGCAGGAACGTCGCGTAGAGCTTGGGCGACTGCATCAACTGTTCGGCGGCGAGGATATTGATGCGTCCCTGCCCCTTGGGCGTGGTCGCGATCATGTCGGACAGTTTCAGCGCCGGTTCCCCGAAGAACGCCTCGCCCCCCTGCTGCTCCAGCACGAGGAGCCGCCGCAGGATGGCCCCGATGCTGGACTTGGTGACGTAGCCGTAGGTGATCGAGATATCCTTGGCGTTCTCGCCCAGATGGTTGAGGATCGCGCGCAGGTCCTTGAGGTCGAGCAGCAGCATCCCCTCGTCATCGGCGATGGTGAAGGCGATGTTGATCACGCCTTCCTGCGTGTCGTTCAGGCCCAGAAGCTGCGACAGCAACAGCGGCCCCATCTCCGTCACCGTGGTGCGGACGGGGTGGCCCTGCTTGCCGAACAGATCCCAGAACACGACCGGAAAATCGTCGTAGCCGAAATCGTCGAACCCGATGGTCTCGGCCCGGGCGACCAGTTTGTCGTGCAGCTTGTGCTCATGCGTGCCCGCCATGGCGAGGCCCGAGAGGTCGGATTTCACGTCTGCCAGAAAGACCGGCACACCTGCCTGGCTGAACCCTTCGGCCAGTATCTGGAGCGACACGGTCTTGCCCGTGCCCGTCGCCCCGGCGATCAGGCCGTGGCGGTTGCCGAAGCGCAGCAGCAGATCCTGACGCTCGGCGTAGTCCTTGCCGCCGCCCCCGATGAAGATGCTGTCCTGGTCCATCAGTCTTTCCTCCGCTGCGCGCGCTTGACGGTGCCGACGACTTCGGCCGCGCCGCCCCTCTTTGGCCCGCGCCGGTCGACGGGGTCAACCTCCTCGACGAGCGGATAGAGCCTGCGCACGGGGGTCAGGCACAGGCGGAATACCGCCAGCACCGCCCCGAGCGTGATGAAGACCCCCGGGATCGCCCCGAGGCGCGAGACGGAGGCGACGACGCCCATCCCGCCGTAATGCAGCAGGCACCACCCCCCGAAGCCCAGCCCCAGCGTCCAGACCAGCAGGAGCGCGCGCCGCTCCGCGATGATGCGGCGGTCGGAATCGTCCCCCGGTACCGCGATATGCACGATCGCATGGGTCGCGGCCCCGGCAAAGGTGACGAAGAACAGGATGCTGAGGATCAGGAGGAGGACGCGCAGCGTCTTGGGCATCCATAACTCGTTCATGGCCAGCAGCAGCGCGCTGTCGGTGCCCAGCATCGGCAATCTAGTCCAAAGTTCGCCATCCGGTCGGTCGACCGAGAGCGTCAGCCCGCCGAGGACGAGGATGCACAGCAGGGTCAGCAGCATCGGCAGGATGACAAGGTAGGACACCGCCTGCGCGATCGTGTACCCCTGCGCCGCCCGGCTGAGCGCGTAGCCGACGAGGGGACCGAGCAGCATCCAGCCGCCCAGATGCGTGATCGTCCATTGCCCGGCCCAGCCCTGCGACCCGTCGAGGAAGCCAGAGAACATCAACGCGGGGAACTCGCGGATCATCAGCCACAGCGCCTTGCCCCCCCCGCCGATGGTGTAGCCTTTCGGTCCGAGGATCAGCACGATCAGCAGGAAGACCAGCAGCAACACGAGCGACACCCGCGCCGTCGTCGCCAGGCTGCGCCCCATGGGCCGCGCGCCGATGAAGACCGAGGTCAGCACCAGCGCGACCAGCACCCCCGTCAGCACGCCGCGCGGCAGCGGCATGTCGGAGATCGCCAAGCCCTGCGCGGTGATCGAGACGGCGGCGCTCGCCAGCGCGGCGAGCAGGGCGAGGATGACGAAGACGAAGACGATCCCGTCGAGCAGGTCGCCCCACGCCGCCCGCCGCCGCAGCCGCGCCCCCGCAATGACGCTCTCCACCGACCGCCGCGCGCCGAGCGTGCCGGTCGCGACGGCGAAGCCGATCATGAACAGGCCGAAGGTCATGTGCGCGAGGATACCCCAATGGAGATAGGCCGCGCTGCGCGCCATCACCTGCGCCCGGCCCGACATGGGGGCGATGGTACCGACGGGCGGGGGGTTGTGGGCATGGAACAACGGCTCGCCCCCCGCCCAGAACAGCAGGCCGATCGAGGTACTGGCCGCGAAACCGACCGCGACCGCCTCGAACGGCGTCAGCCTCGGCGCCGCGCCCGGCCCGCCGACCCGCAGGGTGCCGATCAGGACGACGGCGAGGAAGACGACGAGGATGGAGGCGGCCCCGACCCCCAGATAGAGCCAGCTGAGCAGCTCCCCCGCCCTCTCTCGCGCCAGTTCCGACCACGTGACGAGCGGGCCGGAGAAGCCGCGGCGAAAGGCCATCCACACGCCCGCGAAAACGAAGAAGGGGATCACGACAAGCGCCATCCGGGGGGGGCTGGGCATCACGGGGCACTCCGGGTTGGCCCCCGTCCGGGGACCGTTCATCGGGTCAAGATGTGCCGGATTATGCCGCGCAGGTAAAGGCTTGGCCACCCGAACCCCGTGCTTCGCCGCCGAATACCGCCCGGGGTGCGCGTGCGCGCTGTGCGAGGGATCGATTTTCCTACCGGGCGTTGCACCGCGCGCGCTACGATCCGGACGGATGGCCGTCGATACGAGTGCGAGGAAACGAATGAGCGATGAGTTTTCGATCCGCCCCCCGCATGCGGATGACCGCGCGCAATGGGCGGACCTGTGGCGCGCGTATCTCGATTTCTACGGCGCGAGCGTGGCCGAGACGGTGTACGACACCACCTTCGCGCGGCTGGTCGATGCCGATAATACGGCGATGGGCTGCTTCCTCGCCGAAGCGGACGGTCGCGCCGTCGGCCTCGTCCATTACATCGCGCACCCGCATAACTGGCGGGTCGAGGACGTGATCTATCTTCAGGACCTCTACGCCGCCCCCGCCCTGCGCGGCAGGGGCGTGGGGCGCAAGCTGATCGAGGCGGTCTATGCCGAGGCGGATCGCCGGGGCACGCCGTCGGTCTACTGGCTGACGCAGGATTTCAACGCCGATGCGCGAAAGCTCTACGACCGTATCGGGGTGCTGACACCCTTCGTCAAGTATCAGCGGTAGGGTCGGAACGCTCGCCCCGCGGGGCGAGGCGCGCTCTCAATAGTCGTCGTCGTCATCCTCGAACATCGCGTCGTCGGGCAGCATCAGAGTGTCGTCGCCGAAATCCATGTCGCCGCCGACGATTGCATCGACATCGAACGACTTCTCGAAATCCATCTCGTAATCCATGATCTTCTGTCCCCATCCGGTACATTTTCGATAGGACAGAGAATGGCGGACAGTCGTGAAGAATTCCTGTTCGCCGTAAACAACCGGCGCGGGATAATCCGGGCAATTTTAGCGTGTTTCGATCAACCGCCCGTTCCGCCATGCAGGGTCGGCACCTGAAACGGGCTGAAACCGTAGTGGCGCAGCCAGCGCAGGTCGCACTCGAAGAACCCGCGAAGATCCGGGATGCCGTATTTCAGCATGGCGATCCGGTCGATGCCCATGCCGAAGGCGAAACCCTGCCACTCCGCCGGGTCGATCCCGCAATTGGCCAGCACCTTGGGGTGGACCATGCCCGACCCGAGGATCTCCAGCCAGTCGTCGCCCTCGCCGATCTTCAGTACGCCGCCCTGCCACGAACAGCGGATGTCGACTTCCGCCGACGGCTCCGTAAAGGGAAAATGCGAGGCACGAAAACGCAACTCCACGTTGTCCACTTCGAAGAACGCCTTGACGAATTCTTCCAGCGTCCATTTCAGCTGCGCCATCGTCACGTCGCGGTCGATGGCCATGCCCTCGACCTGATGGAACATGGGCGTATGCGTCTGGTCGTAGTCGGAACGATAGACCCGCCCCGGCGCGATGAAGCGGACGGGCGCGCCTTCGGCCTTCAGCGTCCTGATCTGCACGGGCGAGGTATGGGTGCGCAGGACGTTGCGCGTGCCGTCGTCGCGCGGGGCCATGTAGAACGTGTCCATCTCGGCCCGCGCCGGATGCTCCGGCACGATGTTGAGCGCGTCGAAATTGTGCCAGTCATCCTCGATCTGCGCCCCCTCGCGCACGTCGAAGCCCAGATCGGCGAAGATGGCCGTCACCTCCTCCGTCACCTGACTGACGGGGTGGAGCGTGCCGGTCGCGCGAGGACGCGGCGGCAGGGTCACGTCGAGCCATTCCGCCTCGAGCCGTTCGGCCAGCACGGCATCGCCCATCGCCTCGCGACGGGCGGCGACGGCGGCGGTGATCTCGGATTTCAGCGCGTTGAGCGCGGGGCCGACGGCCCCGCGTTCCTCGGGCGCCATCTTGCCCAGCTCGCGCATCTTCAGCGCGACCTCGCCCTTCTTGCCGATGGCGGCGAGGCGCGCAGCCTCCAGCGCGCCCTCGTCCGCAGCGTCGCGGATGGCGGTCAGATGCGTCGCGCGCAGGGAATCGAGGCCGTCCATCGCCGTGGTCCTTCTCGTCGGGGCTATGCCGAGGGGACGTACCACAGGCGGCGGGCAGGTCAAGGGATGCGCGTCGATCCCGCCCCGTCGTCGCGCGTCCGGGGCGTCGGCAGGCGACCGAACGGCCCGATCCTAGCAAAGGATGGAGAAACCTGTTAAGGATTGATCCATGATGAAACAGTTCCGCCTTGTACCCCTTGGTATGTTCGGCATCATGACGATAGCGGGCGCGTTGTCGCTCGCTGCGTCTTCGGCCAGTGCGATGATTCCCGAACCGGAACAGCAGGAACTGTACCTCTTCATGGTCGCGGCGGTCGATCGCGATTGCGACGGCGACCTGAAGGACGAGGCGGAGGCGGATCGCCGCTTCACGACCCAGAAGACCCTCGCCCCCGCCGAATGCATCGTCTACCGCACCCGCTATCGCAACGACGGCATCTTCGGCATCCGGCACATGCGGGTAACGAACCTCGTGCCGGGCCAGATGGTGTTCATCCCCGGCAGCGCCGAACACGTCAGCACGCCGCCGGGCCTGTGGCCGGAACCGACCGTCTCGCCGGGCGAGAACGAGGACGGTTCGCTCATCTGGCGCTTCGGCGGCGCGCTGGAACCGGGCGAGACGGGGGAAATCCAGTTTCGCGTGCGGCTGGTGCCCTGAACGCTCAGCCCAGCGATTTGGGCGTGACGTGCCGGACCAGCGCGCCCTCGCCCCAGTCCACGTCGTCCCACGAGCGCACCGCGAAGCGCAGCACCGCCGCCGCGCAGGTCGGCATCGCGGGCGGGCATTTCCCGCCGCGCGCGAAGCGCACTGCTGCCCGCTCCAGCCCCGGATTATGGCCGAGGATCAGCAAGGTACCGCCCTGCCCCTTCGACCGGATGGTGTCGAGAATGGCATCGGGTTCGGCCAGATAGAGCGCGTCGATAGAGGTCGGCGCGACTTCGCCGGCGAGAGCGCCCCAGACGGTACGCAGACGCGCCGCCGTCTCCTGCGTCCGGGTGGCGGAGGAGACCAGCATGTGATCGGGCGTCAGGCCTTCGCCCCGCATCCAGGTGGCCATCCGCACGGCGGCCATGCGCCCGCGTTCGTTGATGGGGCGCTCGTGGTCGGGGACGTTGCCGGACCAGTCGGACTTTCCGTGGCGCAGCAGGATCAGCGTCTTCATGCCGCCCCCCGCGCGCGCAGGAAAGCGGCCATGTGAAACGCCGCGCGGTCCGGTTCCGGCACCCAGTCCTGACCCACCCAGCAGGCCCGCCGCGCGAGGCATCCGCGCTGGCGGCACGCCGCCCCCTCGGGCGAGGCGACATGGGCGGCGCAGCGGTCGACGTGGTAGGTGGAGCCATCGCCTTCGGCCTCGAAGGCATCGACGGGGCAGGCTTTCAGGCAAGGTTTGACGGTGCAGCTATCGCAGGGGCGCGGCACGGTAGGCGGCTCCGACATCCCTTCCAGTACCGGAAAACCCAGCGCCCCGCGAAACGACATCCACAGCCCGTGCTCGTCATGGATCGACATGCCCAAGGGGGACGGACCCATGCGCCCGGACGCCGCCGCCCAGCGCATGAACGGCTGATAGGGCGGCCCGCCGAAGGGGAAGAGCGACTGCGCCCCGAGGCTCTCGCCCAACGCCCCGATCACGCGCGTCGACCATCGGTCGAGCGGGTCGGGCGCGCCGTCGGCGGCTTCGGGCGAGGCGGCGAAGACGTTCCACCCGTCATGCGACAGGCCGAACAGCAGGATCGCGCCGACGCCTTCGGGCGCGCCATGCTCCGGCGAAGCCACCACCGTGCCGAGCGTCGCCAGCCCCGCATCATGGGCCGCGCGCTCCGCTTCGTCGGCCTTTACGAGGTGCCCCGACCGGCGGAGGATGCCTTCGGTATTCATGGGGTCAGGGCCTCCAACGCAGGAAGTTGCCGATGATCTTCAGGCCCACCGCCTGCGATTTCTCGGGGTGGAACTGCGTACCGAACAGCGCGCCCTCCCCGATGGCCGCTGTGATCGCGCCGCCATGCACGGCATGGGCGAGCCGCTGCGCCGGGTCGTCGGGGACGACGTGATAGCTGTGTACGAAATAGACATGGTCGCCGCCCGTCACACCCTCGAACAACGGATGCTCGCGGTCAAGGGACAGCGCGTTCCAGCCCATATGCGGGATCTTGAGCGCCACGTCGTCCGGCACGATCCGCTCGACCGCCCCGCCGATCCAGCCCAGCCCCGGCGTCTCGCCGTATTCGCGCCCCACCGTCACCATCAGCTGCATCCCGACGCAGATGCCGAAGAACGGTTTTCCGGCATCCTTGTGATCGCGCAACGCCTCGACCATGCCGGGCACGGCGTCCAGCCCCCGGCGGCAATCGGCGAAGGCGCCTACCCCGGGCAGGACCACGCGATCCGCCGCGCGCACCGCCTGGGGGTCGGCCGTCACGACGATATCGCCTCCCCCCACCTCCCGCGCCGCGCGCTGAAAGGACTTCTCCGCCGAGCGCAGATTGCCCGAGCCGTAATCGATGATCGCCGTGGTCATGCCGCCCCCTTCGCCAATGCCGCCTCGTGATCCGTCGCCTCGACGGTGCCCGCCACCGCGTATCCCCGCCGCCCCAGATAGAGCCGGCACAGGACATGCGGCGCGAACCAGTAGAGCGAGGCGATGGCGAGGCAGAGGATGCCCAGCCACGTCATCGCCCCGCTCCACGCGTCCATATAGTACGCGACGAGGATGCAGACCGGCCCGGCGACGAAGACCGCATCCATGAACCGCTTGAGCGGGGCGAGCGCGGGCTGACCGAAATACTCCTCCCCGATCATGCGGCGCAGGCGGATGAGCAGCGGCGCGCGGGGGACGGCGACGGTATCGCCCCCGGCATGGCGGAAGAGGCTCCACTCGGGGGTCAGGATCGAGGCGGCACTCGGGCGTTTCATGTGGCGGCTCCCCGGCGCCGCGCGCCATTGTAGAGATGCGTCATGACGGCCAGCCCGAAGACCGGCACGACCAGATTGAGCAGCGGCACGAAGTTGAGGATCGCGAACAGGATACCGCCCGCCACCATCTGGAACCGGACCGAGCGGCGCAAGGCCCGCGTGCTCTCCGGCGTCTCGCGGCGGAGCGCAGCCATATCGAAGAACGCCCGGCCCAGCAGCCAGCCGTTGACCACGGCGGGCAGGGGCGGAAAGATGAAGTAGAACGGCAGGAGCGGGATATTGAGCGCGACCGCGAGGCCAGCATAGCGCAGGCCCATCGCCACTTCCGTCCCCAGCGAGCGCCCGCGCGCGGGGCCGAGTTCGGGGTAGTGCCGTGCCTCCACCGCATCGGCCACCGGATCGACGAAGAACCCGATGGCCAGCGCGGCGGCGGGCGTGAAGGCGAAGGCCATCGCGACGACCGAGCCGATGCCCGTGATCCAGCCGACCGCATCGTCCGCCGCCCCGCCGATCTCGCCCACCAGAGGGATCGAGACGCCCGAGACGAGCCACCCCGCCGCCGCCCCCACGGTGACGCCGAGGGCCGCGATGCACGCCGCCGTGACGACCAGCCCGATCAGCAGCGGGCGCAGCATCGCGCGGGTCGGCATCTGGGCCAGCGATCTGGAAATGGCGGGGAGGATCATGCGTCAGCTTCCCAGCACGCCCTTGGTACTCGGGATCGTATCTGCCTTGCGCGGGTCGATCTCGACCGCCTCGCGCAAGGCCCGCGCGACGGCCTTGAAGGCGCTTTCGGCGACGTGATGCGCGTTGAAGCCGTGGAGATTGTCGATGTGCAGCGTGATGCCGCCATTCATGGCGAAGGCCGTGAAGAACTCCCGGAACAATTCCGTATCGAACGTCCCGATCTTGGGCGCTCGGAACGGCACGTTCCACACCAGAAAAGGCCGCTTCGAGAGATCAAGCGCGCAGCGGGTCAGCGCCTCGTCCATCGGCAACAGGCACGAGCCGTAGCGCCGGATGCCGCGATAATCGCCCAGCGCCTCGACCAGCGCGAGGCCCAGCGCGATGCCGGTATCCTCGACCGTGTGATGGTCGTCGATATGCGTGTCGCCCCTGGCGCGAATGGTCATGTCGATCAGCGAATGGCGGGCGAGCTGCTCCAGCATGTGGTCGTGGAACGCCACCCCCGTCTCGATATCGTACTTGCCGGTTCCGTCGAGGTCGATCTCGACGCGGACCTGCGTTTCGGTGGTGTTTCGCTCGATGACGGCGGTACGCATGGCTGGTTCTCCTCCGCCGCGTTCTTAGCGGCTGCGGCGCGGCGAGGCCAGTGCGATCACCTGTCGTCATCGTCCTCCGCCGGAAAGGGGTCCAGCCCCCGTTCGTGGCAGAACCATCGGAAGAGCGGCATCTCCATCACCGCCATGGTCAGGATCGAGAAGACCACCCAGTTCGTCGAGAAGAGGAGCAGCGAGAAGCGGATGCCCGCGCCCCAATACAGCCATCCGGCGATGACGAGGCTCAGGACGGACAGGACCGCATCGATCGCGACCATCGTCCCGATCGAGATCTCCCGGATCGACGGATAGATCACCCCGTAGGCCAGCAGAAGCAGGCCCGCATTGATCGCGATGATCTGCGCTTCCGGGTTCAGGAGCATCGGGGGGACCTCTCGCAAAAGGGGCATCGTATCCGCTTCGTGGCGGACGGTTCAATCCGAATCACGGAACGTTTTCGCGCCCCGCCCCTTCCCTCTCCCTGTCACCGTTCGATAACCCGAGGAGAATGCCCATGTCCGTCCAGGCCATGATTTCAGAACACCCCGATGTCGCGGGCCACGAGAACGAAGCGCTCGGGATGGCCGTGCGCCACGCCATGTACGCCGCCGCGATCACCAATTCCTGCGCCGATGCCTGCGCCGCCGAGGAGAACGTGGCCGAGCGCCGCGACTGCATCCGCATGTGTTCGGACACATCCGATATCTGCACGGCGACCTACCGCGTCGCCTCGCGCCGGACCGGCTCGAACGAGGCGCTGCTGAAGGCGACGCTGGAACTGTGCGTCACCGCCTGCGACGCCTGTGCCGAGATGTGCGGCCATCACGACGACGACCACTGCAAGCGCTGCGCGAAGATGTGCCGCGAATGCGCCGAGGACTGCCGCAAGGCCCTCGCGACGTTCTGATGGCCACGTTCTGATGGAACGGGGAGGCGCGGGCGTGCTATGCTGAGCGCATGAGCAATGCCGTCCGCGCCTCCGAGCTGCCCGCGCCCGCCCCCATGACCGTGCCCGAGTTCCTCGACTGGGCGCGCGAGGACGGGGGGCGGTGGGAACTGGATGGCGGATTTCCGGTGGAGATGCAGAGCGAGCGCGTCGCGCATCTCAGGGCCAAGGGGCGGGTCTACGCCGCCTTCGCGAGCGCTCTTGCCGGGCGGGGCCTGCCGTGCGAGGCATTGCCGGACGGCGCGACCGTCGTGACGCGCAACGAGAGCGTCTATATCCCCGATGCCCTCATTCGGTGCGGCGAGGACCCGGGCGATCAGACGATCGAGATTTCCGATCCCGTCGTGATCGTCGAAGTCCTCTCCCCGTCCAACACCCTCATCGAGATGACGACCAAGATCGACGGGTATTTCTCGCTCCCCTCCGTCGCTTGGGTTCTGCTGGTCAATACCAAGGCCCGCACCGTCCACAGCTATGCTCGCGGCGAGGGTGCCCTGTTGATGCGCCGCCATGACGAGGGCGATACCCTCGCTCTCCACCCGCCGGGCCTCGAAGTCACGGTGGCCGACATGCTGCCCCTCCCTCCCGAACCGCCCGCGTCTTCGCCCGAAGCGTGACAGCCGGACAACGTGCGACCGTAGCAATTCGCGCAAATGTCGAAGCAGGTTTCGCTGCCTCTCGCTCCTGCGGAACTCGAACGCGAAGCCCTGCCGCTTTTGATTCAGCTTTTGCGCAATTTGCATTATAGAACCCCGCATCGCCCCCGAGCAGGAATTCCGGCCATGCACGATATCAGCTTCATCCGCAAGAACCCCGACGCGTTCGACGCCGCCATGGCGAAACGCGGGATCGAGCCGGTCTCGGCCTCCCTCCTCAGGCGCGACGAGGCCCGGCGGAACGCGATCACCAAGGCCGAGGCGGCGCTTGCCGACCGCAACGCGGCCACCAAGCAGGTCGGCGCCGCCAAGAAATCCGGCGACGAGGCCGAGTTCGAGCGCCTGCGCGCGCTGGTCGCCGACAAGAAGGCCGAAATCGCCGCGTTCGAGGCCGAGGCGACCGAGGCCGACGAGGCGCTGCGCGATGCGCTCATGGTCCTGCCCAATATCCCGCTGGACGACGTGCCCCAGGGCGCGGACGAGAACGACAATGTCGAGGCGAGCCGCTGGGGCGAGCCGCCCGCGCTCGATTTCGCGCCAAAGGAACATTGGGAACTCGGCGAGGCGATGGGGGCGATGGATTTCGAGACGGCGGCCAAGCTGTCCGGCTCGCGCTTCATGGTCCTGTCGGGCGCGCTCGCGCGGCTGCACCGGGCGTTGGGGCAGTTCATGATCGACACGCATATCGACAAGAACGGCCTGGTCGAGCACTGGACCCCCGTCCTCGTGCGCGACGAGGCGATGGTCGGAACCGGGCAACTGCCCAAATTCGCCGAGGACAGCTATCGCACGACCAACGGCTGGTGGCTGATCTCCACGTCCGAGATCACGCTGACCAACATGGTCGCGGGCGAGACGATCGACGAGGCCACCCTTCCGCGCCGCTATACCGCACTCAGCCAGTGCTTTCGCTCCGAAGCCGGGAGCGCGGGCAAGGACACGCGCGGGATGCTGCGCCAGCATCAGTTCGAGAAGGTCGAGATGGTCACCATCGCGAAGCCTGACACCGGCGAGGCGGAGCTGGAGCGGATGCGCCGCTGCGCGGAGGGCATCCTCGAAGCGCTGGAGCTGCCCTATCGCACCATGACGCTGTGCACCGGCGACATGGGGTTCAGCGCGCGCAAGACCTACGACCTTGAAGTCTGGCTGCCCGGACAGGACGCATATCGCGAGATTTCGTCCTGCTCCTTCTGCGGCGATTTTCAGGCGCGGCGCATGAATGCCCGGTTCAAGCCCGAGGGCGGCGGCAAGCCCGGCTTTGTGCACACGCTCAACGGATCGGGCCTCGCCGTGGGCCGCTGCCTCATCGCGGTGATGGAGAACGGCCAGCGCGCGGACGGCTCGATTGCAATCCCCGACGTGCTGCGCGCGGCCATGGGCGGCGCGGCGGTCATCGGGGCCGACGGGCGCCTCGCCGTGTGAAGGAGGACGGCCCGGATCGCTCCGGGCCGCCCCGTGTCGCTCAGACCGGACCGCCTGGCGCGGGCGGACGACCCGCGTCGCCGTGACCGGCCAGGCCGCCCGAGATTTCCTCGGTTCCGTCGCCGGAAAGTTCCTGCGGCAGGATCAGGTTGAGGACGATTGCGATCAGCGCGGCGGGCAGGATGCCGGACGCCCCGAGGATGCGCAGCGAATCGGGCAGGTGCTGGAGCGCGTTGGGCGCGCCCGTCGCGATGTTCATCGCTTCGAGCTGGAAGCCCAGACCGATGGAGATGGCGGTCGCGAAGATCACCATGTTGCGCCGGTTCCACACCACGTCCGACAGCATCGACACGCCCGCCGCGACGACCATGCCGAACATCACGATCACGCCGCCGCCCAGCACCTCGATGGGGATGGTGCGGATGATGCCGCCGACCTTGGGGACCAGCCCGCAGACGATGAGGAACAAGGCGCCGATGGTCACGACATGGCGGCTCATCACGCCCGTCATGGCGATCAGGCCGACATTCTGGCTGAAGGACGTGTTCGGCAAGGCGCCGAAGACACCCGCGACCGCGGTGCCCACACCGTCGGCGAAGGTCGCGCCCTGCACTTCTTCATCCGTCGCCTCGCGCCCCGCGCCGCCCTTGGTGATGCCGGACACGTCGCCCACCGTCTCGACCGCCGAGACAAAGGCCATGAGGCAGAAGCCGACGATGGCCGCGATGCTGAAATCGAAGCCGAACTTGAAGGGCATGGGCGGCGCGAAGACGGCGGCGCGTTCCCAGCTGGTGACGATGGAGGCGGTATCGAGCATGCCGATCATGATGGCGTAGACATAGCCGACGATGATCCCGATCAGGACCGCCGAGACGGCCAGCATCCCCCGCGCGTAGAACTTCAGCCCCAGCGTCACGACGATGACGACGAGCGCGGCGCTCCAGTTGAAGAGGCTGCCGTATTCCGGCGCGTTCGACGCCTTGGCCGGCACGCCCCCGGCGGCGTATTCGATGCCGACCTTGACGAGCGCGAGGCCGATCATGGTCACGACCAGCCCGGTCACGAGGGGCGGCAGGGCGAAGCGGATGCGCCCGATGAAGAGGCCGAGCACGGCGTGGAACAACCCGCCGATCAGCACCCCGCCGAAGAGGACGGGCAGCGCCTCGACCCCCTTGCCATCCACCAGCGGGATCATGATCGGGATGAAGGCGAAGCTGGTCCCCTGCACGATGGGCAGCCTGGCCCCCACGGGACCGATACCGATGGTCTGGATCAGCGTGGCAACCCCGGCGAAGAGCATCGACATCTGGATCATGTAGAGCAGGACCGGAAAGTCCGGCGACCCGGAGCCGAAGCCGAAACCGGCGGCCCCCGCGACGATGATCGCCGGGGTCACGTTCGACACGAACATGGCCAGCACGTGCTGGATGCCCAGCGGAATCGCCTTGTGCAGCGCGGGTGTATAGTTCGGATCGCGGAGTTGCTCCGGCGTCCCGAGCGACGATAATTGAGCCATTACGCTTGTTCCCCTTTGAGTTGGCCTCCCGATGCCCCGCCCCCGGTCTGATGCCGGTTTTCCGGAACAATCGGTCGGATCATGCTTCTACGATGTGGTGCGGTGCGTCAAACCAGTGTTCACGGAGGTTGTCGCCCTCCCCGATCCGGTCGATGACGGCGAACGTGGCCGCGCGGTCCAGCGGGGTGAGTACCCCGTGCCAGACGTTTCGGCGGTAATTGACGCCCTGCCCCGGCGCGGTCAGGAAGGCGAGCGGCTCGCCCGGCGCCCCGTCCTCGTCCGGCGCGACGATCACGGCGAAGGGGTCGGACGACATCGGAATGAACGCCTGGCTCCCCAGCGGATGACGCTCCATCATGGCAAGGGTGAGCGGCAGGGCACCGGGTTGCCCCTCGAAGACGCTGATCCCCGCGCGCCCGCCTTCCTCGAAGTCCGTGACAGCCAGATCGCTGAACCGGGCGCAATTGCCCTGATTGATCATCACCGTCGGCTCGCCCCGCGCCTCGATCACCTCGCCGAAGGGGGCGAAGGCCTGCGCCGTCAGGGGCCGCAGGACGATGCGGCTCATATCAGCCTCGCATGGCGGTTGACGTCCTTGTAGAGCAGGTAGCGGAACGGCCCCGGCCCGCCCGCGTAGCACGCCTGCGGGCAGAAGGCGCGCAGCCACATGAAATCCCCGGCCTCGACCTCGACCCAGTCGGTATTGAGGCGATAGACCGCCTTGCCCTCCAGCACGTACAATCCGTGTTCCATCACATGCGTCTCGGCGAAGGGAATGACCCCGCCCGGCTGAAAGGTCACGACTGTGACGTGCATGTCGTGGCGCATATCGGCGGGATCGACGAAGCGGGTCGTCGCCCACGCCCCGTTCGTGTCGGGCATGACGGTGGGGGAGACGGCGGCATCGCTGCTGATGAGGACATCCGGCGCGTCCAGCCCCTCGACCGGCTCGTAGGCCTTGCGAATCCAGTGGAACCGCGCCGCCCCCGCCCCCTCGTTCGTCACGCGATACGCCGTGGCGGGGGGAATGTAGGCGTAGCCGCCCGCCTCCAGCCGATGCGTCTCTCCCCCGATGGTCAGCGTCACCGCCCCCTCGACCACGAAGAACACGCCTTGCGCCTTCGGGTCCGGCTCGGGCCGCTCGGACCCGCCGCCGGGGGCGACTTCCATGATGTATTGCGAGAACGTCTCGGCGAAACCCGACAGGGGCCGCGCCAGTATCCACGCCCGCGTCCCGTCCCAGAACGGCAAGGCACTGGTGACGATATCGCGCATCGTGCCCTTCGGGATGACCGCATAGGCCTCCGTGAAGATCGCCCGGTCGGTCATCACGTCCGTCTGCGGCGGATGCCCCCCCTTGGGCGCATAGTATGAATGGCTCATGGCAGCATGTCCTCCAGCCGCAACCGCGCGATCCGCTCGACCTGACGGCAGGCGGTGGCGAATTCGGTCTCGCGGTCGTTGTCGATACGCGTCTCGAAGGCGGCGAGGATGCTGTCCTTCGTATGGCCCTTCACGGCGATGATGAAGGGGAAGCCGAACTTGCCGGTGTAGCGCCCGTTCAGCGCCGTGAACGCCGCCCGCTCCGCATCGGTCAGCGCATCCAGACCCGCCCCCGCCTGCTCCGCCGTCGACTCCGCCGTCAGGCGCTTCGCCGCCGCCAGCTTGCCCGCAAGGTCGGGATGCGCGGTCAGGACGCCGAGCCTCTCCTCCTCGCCCGCCGCGCGGAAGACGCGGGCCATGGCGCTGTGCAGCCCGATGGCGGTGTCGTGCGCGGGGCCGAGTTCCAGTCCGTGCGCCCGCTCCGCGATCCACGGCGAATGCTCGAAAACGCCGCCGAACCGGTCCACCATCGCCTCGCGGCTCATGGTCGACGGGCGTTCCCCTGCTGCGACGACAGGCCGATGATGCGCGTGCCAGTGCCGCGCGATGTCGATGCGCCGCGCCAGCCACACCCGGTCATGCGCCTTCACGTATTCCATGAACCGCCGCAGCGCCATCACCCGCCCCGGTCGCCCGATCAGACGGCAATGCAGCCCGACCGACATCATCTTCGGCGCCCCCGCCTCGCCCTCGGCATACAGGCAATCGAAGCTGTCCTTGAGATACGCATAAAACTGATCGCCCGAGTTGAACCCCTGCGGCGTCGCGAATCGCATGTCGTTGGCGTCGAGCGTGTAGGGGATCACCAGCTGCTCCCCGTGCCAGTAGGGCAGATCGTCGGCGTAGCTGTCCGAGACATAGGCGAACCCGCCCTCCCCGGCCACGATATCCACCGTGTTGACCGAACATCGCCCCGTGTACCAGCCCAAGGGCCGCTCGCCCGTCACCTCCCGATGAATGCGCACGGCTTCATCCAGATGCGCGCGCTCGTCCTCGGGCGCGAAGTCCTTGTATTCGATCCATTTCAGCCCGTGGGACGCGATCTCCCACCCCGCCGATTGCATCGCCGCCACCTGCGCCGGCGAGCGCTCCAGCGCCGTCGCCACACCGTAGACCGTGGCGGGCACGTCCAGTTCGGTAAACAACCGGTGCAGCCGCCAGAACCCGGCCCGCGCTCCGTATTCGTAGATCGATTCCATGTTCCAGTGGCGCACCCCCGGCCACGCCGCCGCCCCAACGATCTCCGACAGGAACGCCTCCGACGCCGCATCCCCGTGCAGCACGCAATTCTCGCCGCCTTCCTCGTAGTTGATGACGAACTGGACGGCGATGGACGCCCCGCCCGGCCACCGGGGATCGGGCGGATTGGCGCCATGGCCGTGCATGTCGCGGGGATAGCGGGTCACGGGGGTCCCTCCTCGAATCTGCTGACGACTGATTAACTCAGGCGAGGCCGGTACATTGTCAAAATAAATGCGATGGACCTACGGCGACACCCCGCTTTCGTTTGCGCCCGGAATGGGGAAGAATACGCGCCTTGCATTCTTCGAGGAGACCGGCATGGCGCACGGATACCTGACCACCCACGTGCTGGACACCGCGCGCGGCACCCCCGCACCCGGCCTGCGGATCGACCTGTTCGGTCTGGAAGGCGATGCGCGAACCCGCATGAACACCGTCACGACCAACGATGACGGGCGCGCGGACAGTCCCATCCTGCCCGCCGAGACGTTCGTGACGGGGGTCTACGAACTGGTCTTTTACGCCGGAGACTATCTCGACCGCACGGTCGGAGCCGCCGAGGGGCCACGGTTCCTCGATACGATCCCGATCCGCTTCGGCATCGACGACCCGGACGCGCATTACCACGTGCCGCTGCTCCTATCGCCCTTCGGATACTCGACCTACCGGGGAAGCTGATGTCCTTGCCGTGATACGACCCCGATTTTCCATTCTTGACAGGTCATCGCGGTAATGTTGCGCGACACGGATTAATCTTTCATTGACCATTATTCTGTGGTTGACACAGGATACGAACCAAAATAGAACGAAATGCGATTATATAAACCTGTTTAAGAACAAGGCGCACCTATAGGCGGAACCCTCCGGGAACCGCCTATGCCGATACAATTCGGCGCGCCCGTGCCAGAACCCGGGAGGGGACCGACATGCTGACGAAAAAACAGCACCAGCTGCTGACCTTCATCGACCAGCACATCAGCGAAAAGGGCATCTCGCCGTCCTTCGACGAGATGAAGGAGGCGCTGGAACTGAAGTCGAAGTCGGGTATCCACCGCCTTATCAGCGCGCTCGAAGAACGCGGCTTCCTGCGCCGCCTGCGCCACCGCGCCCGCGCGCTCGAAGTCCTGAAGCGTCCGGAGGAGATGTCGAAGGCCAACGCGATGCCCGCCATGCGCGTCATCGAGGGCGGCAGACGTCAGGATGACCCCAGGCGCGACGCGCCGATCCCGGCGGGCATGCGCGAGATCCCCAGGCTCAGCAAGATCGCCGCCGGTCAGCCGATCGATGCGGCCCTCGGCCAGCCCGACGAGACGATTTCAGTGCCCGACATGATGGTCCCCTCGGCGGGCGAGTTCTACGCCCTGACGGTCGACGGGGATTCGATGATCGGTGCGGGTATCCATAACGGCGACACCGTCATCGTCGAGCGCAGCGAAACGGCCCGCCCCGGCGAGATCGTGGTCGCGCTGATCCACGACGAGAACAAGGCGACGCTCAAGACGCTCAAGATGGAAGGCGATACCATCGTCCTCCAGCCCGAGAACCCCGTCTACGAGAAGCAGCGCTACGCCCCCGAGCAGGTGACGATTCAGGGGCGCCTCACTGCGCTGATGCGCAGTTACCGAAACTGAGGCCACGCCTGCGCCCGCCGGATCACGGGCGCTTTTCCGTCGGGAAAGGCGATCGTGATGGCGCTGGCACCCGACAGCGTCTCGCGCCCGAGGAACAGGCAGTTTTCGTCCCCCTCCGCCGTCAGGTGCGGAGCGACGAGGATGGCGCGTTCGGTGCAGTCGCCGCGCCGGATGCCGCCCCGGCGAAGATAGACGATGCGCCGGTCATCGCCGGTCCAGCCCTTGCACCGCCGTTTCGTGCATGACCACTCCCGGCGATCGTAGGCGGCCCCGGTATCGGGTTTCGCCTCGCCATCCCGTCGCAGCCACGTCTGCGCCGCATACCGTTCCGCCCGCAATCGTCCGATCCAGACGAGACCGCCCTCGCTTCGCCCGGCAATCAGGGCCGCGTCGCGCGCAATGAAGACGTCCGGCCTTGCATCGGCGGTCCACCACCACAGGGCGGCCATCAGGGGCACCATCCCCGCCAACCGCACGGGACCGCGCCAGATCGTGAGCCACAACCCGCCGAGGACGACCCCGAACAGCACGACCGGTTCGGTTGCCACCACCCCCTCGACCGCGCCGTCGATACCGCCGAACGTCTCGGCGATGCCGATGACGACCGCGATCCCCGCCCCCAGAGCCGACAGGGCGATTCCGGACAGACCGAAGGGGGCCAGCACGGCGGCGAGGACGACGCACGGCATGATCCACAGACCCATCAGCGGGGTCGCGAGCAGATTGGCGGGGAGGCCCCAGATGACGAGCCGGTTGAAATGATAGGCCGCGAAGGGCGCCGTCGCCGCCCCCGCGAGCACGCTGGTCATCATCGTCGCCAGAATCGCCGTGACGAACCGCGCAACCATGCCGCTTCGCTGCGCCCGCCGGCGCCAAAATCCGCGCGTCGCGTCGTAGCCCGCGACCAGAGCGGCGGTGGCGGCGAAGGACATCTGGAACCCCGCCTCGAACAGGCTCTCGGGCCGCGCCAGAAGGATGATCCCCGCCGCCACCGCCAGCCCGCGCAGCGTCACCGCCGCCCGGTCGATCAGGATCGCGACCAGCGCGACCGCCGCCATGATGAAGGCCCGCTGCGTCGCCACGCTCGCACCCGACATCACGAGGTAGACGGCTACGGAAACCAGCGCGCAGAGCGCCGCGACCTTGCGCACCGGATACCGCTCCGCCAGCCCCGGCGGCAGGGCGAGGCCGAGCCGCACCGCCCAGTAGACCAGCCCGCCCAGCAAGCCCACATGCAGGCCCGAGATCGCCAGCAGGTGCGCCAGCCCCGAATCGCGCAGCGCGTCGCGCGCCTCCTCCGGGATGCCGCTGCGATCCCCGACCGTCAGCGCCGCCGCGATCGCCCCTTCGGTCCCCCCGATCCGCGCACGCAGCGATGCCGCGATCTCCCCCCGCCACCGGTCGATGCGCAAGGCGAGCGGCAAATCCGCATCGTCGACCCGCACCGCCTCCACCGCGCCGACCGCATAGCCGATAGCGCCCAATCGGTCGAAATACGCCTTGCGCGAAAAGTCGAATCCCCCCGGCTCGGCGGGTCCGCGCGGGGCCGCGAGCACGGCGGACACCGTCGCCAGATCCCCCACGCGGGGCACCGCAGCCGTACCCTTTCGCAACGATACGCGCACCGTTGCGGGCACATCCCCGGGCGCCACCCCGTCCATCGTCACCCGGTCTAGCGTCAGGCGCGGGGAACCGGAAGCCGAAGCGTCCACCACGCGCACCCGCCCGGAGACCTCGCCCCGGAACGACTGCTCCAACACGGGCGCCGATACGGCATGAAGCCGCACCTCAGCCGCCCCGAACCCCGTCGCCAGCGCGACCGCGGCCCAGACTATATGCCCGCGAAGAACAGGAACAACCAGCAGCACGGCCACCGCCGCACACGCCCCGACCGCGAATACCGGCGCGGCATCGAACCGCAGCCAGATGCCCAGCCCGATCAGCACGGGCACCCACAGCGCAAGCCGTCGCGCCTGTCCTTGCCATGATCTGCGCCATAACCGCTTTACGGAATCGCGTCGCTCGGCCATAACCGCCCCCGTCCCGCCAGCACCTTATGCAGGAGCCATCGATGAGCGCCACCCCCGTCGTCACCCGTTTCGCGCCGTCGCCGACCGGCTACCTCCATATCGGCGGCGCGCGGACGGCGCTGTTCAACTGGCTGTTCGCCCGGCATCACGGGGGGCAGTTCCTTCTGCGCATCGAGGATACGGACATCGCCCGGTCGACGCCCGAAGCGACCGCCGCCATCCTCGACGGGATGCAGTGGCTCGGCCTCGACCATGACGGCGAGGCGGTCAGCCAGGCCGGGCGCATCGACATCCACGCCGCCGCCGTGGAGCGGATGATCGAGCGGGGCACCGCCTATCGCTGCTACGCCACCAAGGAGCAGATCGACGCCGCCCGCGACAAGGCCCGCGCCGAAAAGCGCCCCCTCGGCTATGACAGCCCGTGGCGCGACGAGGCGCCGAATCTGACCTCCGACATGCCCTTCACCGTGAGGCTCAAGGCCCCGCGCGAGGGCGAGACGGTGATCGAGGATGCGGTGCAGGGGCGCGTGGCCTTCGGCAACGAGCAGCTCGATGACCTGATTCTCCTGCGCTCCGATGGTACGCCGACCTACATGCTCGCCGTGGTGGTCGACGATCACGATATGGGCGTGACCCACGTGATCCGGGGCGACGACCACCTGACCAATGCCGCGCGCCAGACGCTCATCTACCGCGCGCTCGGCTGGGAGACCCCGATCTTCGCGCATATTCCGTTGATCCACGGGCCGGACGGGGCCAAGCTGTCGAAGCGGCACGGTGCGCTCGGCGTGGGCGAGTACCGCGAGATGGGCTACCTGCCCGAAGCGATGCGCAACTATCTCGCGCGGCTCGGCTGGTCCCATGGCGACGACGAGTTCTTCACGACCGAACAGGCGACCGGGTGGTTCGGTCTCGACGGCATCAACAAATCCGCCGCCCGGTTCGACTTCGCGAAGCTGGAAAACCTGAACGGCCAGCACATGCGCGTCGCCGACGATGCCTATCTGGCCGATGTGGTGGCCGAGACGATGGCCCGGCGCGACGGCCCCACCCTCACTGCAACGCAGCACGAGGCGATGCGCGAGGCGATGCCGGGTCTGAAGGAGCGTGCAAAGACGATCGTCGAGCTGGCCGATTCGGCCTATTACATCTACGCCGAGCGCCCGCTCGACATGGATGCCAAGGCTGCCAAGCTGCTGTCGGACGACGCCCGTACCATGCTCTCAGAATTGACTTCGCACTTGCGGAATGCTACCGAATGGCGAGCCGATCTACTGGAAGACACGGTAAAGACATTCGCGGCGGACAAGGACCTGAAACTCGGCAAGGTGGCGCAGCCGATGCGCGCCGCACTGACCGGGCGCGCGTCCTCGCCCGGCATCTACGACGTGATGATAACATTGGGACGGGACGAAGCGCTCGCGCGTCTGGATGACCGGATAGCGACCTGAGCGACCCGGCTCCCCCCGCATTTTGACGATGGCGCAGGACCCGGCGCCCCCTGTCCGCAGGGAGCGCATTCGGGCCGCGTCCTTACGAGAGGGTACTGCATGACCGAACGGAAACAGGGTACAGCGACGCTGACGATCGACGGCAAGACCGTCGAATTGCCGGTCTATTCGGGGTCGGTCGGCCCGTCGGTGATCGACGTGCGCAAGCTCTACGCCGAGACCGGGCACTTCACCTTCGACCCCGGCTTCACCTCGACGGCGGCGTGCGAATCCGACATCACCTATATCGACGGTGACGAGGGGCGGCTGCTGTACCGGGGTTATCCGATCAAGCAACTGGCCGAGGACAGCCGTTTTCTCGAAGTCTGCTATCTCCTGCTCTACGGCGAACTGCCCACCGAGACGCAGATGATCGATTTCGAGGGTCGCGTGACGATCCACACGATGCTGCACGAGCAGATGACCAATTTCTACCGCGGCTTCCGTCGTGACGGGCACCCGATGGCGATCATGGTCGGCGTTGTCGGCGCGCTCTCCGCCTTCTACCACGATTCGACCGACATCACCGATGAGCTTCAGCGCGAGATCGCCACGATCCGCCTCGTGGCCAAGATGCCGACCATCGCGGCCTGGGCCTACAAGTATTCCATCGGCCAGCCGTTCGTGTACCCGCGCAACGACCTCGATTACGCGGCCAACTTCCTGCACATGTGCTTCTCGGTTCCGTGCGAGGAATACAAGGTCGACCCCGTCATGGCCCGCGCCATGGACCGGATCATGACCCTGCACGCCGACCACGAGCAGAACGCGTCGACCTCGACCGTGCGCCTCGCCGGGTCGTCGGACGCCAACCCCTTCGCCTGCATCGCGGCCGGTGTCGCCTGTTTGTGGGGTCCGGCCCATGGCGGGGCGAACGAGGCGTGCCTGACCATGCTGCGCGAGATCGGCACCGTCGACCGCATCCCCGAATACATCGCCCGCGCCAAGGACAAGGACGACCCGTTCCGCCTGATGGGCTTCGGTCACCGCGTCTACAAGAACTACGACCCGCGTGCCAAGGTGATGCAGCAGACGGCCAAGGAAGTGCTCGAACTGGTCGGCGTCGAGGATTCGCCGATTCTCCAGGTCGCGCAGGAACTGGAGCGGATCGCGCTGGAGGACGAATATTTCGTCAAGCGTAACCTGTACCCCAACGTCGATTTCTACTCGGGCATCGTGCTGAACGCCATGGGCTTCCCGACGTCGATGTTCACGGCGATCTTTGCCCTGTCGCGTACCGTCGGCTGGATCGCGCAGTGGAAGGAGATGATTCAGGACCCCGCCCAGCGCATCGGTCGCCCGCGCCAGCTCTATACCGGCGCCACCGAACGCGACTACGTGCCGATCGACAAGCGCTGACCGGACCGGGCCTTGCCCGCAATCGCCGTCAGGACCCCGCGCGCCGCCCTCGTCGAGGGTGGCGCGCTTTCGTTTCCGAACGAGGCGAACGCCTCGTCGAACGCCGCGCGCTGGTCCGCACTGTCCGCCAGCACGGCGGCGAGGGCGTCGGCAAGGCGGGGGCCGGTGCAGCGTTCCTGCAAGAGTTCGGGCACCGCCTTGCGCCCCACCATCAGGTTGACGAGCGTGAAGCTGCGCACGCGGACGAGGCGACGGATGATGAATTCGGTCGATTTCGGGACGCGGTAGCCCACGATCATCGGCGTGCGCATCGCCGCGACCTCCAGCGCCACGGTCCCCGACGCGACCAGCGCCACGTCGGCGGTGCCGAAAGCCGCGAATTTGCGCCGTTCCGCCTCGTCGTTCGACCGCCCTTCGGAGCGCAGCAGATGGACGGGGACGAGCCAGTCCGCCACCTCCCGCGCCACCCGTTCGGCCACGGCGTCGGCCACCGGCACGATCACCCGCAGCCCCTCGACCCGCCCGGCCAGCAGCGCCGCCGCCTCGCCGAACGGCACCATCAGCCGCGCGATCTCGCTCTGGCGACTGCCCGGCGCGACGAGGAGGACCGGGGCATCGGCGGGAATGTCGAGGTCACGGCGCAGGGTGTCGGCGGCATCGACGGGCAGGTCGGCGATGCGCTCGACCACGGGATGGCCGACATAATCCGCCGCCAGCCCCTCGCGCTCGAACCAGGGCGGCTCGAAGGGCAGGAGCGTCAGCATGCGGTCGTATATCTTCGCCGCCGCCGCCGCCCGCCACGGCTTCCACGCCCAGACGGTCGGCGCGACGTATTGCACCAGCGCCGTGCCCGGCGCGGCCCGGTGCACGCGCTTGGCCAGCATGGCGGAAAACACCTGCGCATCGATCGTCACCAGCGCATCGGGCCGCTCGCGCGCCGCGAACCGGGTGGCGCGGCGCAGGCGGTCGAGCACGCGGGGGATATGCGGCACCACCTCGACGAAACCCATGACGGCGATGTCCTCGGCAGGAAAGACGGTTTCCAGTCCTTCGGCCCGCATCATCGCGCCCCCCACGCCGGAAAAGCGCAGCGCGACCCCGGCTTCGGTCCGCAGCGCCCGCATGAGCGCCGCGCCCAGCCGGTCGCCGGAACTCTCCCCCGCGACGATCATGATGTGCATCGGGGCGGTCATGGCGCGACCCCGTAGAGGAAGACCCCGGCCTCGCCCGCCAGCCGCCGCGTGCGCTCGCCTTCCAGCACGAAGACGCCGCCCGCCTCGACCGCGATCCCCGCCAATCCCGCCGCTGCCGCCGCGCTCACGGTGTCGGGGCCGATGGCGGGGCGGTCGACGCGGGCGTCCTGTCCGCGCTTGGGCATCTTTATCAAGACACCGCCCCCGGCCTCGCGCAGGGCCGCGACCCGGGCCAGCATCGCCGCCGTCCCCTCGGCCCCCTCGACCGCGAGGCAGCGCCCCTGCGCGACGACGACCGCCTGTCCGATATCGAAGGGGGAGAGCGCGTCGAGGATGGCGCGGCCCGTGGCGATGTCGTCCAGAGCGGTCCCCTCCGGCACCGTGCCGACGATGGCCCCGGCGGGCGCGACGCTGCGGGGCAGGAAGGCTTCGGCGCCAATGACCGGGAATCCGTGTTCCTCGAACAGGTCGGCCACGCCCGAGAGCAGCCCGTCATCGCCCTTGCGGAACAATCGCGCGACCCGGGGCAGCAACGCCAGCCCCGCCCGGTCGAATCGCACCGAGGTCAGCGACGGGCGCACCAGCCCCCCGGCCATCGTGACGGCATCGCAGCCCTCGCGAGCCAGGAGCGACAGGACGCGCCCGATCTGGCCAAGCGAGACCCGTTCATGCGCGAATCCGGCGATCCACTCCCCCGCCGCCCCGCCGAGATCGACGACGAAGACGCCCGCGCCCCGCTCGGCGCGCGCTTCGGCGACCGCGCGGGGCAAGGTGCCGGACCCGGCGAGGATGCCCAGCTTGCGGACCGCGTCGGGATCAGGTTTCGGGGACACAGAACCGGCGACTTCCCCCCGCGAGGATGAAATCGACCATCTCGCGCGATGCGCCTTCCTCGGGCAGGGTCGCGGCCGCCGCGCTGGCGCGTTCGTGCAGCGAGCCTTCCTCGCCGAGAAACACGCTCTTGTAGGTGGCGCGCAGGGCGTGGATCTGCGGCCGGTCGAAGCCGCGCCGCTTCATCCCCACCATGTTCAGCCCGGCAAGATGCGCGCGGTTGCCGATGACGGAGCCGTAGGGGATCACGTCGCGCTCGACCCCCGTCATCCCGCCGACCATGGCATGCGCGCCGATCCGCGCGAACTGGTGGATCCCGCACATGCCGCCCAGCACGGCGAAATCGCCGACCTCGACATGCCCCGCGAGCGTCGCGTTGTTGGCCGCGATCACGTCCGACCCGACCATGCAGTCATGCGCGACATGGGTGCCGACCATGAAGAGGCACCGGTCGCCCACGCGGGTCATGCCGCCGCCTCCCTCGGTGCCCGGGTTCATCGTCACGTTCTCGCGGATCGTCACGTCCTCGCCGATCTCCAGCGCGGTCAGTTCGCCCTTGAATTTCAGGTCCTGCGGCGCCGTGCCGATGGCGGCGAAGGGGAAGATGCGCGTGCCCCGGCCCACGACGGTGCGGCCCGTGACGACCGCGTGGCCATCCACGCGCACGCCCGTGCCCAGGCGTACTTCGGCCCCGATGATCGAGAAGGGACCGATGGACACCTTGTCGCCGATGACGGCTCCGTCCTCGACGATGGCCGAGGGGTGTATCTGCGCGGTCTCGGCTATCGCCATGGTCTGTCCGTCTCGCTTGGGAAAAGGGGCGCGATCACTCGGGATCGACGATCATCGCGCTGAATTCGGCTTCGGCGCACAGGGTTCCGGCCACGACGCCCCGCCCGTCGAAGCGCCAGACGTTGCGCTTGTGCCGCTGCACGTTGACGTGCAGTTCCAGCACGTCGCCGGGGACGACGGGGGCGCGAAACTTGGTCCTGTCGACGGTCATGAAGTAGACCAGCATCCCCTTGTCGATCATGCCGAGCGTCTCGACCACCATGGTCGCCGCCGTCTGCGCCATCGCCTCGACGATCAGGACGCCGGGCATGATGGGCTTGCCGGGGAAGTGCCCGGCGAAA
>Ga0209831_1000941_pt1 | contig 27531 bp, 21 predicted proteins | sample Maine_Asex4_meta_FD_187451 | JGI IMG/M metagenome (GOLD analysis project Ga0209831, IMG submission 187451) | Marine algal microbial communities from Maine, USA - Maine_Asex4_metaG (SPAdes) (version 2) | ecosystem: Host-associated > Algae > Red algae > Unclassified | place: Maine, USA | collected... | reverse complement strand
TAATTGATCGCGACGTTAGCGCCCAGCTGCCCGAGACGCAGGGCACAAGCAAGACCAATATCGCGTCCCCCACCTGTCACGATGGCGGTTTTCTGATTCAAGTTCATGGGTATTTCTCTATGATTGAATGGGATTCTAGTATGGCAGTATATCCCGAGTGTTTATATAAGTGTTGCTGGATCGTTGACCGATAAAATACGAAGATCTATAAAGCCATCCGTTTCGAATCAGTGGACTTGCGTCACAGCGGCAAACTCGACACAGTTCTGACTGAAATTGTTATCGCTCGCGAGGGCTCGGCGCTATACTGTTGCGGTCTTGGAATTACATCCATGAACGTTCATACTTATTAACAAGTAGAACTGGCGGTTTAGTTCATGCTGTTATGTTCTATCGAACACCTACCATCTGGAGTACTACTCAATGAAGAAACTGCTAGTAAGCGCCGCAGTCGCCGCCAGCCTCAGCGTATCCGCTGGTGTTGCTTCTGCCGACGAAATCAAAATCGGTGTTTTCCTCGGCCTCACGGGCCCTATCGAATCTCTGGTTGCACAGATGGCACCCGCTGCTGAAGCAGCTATCGCCGAAGTCAGTGCTTCTGGAAAATTGCTCGACGGCACAACCGTTGTTGCAGTACGCGCTGACACCACTTGTGTTGATGCAGCAGCAGCTACGGCTGCCATCGAACGTCTGATCACAGCCGATAAGGTCGCAGGTGTTGTCGGTGGTGATTGCTCTGGCGTCACGACAGCCGCTCTGACCAACGTAGCTCTGCCAAACGGCATGGTCATGGTCTCGCCTTCTGCCACATCACCCGCATTGTCAACGATTGAAGACAACGGCCTGTTCTTCCGCACAGCACCTTCTGATGCACGCCAAGGCGTGGTAATGACCAACATCATCATGGATCGCGGTATCAAGGAAGTGGCTGTTACCTACACCAACAACGACTACGGTAAAGGTCTTGCTGATGCTTTCCAGACAGCGTTTGAAGAAGCCGGTGGCACAGTCACCATCACAGCAGCTCACGAAGATGGCAAAGCGGATTATTCTGCTGAAGTGGGCGCACTGGCAGCCGCTGGTGGAGAAGTTCTGGTCGTAGCCGGATACCTTGACCAAGGTGGTAAGGGCATCATTCAGGGTTCCCTCGATACCGGTGCATTCGACACGTTCGTACTGCCTGACGGCATGGTGGGTGATGCACTTCCTGAAGCTATTGGTTCTGATCTGAACGGTTCATTCGGTCAGGCGCCAGGCACAGACAGCCCGGGTGCAGGCAAGCTTGCCGATATGGCTGACGGCTTTGATGCCACATCACCATTCGCGCCAGAAAGCTATGATGCAGCAGCACTCATCATGCTTGCCATGCAGGCAGCAGGCTCTACCGATCCAGCCATGTACAAGGAAAAAATCATGGACGTTGCCAACGCACCCGGTGAGGAAATTCTGCCAGGTGAGCTGGGCAAGGCACTTGATATCCTGGCCGCTGGTGGTGAGATAGACTACGTCGGTGGATCCAACGTTGAATTGATCGGTGCCGGCGAAAGCGCAGGCAACTACCGTGAAATCGAAATCGCAGACGGTGCACTGTCTACCGTCGGTTACCGTTAATCAGTAGCGGTTCATATACAGTAGTTTCGTATATGTTCTGTATGTAATATCAAGAAGGCGGCTCTCGTTGAGGCCGCCTTTTTTTGTATCCACACTGCACACGCTGATCTGCACACACTGACAAAACCGCTTGTCAGTTCACTACTTTCTCAACCCGCAACCGAATAACAATGATCAAGGTCGACAACCTGACCAAGAAGTTTGGCGGCTTCACGGCAGTCAACAACGCATCGCTGCACATTGAGAAAGGATCCATCACCGGATTGATCGGACCCAATGGCGCTGGCAAGACCACGCTGTTCAATGTCATTGCCGGTGTTCACAGCCCCACCAGTGGCACGGTGTACCTGGACGGAGAAGACATCACAGCCCTGCCTCCTCATGAGCTGTTTCACAAGGGCATGCTGCGCACCTTCCAGATAGCACATGAATTCTCATCGTTAACCGTGCGTGAAAACCTCATGATGGTGCCTGGAGAACAACCCGGCGAAACCTTATGGGATGTCTGGTTCAAAGGTAAGCAAGTGCAGGAAGCAGAGAAACGTATTCGCGAAAAGGCGGACGAGGTCATCGACTTTCTGGAAATCCCCCAGGTCGCTGATGAACTGGCTGGCAATCTGTCGGGTGGACAGAAAAAATTACTTGAGCTGGGCCGCACGATGATGGTCGATGCAAAGGTGGTGTTTCTGGATGAGGTAGGTGCAGGTGTTAACCGCACGCTGCTCAATACCATCGGCGATGCCATATTGCGACTGAATGAGGAACGCGGTTACACTTTCTGCGTTATCGAGCACGATATGGACTTTATCGACAAGCTCTGCGACCCCGTCATCGTCATGGCTGAAGGTGGCGTGCTGGCACAAGGAACGCTGGCAGAGATCAAGGCCAATGAGCAGGTCATAGAGGCCTACCTGGGTACAGGTCTTAAAAACAAGGTGGCAACAGCATGAGTTATCTGGTTGCCAAGGGCATGACCGGTGGATACGGCCATGTGGACATATTGCACGACTGCACCATCGCTGTAGACAAAGGCAAGATTGCCGTCATAGTCGGACCTAACGGTGCCGGTAAATCAACTGCCATGAAAGCGGTATTCGGCATGTTGAACATTCATACCGGCAGTGTCACGCTTGACGGCGAAGACATCACAAAACTTTCGCCGCAGGATCGCGTTGCCAAGGGCATGGCTTTTGTGCCACAGACCAACAACGTTTTTCCATCCATGTCCGTAGAACAGAATCTGGAGATGGGTGCCTTCCTGCGTAGAGATGATATCAACGCCACCATGGAAGAAGTGTATTCACTGTTTCCTATACTTAAACAAAAACGCAGGCAGAACGCCGGAGAGCTATCGGGTGGTCAACGTCAGCAGGTGGCCGTCGGTCGTGCGCTGATGACCAAACCCAAGCTACTGATGCTCGATGAACCGACCGCTGGTGTATCTCCCATTGTCATGGATGAACTGTTTGATCTGATCATCGATGTGGCACGCACAGGGTTGTCCATACTCATGGTGGAACAGAACGCCCGTCAGGCGTTGAACATCGCTGATACCGGTTATGTGCTGGTACAGGGGCGTAACCGCTTTACCGATACAGGCCAGGCACTCATGAACGATCCCGAAGTTCGCAAAAGTTTCCTGGGAGGTTGAACATGGAAATTCTCAACGCCTTCGCCTTGTTGTCCAACTTTGTTTTAGTTCCGGCTATTGCATACGGTAGTCAGCTAGCGCTGGGAGCACTCGGTGTCACGCTGGTATTCGGCATCCTGCGGTTCTCCAATTTTGCACACGGTGACACCATGGCCTTTGGCACCATGGTGACCATCCTGTTTACCTGGTGGTTCCAGTCAATGGGAATCAACCTCGGGCCTCTGCCTACGGCACTGCTAGCTTTGCCGCTCGGCATTTTCTTCTGTGCCGTCTATGTGCTGATCAGCGACAGACTGGTATACCGGTTCTATCGTAGCAAACGGGCAGATCCTGTCATCTACCTGATCGCCTCAGTAGGCGTCATGTTCGTTACCAACGGCGTTGTACGATTCATCATCGGCCCGGATGATCAGAATTTTTCTGACGGTGAACGCTTCATCATCAGGGCACGTGAGTTCAAGGAAATGACAGGCCTTTCAGAAGGCATCTCGATAAAAGTCAGTCAAGGCATTACCTTCGTTACCATGATCATTGTTGTCGCCGCCCTCTTCTGGTTTCTGAACAAAACGCGCTCTGGCAAATCCATGCGTGCCTACTCGGACAACGAAGATCTGGCCCTGCTGTCCGGGATCAATCCTGATCGTGTTGTTGCGATTACCTGGATACTGGCAGCAGCACTAGCCACCATTGCTGGCACTCTGTACGGCCTCGATAAATCATTCAAACCTTTTACCTACTTCCAGCTGCTGCTACCGATATTTGCAGCCGCTATTGTCGGTGGTCTGGGCAACCCTCTGGGTGCAATCGCCGGTGGCTTTATCATCGCTTTTTCTGAAATCATGATTACCTACGCCTACAAACGATTCGCCGCGTACCTCCATCCCGGCGACTGGGTACCCGAGGGGTTACTGCAATTGTTGTCCACTGACTACAAGTTTGCGGTCAGCTTTCTGATTCTACTACTCGTCCTGTTAGTCAGGCCTAACGGTATATTCAGGGGGACTGGCACATGAGTGCGCTACGCAACATCAGCTACTTTACGGTCATGGCAGTACTGATCGTACTAGTCGGACAGTTTCAAAGCTGGAACCTGGCTCTGTCAATCCTCAATCTGTGTCTTATATCAGCCATCATGGCACTGGGTGTCAACATGCAATGGGGCTATGCCGGCCTGTTCAACGTGGGCGTCATGGGTTTTGCCGCCATGGGTGGTCTGGCAGCCATGCTGATCTCGGTGCCTCCGGTTCGTGAAGCCTGGTCTGCTGGTGGTGTGGGTGTTCTAGTGGGGCTTTGTGTGCTGGTAATAACCCTATTTGCAGCTGTTTATACGTACACCAAAATGAAAGCCAATCCACTGCGTATGGTACTGATCATCATTATCAGTGTTGCAGGCTACGCACTGATGCGCTCCATTCTCGATCCTGCGACTACCGCTATCGAAAAAGTAAACCCTGCCTCAACCGGGTATCTGGGTGGACTGGGTTTGCCCATACTGTTTGCATGGCCGGTTGGTGGTGTTCTGGCTGGAGCTGCTGCCTGGGTAGTCGGCAAGATCACTCTGGGATTGCGCGCAGATTATCTGGCCATCGCCACGCTGGGTATTTCAGAAATCATTGTCGCGATGCTCAAGAACGAAGACTGGATGACACGGGGTGTCAAGAATGTCGTTGGCTTGCCTCGACCGGTACCGTATGAAATCAATCTGCAAAGAACAGACTGGTTTATCGAGTTGGCGGCAAAGCTCAATACCGACCCCGTTACCTTCTCCAGTGTTTTCGTCAAGCTCTCCTATGCGGCGCTGTTTACCGTGGTACTGCTCATTGTGCTGTATCTGTCTGAAAAAGCCCTGCGCTCTCCCTGGGGACGCATGATGCGCGCAATCCGGGACAACGAAGTATCAGCAAATGCCATGGGCAAGAATGTTACTGCACGTCATCTGCAAGTGTTCGTGATGGGGTCTGTAGTGGTGGGTATTGCCGGTGCCATGCTCACGACGCTGGACGGGCAGTTAACGCCGTCCAGTTATCAGCCTCTGCGCTTTACCTTCCTGATCTGGGTCATGGTCATCGTGGGTGGTTCGGGGAACAACTGGGGGGCTGTACTCGGTGGTTTTGTTATCTGGTTTTTCTGGATAGAGGCAGAGCCCATGGGCATCTGGCTGATGAACGCACTCACCTCACAGATGGACGCAGGCAGCGCACTCAAAGCTCACTTGCTAGATTCTGCACAGCACATGCGTCTGATGACGATGGGGTTGATATTGCTGCTGACTCTGCGCTTCAGTCCAAGAGGACTGCTACCGGAACGTACTGGCCGCCAATAGCGAGGCTGCTGGCGACAACGCCGCTGACCGGGGCTGAACAAGCCCCGGAATCAATCGATGTCTGCGACCGCTATTTCCACCATCAGGCTGTCAGAAAGTGCTTGCAGTTTTTCATGCAAAGTGATGGTACTCACATGGTTCGGCACTCTGAGCCTAGCCTTGGCGTGAAACAACATGCCCCCTGCCATTGAGGCTTCTTCGATGGTTGTGTCGAGCGATTGCACGCTTACGCCGTGTTGTGACAGCACCTGCGTTATATCGCGAACAATCCCAGGGTGATCCTGACCAAGCAGATCCATCTCGACATCATGGCCGTCTTTCTCATCCTCAACAGGCTGATCACTGATCGGCTGCATGGACACGCTGAGCCCCGACGATACCAGCGACTCAAGATCGTTCAGCAAATCAGCCTGACTCTCGCGGGTGATTTCCACCCGCAACATGCCGGCAAAGTGTCCGGCAAGATTGGCCATACGCCCTTCCAGCCAGTTGCCATCATGTGCGGCCACCACCTCGGACAATGCACTCACAAGTCCCGGTTTATCAGGACCAGTGACGGTGATCAGGACAGCGTGTTCAGGCATGTTATCAGGTCAACCATAGTCGGGCGTAAGGTGCCAGTTCGATGACGCCGTTGTCGGTGGCAACCGGCTTGGCAGTAAGCTTGTCGAACCATTCTTCGATACCACTATCGTACAGGGGCTGCAGGCTCAGTCGCTGAGTGTGCTCGGTGAAATTATAAACGCACGCCAGAGTGCCGAGCGGATGTCGGTTTGCAATGGCGAATATATGTGAATGGCCTGTATCGAGAATATCAGTATCGTAGCGCGCGCACAGTTGTGGTGTCTGACGACGAGTCTTGACGATCTGCTGGAAACCACGGTATAGCCGACCCTCAACGCTCATTGGATCATGGCGTCGTTCTAGCTTATCCCAGTCCATCGCGGGGCGATGAATCCAGCGACTGTCATTGGCATTCTCGGGGCGCGAAGTGTAGTTGTAATCATTCTGTAGGCCTATTTCGTCTCCCATGTAGATCAGCGGTAGTCCGCCAAAGCCACAGATAAGGGCATGGCCAAGCAAAATGCGTTTTATGGCCAGATCAACCAGAGTGTGGTTGCCCCATTCCAGCGCCTGCTCAAGACCTGCCAGGCTCGCAAGCGTACCGTTGATACGCCGGTCGCCGGTGGCGGCGTTAAGCTGAAATACACCACCACGCGCGAAACTGCCCGGGTAATCTCCCGAATAGAAACTGGACAGGAATTGCCGATGCGCGCCACCATCAAGCCCGACCGCAGCAGCATCATCGTCTGCTATCGCCCAGCCGATGTCATCGTGGCAGCGAATATAGGTGCCCCAGGCAATCGAATTCGGGGTTCTGGGGAATTCACTTAAAGCCTGGGTCATCAAGCGTGTGTCGCGGCTGGCCAGTGAGCTCCAGAACTGCACCATCAATGAATTGTGATACGCAATATTCGATACCTTGCCATGATGCCGGCCGACACCAAAGTAACGGATCAGATCATCCGGGGCCACAATAGCCTCGGCCTTGTGGGCTACCGCAGGCGTAGTAATCCGCGAGCAGGTACGCAATGCCTGCATCAGATCAAACACCTCTTCCTGATTCTGCGAATCTGTTCCCATGCGTTTCCACATGAAGGCAACTGCATCGAGCCGAAACACTTCAATGCCAAGATTGGCCAGCTCGAACATGATGTCCACCACTTCCAGAAACACATCCGGGTTAGACCAGTTCAGGTCCCACTGAAAATGATTGAAAGTGGTCCAGACCCACTTGCCACTTTTTTCGTCCAGCGTGAAGTTGCCGGGTGCGAATTCGGGGAACACTTCCGGTAGCGTCCGCTCAAAAGCATCAGGCATGGTGCGATCGTCGTACATGTAAAAATAGTGTTGGTACCGCTCTTCACCTGCCTGAGCAGCCACCGCCCACGGATGTTCTTGTGCGCAATGGTTAAGCACAAGATCCACACACACGGATATACCACGCTTGCGTAGCTGACCGCATAGCTGCTCGAGATCCTCGTTGGTGCCCAGTGCCTTGTCCACTTTACGGTAATCGGTGACCGCATAGCCGCCATCGTTCTCACCATCACGAGACTGCATGACCTTCATCAGATGTACGTAACTTGCACCTATCTCTTCCAGGTAGTCGATGTGCTCCTGCACGCCATTGAGCTTGCCGGCAAATTGCTCTACATAAAAGACATAACCGAGCATGGTTTCATGCTGAAACCAGTCTGTTTCCAGATCACGCTCGATATCCAGCCCTTTGAGTTCATCAGATCGCTCAACATGCGATGTGGCCATGCGCACAAGCAGCTTCTGCATAAACGCGTCGAAGTCATCTCGTTGTCCGTAGACCGGCAGTAAACCGTCATACAGATTCTGAAACCAGCGCGCAAGGCGAATGCGAAAAAGCTGCTGATCACGCTCCGCAACACCCTTGAGCACGTCGTCGAGGCCAACACTGGCTTTCTCCAGGCACGCCTGTGCCGCAGCACTCATCAAATGTGCATTTCGCTGACGCATGACCACGGCACCAGTGACGTCGCCGACAGCTCGGTCAGTGTCTGGATTATCGTGGTTGTTGAGCTGATTCATGTAAATCACAGTCCTCTAAATGCACTCAAAAGTTGTTTCGGCTGATAAAGCAACATCATGACGGAAAATGAGGCAAATCGCGTGCTACCAACGTCTTTTTAGCCTCGAATCCCGCACCAGATTCTTACCAGATATTCAGGTTCACGATTATAGCTTTGTGTGGCGTCTAACTTGCTATGTAACTCCAGACTAATCAGCGATAGCCTCGTTCTCGCTGAATCTCTCGTGGTGTATGCCCCTGCACTGGCCGAACGTTAGCCAGCGAATTCTGGAGTAGGTATGAGATATCTCGGCAAGTTCAGCAAGCTCAGCTGGAATGCAACAAGTGATTTCAGAGCAAAGGCGACCTTTGGCGTTGCCTGTGCCGCCCTGTTATTACTGCTCCCGGTTGCTTTCCTTGATTTCTATGAGGGCCATATCGCCATTGGCATTGGTTCACTGGGTATTGTCTCCATGCTCGCTGCTGCAGCCTGGATGGTCTCTCAAAATCAGTGCCCTCAGAAACTGACGCTGTTCGGCCTGGTACCCGCTGGCATGGTCTTCATGATCAGTGTATTCGACCGCGATGGCATCATCGGCACTCTATGGTGCTACCCATCCATAATTGCCTGCTATTGCATGCTATCCGAGCGGCGAGCCTGGATGGCAAACGTGGCCATTCTGGCCATCAGTATGCCTATGGTGTGGTTGACACTTGATATTCACTACACTTTGAGAATCTACGCCACTCTGGCTGCTATCAGTGTGTTCTCGGCCATTCTCGTGCGCGTCATCGACGAACAGAGAAGACAGTTACAGATACAACTGATTCGTGACCCTCTGACCGGCCTGCTCAACCGGGTATCGTTGCAACTCGAGCTGGAACGAGCGGTAACTGCGCATGTTGTCGACAATCGCCAGAGTAGTCTGATGGCCATCGACATTGATTTTTTCAAACGTATCAACGATGAACACGGCCATGATTGTGGAGACAAGGTCTTGCGTCAATTGGGCGCGTTGCTTCAGCGAACCCTGCGCTACGAAGATCTCTGTTTCAGAGTGGGTGGCGAAGAATTTCTGATCTTGCTTAATGGTCTGTCCCCCGATGTGGCCATAGGTGTCGCCGAAAGATTGCGCCGTGAAGTGGCACAAAGCACGTTGCATGAGCATGGCAGGGTTACTGTCAGTATCGGGGTGGCAGGCCATATCAAGGCAGAGTCTGCAGACACCTGGACCAAGCGCTGCGATGTGCGGCTCTATGCCGCCAAGAACCAGGGTAGGAATCGAGTCGTTGCGCACCTGCCAACTACCATGAGCGATGTGGTGCCATTGATCAATCGCGCAAGAAGCGCCAAGAAGCTCTCTCGAGATGTTCTGCCGTAATTCAGACAGCAATCAGATCACATTCTGCCGCCACGCGGGACAACAGGGTTTCCAGGTGCCTGACACAATCTTCCACATCACTCCACTCACCAGAGTTACAAACCCGTTCCAGTGATTGTGCAGCATCAGCAACCCCATGAATCTGGAACAATCTGGACACGCCCTTGACAGCGTGACCCACCTCGTAGAGTTCGAGGCGATCCTCATGCAGCAGAGCTGTTCGTAGCGCCTTGATATGACCGGGAATTTCGGTGCCATAGGTTTTCAATGCGCTCTTTGCCCATTCGACGTTACCTCTGACAGCACCGGCACATGCCTCCACACTAACCAGAGAATCGGTGGACTGCACGGCGGGCTCAGACGACGACTTGATTGCCCACTGCTCAATAGTATCGCTGACATCCTGAACCGTAGCAGGCTTGGTCAGTAGCGCATCGAATCCTACGGCCAATGCGCGTTCTCGCGTGGAACTATACGCATCGGCAGTCATAGCAACAACCGGCACCCGGGCATTCGCACCAGCACTGTTCCGGATAGACATCACCACGGCAAATCCGTCCTGATCAGGCATATGCAAATCAAGCAGGACTAGGTCAAACACCTCCCTCTTCAGGTATTCGAGCGCTTCTCGACCCGAAGATGCGTAAACGCCACGTACCTTGAGGTAATCGAAGTACTGCATCAACAACTCAATGTTGATGCGTTGATCGTCTACCGCCAGTATCGATAATGTACGCGTGCTCGCAGGCGGCCTGTCATCTTCAGTAGACTCACTCACGGACTCCCCGAATGAGGATCCGCTGATCGCTCTCTGCAGTTCCTGCTTGAAGCGAATGGTACTGGGTGTCTTGATGGCGTATCCGCTAAACCCTGCCTTTTCCAGGCGGGTTCTTATGAGCGGCGTAATCTGGCTAACCAGCGCAATATTCATAAGCGGGTGAGACGTCTCAGGGGTAGCCATGAGGGTATCTGCCCAGCCGCTGACAAGTACTCTATTGGGTATGTTCTGAACACTCACGCGGCGGCTCTCTGGCGACTCATCAAATAGCACGTAAGCGTTGTCTTGCACATACTGCTGCAACAGTGGCTGCAATGGCAGGTAAGGATCAACATAGACAAGCTGTTTATTCGCAGGCATAACGGGCGGCCGTTCGAAAACTGCATCCGTTGCCACTTCGAATGGCAGAGTGACCTCGATACACGTGCCCTTGCCTTCCTCGCTACGCAGCTCGATAGTGCCATTGAGTAGCTCAACGATACCGCTGGAAATATAGAGGCCCAACCCGGTACCCCCATATCGACGCGTAGTAGACATATCTACCTGAGTGAACGCTGAGAACAGGACACTCTGCTTGCTCGGTGGGATGCCTATTCCGGTGTCCGTCACACTGAATCTGACAACTCGCAGTCCCGGTTCATGTTCCAGTAATTCTGTGGTCAGCAGCACGTGTCCCTGATGCGTAAATTTAATGGAGTTCGACAACAGATTCAATAGAACCTGCTTGAGGCGAAAAGGGTCTGTATAAATTTCACCTAATGAGCGATCTGGCAGTGGTGTAACAAACAACTCTACCCCCCTGTCTACTGCCTGCAAGGATGCAATGACGTATATTTCATCCAGCAGACTTTCCAGATCGGTACTGATGGACTCCACAACCAGATTACCCGCCTCGATTTTTGATATATCAAGAATATCCTCGATAAGATACAGCAGCGTATTGGATGAATTTCTGATCATGTCCAACTGATCCAGCTGGGCAATATCCAGTCCGGCCTTGTTCATCACAGACAAGGTTCCAATGATGGCATTGAGCGGCGTTCGTATTTCATGACTCATGTTGGCAACAAACTGCGACTTGAAAGCGTTTGCCGTTTCAGCCGTTTCCCGTGCGTGATCAAGCTCAACGTTTTTTTGCTCAAGCAAATTCAGGGTTGATTGCAAGTCTATCGTCGCAAGCTCAATCGCCTTGCGTTGTTGCGCGTGAAAAGTACGCAATTCTGCGGACAGGTAGTTGACGCCGTGCGCCAGTTCATCGAGCTCACCACCCACAGGCTCAATGGCAACTTGTACATATTCGTTCCGGGCTAGCAAGCGTACCGTATGTGTTAAAGATCTAACAGGATCTATTACCGAGTATGCCAGCTTGTATGCAGCCGCCAGAGCCAGCAACAGCACTATCAGCACGTAGAGCAACACTCGACGAATGGTAATCAGTTGCTCCTTGTAAGCCTGAGTGAGATCGACAATCAGCTCTATGCGCCCTTCCTTTGCGGTGGGCTCTATGGCCGATGACGGTATAGGCTGATTGAGCGTTAACTGTTCGAATAAAGTATCCTCATACTCAATCAGATTGGTTCTCAGCACCGATGCACTGATGCGATTTATCACCGGCAATGGCGATACCCATTGCCGAAATTGACGGGCTATCGGCCCGATTCGGCTATCGTATTGATCTACCGCTTCTGCTCGATGCAGTAAGGTGTCATCCACACCATAAAACAACACAGTGCTTATCGAGGGTATCGACAAGGCGGGTTGTGCAATCTCATCGAGTAACTGTGTATTGGCTGTAACGACGGCAAACTCACTCGCGTTAGCCAAACCCTTGGCCAGCGCAACAGCCCTTTGTACTTCAGCAACATCTCCGTCTCTAACACTATAGACAACGGTGTACAGCCCCAGCAGAAAGGCAACGAGTAACGCAGGCACGAACGCCACCAGCAAGGTACGGCTCGCTATGGACAGATTTCTCACTGCAGAAGATCTTCATCAACAAACGTTGCATCCAGATCAAACCTGAACTGACGAGTCAGACCCAGTGACCTGGCCACGTTGGTGTTATTCACCACCGAGAAGTAGTAGGGATATTCAATGCTCGACACGTTCGCCAGTCTTGCCTGTCGAGAAGTAAACGTTTTCAGGCGATCGGCAATCTGTCTGAATACGTGCTCGGGTGTTGAGTAAGCGGTAATCAGCGCACCTGCCTTTACGTAAGCCTGACTGAGCCCGATGACAGGCTTGCCGTAGCCGTATGCTGTTAGCAGAACGGTACGCAACGTGGAGCGATTGAACACCTCGGAGACTGGAATCGCAATCAGGGCATCCGTTGTGGAAAGTGCTTCATTGAGCTGAGGAGCTAGTGCCTGATTGGCCCGGTACGGAGTGAAAGTCAATTCGGTGCCAGGCCCTCTTGATGGTCTGATGCTGTCATCGGTGAGCACCGCGAATCGGGACAAAGCCGGATACGCCAGCATCGCAACACGTGCCTGTCGTTCAATGGGCTGATCAAGCACCAGTGCACTGATCACTCTCACATCAGTGACCGCTTCTTCCTGTCCTATATGTCTGAAGTTCTCCTCAGTGAGCAGCACACAGTGCACATCCAGATGCGGGACTCGGGTTACTGTCTCCTGACAACCCAGATTTCCAACCGCTATCACGAGGCCAGAAGCAGGCCAGACAACAGAACTCAAGTCCCGATCAGCCAGCTCGATGACGGTAGCGTCGAACTCGGCCAACTGTAAGCTTATCGCCAGTTTCACCTCATTGTTCAATCTGTCCGACAGACCGAGTACGATCGACAGTAGGGTCTCACTTGGCTGATTAGGATCAGGTACTCTGCGCAGAGTTGTTTGTGACTGCACTGGAAAAACGATTAGCCACAGTAGGATAAGCACACCTGCGATGCTGCCAGACACTAAGTGATACGCACGCTTTGACATACGGCTGTTTAGGGAAGCTGTACTGTCAATCTTGCAAAGTACAGATTGTCTATTTGATTACGTTCAAGATAGTCGGTGGTATTACCCAAGTCCATTTCAGCCTGTACAGCCACCACAGCGTTCAAGCGCGCCAGACGAATACTCTTTGCCAGGCGTAAATCCAGTCTGTTGAGTCTAGACTCATCTCTTACGTCATCCCAGATCCAGCCGCTCGTATAGTAGTACTCCGCTGTAGCGGTGACCGACCGGTTGAGACGCACGCTACCGAATAGGGACAGTGTATGCCTCGGCACAAGTTTTCGCTGTGTCAATGAACGATCTGCCCCGAAAGCATAGGCATAGGCTGCTCGTAACCTGAAGCGACTACGCTGTTGATATTCCAGTTGTAAATCGAATGTGGAGAACCGGAAATCAAACCGGTTACGGTAAACGCGGGCTAACTGATCGAACGTGTCTGTTTCAACGTTATTAATCAACTGTGTTGCGATAACTTCCCTTATTTCGTGATAGGACAATTTGGTATCAATGCCCAGACCACGTTGCGGATTGTCATAGTAGAAGCCGAGATCCACCACATCAATGGATTCTGATGAGACACTGTCCTCGTTGACAATGAATTGATCAACCAGCTGCATACCGTTGCTGACTTCCAGATCAAATTCGACAACCCCGTCCTCTTCCAGCAACAAAGGTGTGCGGATACCACGAGAATAGCCTAGCCGGAATTGTTGACCAGGCACCTTTTGCCAAGACAGGCTAAAACGAGGGGATGCACTGAAATCGGAAAGCGAGTTATGTTCCAGCAACAAACCCGTGTTCAGCACCCACTGCTCGCTTGGTTCAAACTCGGAATGCGCAAACACCTGCTGAGTTGAGACGTTACGCTTACTATTGTCACCAAACAGGAACCTGCCCTGTACGGCATCTTCACGCAAACCTGCGCCGTAAACCAGCCTGTGTTTTTGATTCAGCCGGATAGTGCGCTGTATCTCAAGATCATGACGGCTGGACCGAGAGTCTCTGTCAACGTTAACGTCCAGAGTCAGACCGGCAAAATCAGGATTACCGGTAACAGCGACAACATCAAACGTCGACACTCCTGAATCCTTGATATCGAAGTAGTTGTAGTAATACTGCACACGCCACGAATCATCACTGGAGCGAGCACGCTCCCAGACAAGTTGTGTATACGCGTTGAGTGTATCGACATAACCGACGATGTCGTTCTCTTCAACAACCGTGTCCAGCTCTGTGTGTCCGCCGCGAACAGCGCCTATATCAATCCCTATCCGGTCAGTCTGGTTCAATTGCCAGTGGGTTCTGATGGAACCCAGGGTACTGCGCTCCTTGTCGGGGATGTTCTCAAAACCCTCGTCGCGTTCTCCCTGCAATGTCACTCGGTAAGCAGCGTCAGTTCCGGACCCGTAGTAAGAGAGCGTGCCAGAACGAAATTCATTGCCACCCGCTTCCGTGTTGACGTACCAGCCAGAACCCGATGCAGGCGCACGCGTGATAATGCTGACAACCGCGGCAAAGGAGTTGGGGCCGAACGTAGCAGCATTGGGAGCACGGGTCACCTCGATTCTCTGGATATCGCTCAATGCAACGGGCAACTCGCTCCAGGGAATACCGCCATACAGTGGTACGTAGGTGGGCCTGCCATCAACGATTAGCTGCAGCCGCGGGTTATAGCGCTCAGATAGCCCATGGTAGGTTGCAACTGGATTGCCGTTAACCAGCTTGCCAACCTGCATTCCCGGTACCAGCCTTAGCAGATCAACTATCGTTCTCGCACCACTGAGCTCGATCATTTCGGCATCAATAATAGTGATGGACGCCGGTGAACTGGAAACAGGTTGAATCAATCGGGAGGCCGACAAGACCACAGGGACATCGTCTTCGAGAATATCCAGCCCGTGGCCTGCGACAGCCACTGCCGGAATCAGCACGCCTATGAGCATACTAGTCAGCGATGCCGCGCTATTGCCTATCGTTGATCCTGGCGACTTTAACGAGATACGCACGCAATAACTCTCCCCTGATTGTCGCTGCGCGTGCAAATACGGCCCCTGAACAAGCCACAGACGCTGCGCGTAACATCACTGTTGTCCCAATCATAAGCGAAGCGCGCAGTTTAATTCCAGCGTATTATTCATCAACCCCGCTACACTGCGCCCATCATCACTCCCCTTGATCATTCGGAATCCTGAATAACCTGAAATGAACACCGGCGCCTGGCTCACTCATCTACTCACGCGATACGAAGTCGATTGTGTATTCGGTATTCCCGGCGTCCACACACTGGAACTGTACCGCGCTCTGAGCCGCTCTTCGCTGCGTACTCTGACGCCACGCCACGAACAGGGGGCAGGCTTCATGGCCGATGGCTATGCAAGATCCACAGGAAAACCTGGGGTCTGCTTTATTATCAGTGGTCCCGGGATAACTAATATCATTACCGCCATGGCGCAGGCCTGGGCAGACTCCATCCCCATGCTCGTTATCTCCACAGTCAACTCGCATGGGCGAATGGGTTCCGGTGATGGCTGGCTACATGAGCTGCCAGACCAGCAATCCCTGGTTAGCGGTGTCTGTGCGTTCAGCCACACACTGCATACACCAGCCGAATTACCCTGTGTACTGGCCCGTGCATTTGCCGTATTCGACAGTGCACGACCACGCCCCGTGCACATCGAGATTCCAATCAACGTTCTGGGCATGAACATTCCAGACGATCTCGTGCCCTCGCCTGACGCCAAAGGCACACCCGCCACCCGACTGAACAGACCCGTAGGTAACCAACAGGATATCGCCGACGCAGCAGCACTGATAACGTCAGCAAACCGCCCGGTAATACTGATAGGGGGTGGAGCCAAACGCGCCTGTGAGTCCGTAAGACAACTCGCCGAAGAACAGGATGCTCCCGTCGTCATGACGGTTAACGGACGCGGCATCCTGCCGGCCAATCACCCGTTGGCTGTTGGTGCCTCCGCCTCCTTGCCATCAGTTCGAAAAATGGTGAACGATGCTGATGTGGTTATCGCCATCGGTACCGAGTTTGGTTCCACTGACTACGATTTCAATGAAGACGGCGGCTTCAGCATACCCGGCACTCTGATACGCATCGACATTGATCCGCAACAACTCATGCGCACAATTATTCCAGAGCTGGCTATCGTGGGTGATGCACAAGGAACACTGGAGGTGCTACTTCCGCATCTAGAGCCTTGCGAGACTGTTGGCACAACGAAAAAAACCAGCGGAATCAAGCGCGCTGCAAACTGCATGAAAGAGGTTCAGAGCAGCCTCTCTCCACGGTATGCACGATATGTAGCCTTACTCGACATCATCTGTGAAGCATTGCCACCCGCACCCATCATCGTGGGGGATTCAACGCAGATCATCTATGCGGGTAACAGTGCATTCGCCACCGCACTGCCCAGTTGTTACTTCAATTCTGCAACCGGATTCGGAACTCTGGGATATGCACTACCCGCAGCCATTGGTGCCGCAATCGGAGCCGGAGACGACAGCACGGTTGTGGCTATCGTCGGTGATGGCGGATTACAGTTCACACTCGGTGAGCTCGCATCAGCCATTGATGCACACGTGAACCTTATTCTGATCGTTCACGAGAACGGCGGCTACGATGAAATCAAACAATTCATGCTAGGCGAAAACATCGAACCGGTTGGCGTGGATCTACATGAACCAGACATCCTGCAGCTGGCCACTGCCTGCGGATGGACGGCCTTAGCCGTTACCTCGTTAGGACACTTGTCGGGCATGCTGAGCTCCGCTGCAGTCGCCCAAACCCCGACCCTGCTATTGATCAAGGATCATCTGTTTGATGGATAGGATGCCGCAGAAAAAGGTAACCCAACCGCATCTTCGGGAGGCTGTCCGAGAATAGCGATCGTTGCGTCCGCAGCAGATCAGTCTATTCTCGGAAATAGCCTCCTAATGCTGCCCCAACTGACATCGACACGCAGTACCTGCGGGTACCGCCAACTGACAAAAATCACACAGACCCGCACCCGTGGGCTGCAGCTCACGGGTGAGTTCAACTCTATCGTCGAACACGAAACACTCACCCTGCCAATGCGCATCGCCGCAGGTTTCCAGATAGTTCAACAACCCACCCTCTACCTGATACACCTCGGAAAACCCCTGCTCCAGTAACCACGGCGCTGCTTTCTCACAACGAATGCCGCCTGTGCAGTAAGTGACAAGCGGTTTTTGTCTATCCAGCGTGCCCTCATCCAGACACTGCATGACCGCCGCCTTGAAATGCCGGAAGTTCTTGATATTCAGATGCCTGGATTGCGGGAACGTACCGGACACAATCTCATAATCGTTGCGTGCATCCAGCAACGTGATATCCCGCTTGTCATCCAGCCATTGCTTGAGCATCAGCGGAGGTAGGGATTGAGCCTGCGGACGAGCAGCGTGAAGCAGTTCGGAATCCTGTCCATCAAACGCAATGATTTCAGTTCTGACGCGAATACGCAGCCGCCTGTACGGTACCGACTCCGACACACTTTCCTTCAACCAAAGACCCTTCAACCGATCATCCTTGTCCAGACAACTGCGGGTAAGTTGCACCGCCGCAGCACTACCGGCCAGAGACACGTTGATACCTTCGCCCGCAAGCATCACGGAACCTTGCATACCCAGCTGACCCAGCTCGTCTTTCAGGCGTTGTTGAAGCGCCGGCAGATCATCCAGATGGACAAAACGATACCCGGATACATTGATGATCTGTTCTGTGGTCATAACCGTCAGAGTTCGAGCTGGCTGCGCTGATATTCTAGCGCGCAGCCTGCACACCGGGTTTTTTCATTTATCATGCTGCGATACCTCACACTAACGAGAATCATCATGAGTTTTAAAGCGCTTGTCGTAGAGAAGGACGACGAAGGAAAAACATCTGCCTCAGTGCAATCTCTCGATGAGTCACAGCTACCTGAGGGCGACGTTACCGTCGCGGTGGAATATTCCACAGTCAATTACAAAGATGGTCTGTGTATCGGCCCCGGTGGTGGTCTGGTCCGCAACTACCCTCACGTGCCAGGCATCGACTTTGCCGGTACCGTCAGCGCTTCAGATAACCCGGCCTACAAGGTTGGGGACAAAGTCGTTTTGACCGGCTGGCGCGTTGGTGAAGCCTTCTGGGGCGGCTATACACAAATGGCGCGCGTTAAATCCGAGTGGCTAGTGCCCCTACCCGAGGCTCTCACCACGCGGCAGGCAATGGCCGTGGGTACTGCGGGTCTAACCGCCATGCTCAGTGTCATGGCGCTCGAGGCGCAAGGCCTGACGCCGGGTAACGGCCCCGTGCTGGTCACCGGTGCCGCTGGCGGGGTCGGTTCCGTGGCCACTGCTATACTGGCTAACCTGGGATACGAGGTCACCGGTGTTACTGGTCGCCCGGAAACCACCGACTACCTGAAGAGTCTGGGCGCTACTGCCGTCATTGCTCGCGAAGAAATCAACGAGACCGTCAAACGTCCGCTGGAAGCTGAAACCTGGGCGGGTTGTGTGGATGCCGTGGGGAGCGCCATGCTGGCGCGCGTACTCGGTCAGATGAAATACGGAGCGTCGGTGGCCGCAGTCGGCCTTGCAGGTGGTGCAGATCTGCCCGCAACGGTTATTCCGTTCTTGCTCCGCGGCGTGAACTTGCTGGGCATCGATTCTGTCATGCAACCGTATGAGAATCGTGTCAAGGCCTGGCAGCGTTTGTCTGAAGACTTACCCATGGACAAACTGGAAGACATGGTGCATCCGGCGACACTGGAAGATCTGCCAGCGCTAGGCAAGCAGATTCTCAAGGGTCAGGTCAAGGGACGGGTGGTTGTGGATGTGAATGCGTAGTCGCAAGAACACGGCAACACTCTCCCCGCCTACTATTTACCCGCGATAACCAAACAGCTTGTTCTTGACGATGCGATCCACCGTATCCTGAGGCAAGCTGTTTTCCCAATCCCCACGGCCTTTGGGCAGCTGGGCCAGCACATCACGAGAGTAGATAGACAACAATTCGGTATCACTGCAATTGATACCGAATATAAAGTGGTTTTCAAGCAAGTGTTTGTACAGGTACTTCACATGCGCTTCAATTTCGATGCTGGTAAAATCCTTAAGCTCGCCCTTCTCACCCAGCTCCGGGTAAACGAACAACCGGGTATTGTCCGGGAACAGTTTACCAAAGCCTTCCAGCATGCCGCCTTCCACACCCACGTACTTTGTTTCATCAAAGATTTCCTTGATGTTGATCATGCCCACCACAATACCGATCTGCATGGCAGTGTACTGTCGAAAATAGGCACGCAATGAAAAGTAGCGAGTGTAGTCCGACACCATCACGCTGTAGCCCAGTGAATTGAGCAGTCGTACCCGGGCAATGAGATCCTCCTCAGGCACCATCAGGTCTTTGCCATAGGAATCATTCAACGATATCTCGGCCAGAATGATCGAGTTCTCGTCAGTAACACCCTCATGCTTTTTGAACGCTTCAAAACCCTGCTCGATCATGTCGACATTCAAGCGAGTAACCGGCTTGAACGAGCCACGCGTAGTCAGTACATTTTTCTTGTACAAAATCTCAGCAGGCACAGCAACCTGACCATCGGGCTTGAACACAATTGCGCGGGTTTTCCAGCTACGGATCAGATGCAGATTGATCGCGCGATTATCAATATCCTCAAAGTACGGACCTCGAAAAACGATGGAGTCGATTTCGATTCTTTTGGTGCCCAGCGCATCGGACAATGAATCGATGATCTTGCGAGGATTTTCAAAGTAGTAATAAGCGGCGTAAATCAGATTGACACCCAGAATACCCAGGGTGTCTTGTTGTTGCTCCGCTGAATTCTCCAGCATGCGAACGTGTACGATGATGTCGGACGGTTCTGCACCGGGATACATTTGCAATCGGATACCACACCAGGCATGGCATTCGTTGTCACGATTGAAGCTCTTTGCTGACACAGTAGCGGCGTAGGAAAAATAGCGAGATGATCGCGCACGTGAAGTGCCCACTCGCTCAACAACCAATGGAAACTCTTTGTCGAGCATGGCCTCGACCCTGGCCTGGCTGACATAGCGCCCACCCTCCTGTGTGCCATAGATGGCATCCGAGAATTGCATGTCGTAGGCCGAGATGGTCTTGGCAATGGTACCGGCTGCAGCACCTGCCAGAAAGAATTGGCGAGCGACCTCCTGTCCGGCGCCAATCTCTGCAATGGTGCCGTACTTTTTCTCATCAAGATTCAACCGCAACGCCTTGTTGGTGGTTGACCGGTCACTCACTGAATTTTTCACTGTTAACGCCCCTTCCAGACTGGATCTCGTTTCTCGGAAAATGCACGGAAGCCTTCCAGACCATCCTCCGAGCCGTACAGTGTATCGACCGTTTTCAGCTGACGCTGAGTAACCCGGTTAAGCGCATCCTGAAACTTCGCATCCTCGGCATCGCGCACAATCTCTTTAATGGCGGCATACACCAATGGCGGCCCCGCCGCTAGCCGCTCCGCCATCTCCCACGCCTTCTGGGCAAGCTCATCGGCTTTGTACACGTGATTGACAAAGCCCCAGCGCTGAGCCTCCTCAACATCCAGCCAGCGACCAGTCAACAGCATTTCCATGGCCACGTGATACGGAATACGCTTGGGCAACTTGATGGACGCTGCATCTGCCACGGTGCCAGAGTTGATTTCCGGCAGTGCGAATGAAGCATGCTCAGCAGCGAGGATGATGTCACACGACAATGCAATCTCTAGCCCGCCCCCACAGCAAATACCATTTACCGCAGCAATCACCGGTTTATTCAGGTGCGGCAACTCCTGTAAACCTCCAAACCCACCTACACCATAATCACCATCCACCGCATCCCCGTCATTAGCCGCTTTCAGATCCCATCCGGGACAGAAAAACTTTTCACCTGCCCCCGTTAACACAGCAACCCGCAAATCAGGATTGTCGCGGAAATCGCGAAACACATCACCCATGATCCGGCTGGTAGTCAGATCAATGGCATTAGCCTTGGGCCTGTCCATCGTCACATGTAAAATGGAACCACGAATGTCTGTTTTTATAGGTTCTTGATCAGTCATGAGTGATTCCGATATTTACGATTGAGGGCTGATGTCACGCGCCGTGCGCACGCAGCAAATGCCGTGAAATAATGTGACGCTGAATCTCAGAAGTTCCTTCCCAGATACGCTCGATCCGAGCATCTCGCCAGATGCGCTCGAGCGGCAGGTCTTCCATCAATCCCATCCCGCCATGTATCTGGATAGCCTCATCAGCCACCATAGCCAGCATCTCACTCGCCTTGAGTTTGGCCATCGCCATGTCGGCATCGGTGGCAGTATTCTGATCATACTTCCAGCCAGCCTCGAGGATCATGAGTTCAGCAGCCTTCATCTCCGTAGCCATGTCAGCAAGCTTGAACGAGACACCCTGAAACTTGCCGATCGGTTGACCGAACTGCTCTCGCTGTGCCGCGTATTCTACTGAGTGTGCAAATGCACGTTCGGCACGACCCAGACAGGTAGCACCCACTTGTAGGCGGGTAGCGCCCAGCCAGTCGTTGGCCACATCAAACCCCTTGTGTAATTCACCCAGCATCTGCCGCTTGTGAATGCGACAGTTGTCAAATTCGAGGATGGAATTCGTATAGCCCCGATGCGAGACATTCTTGTATCCATCACGCACATGAAAACCAGACGTCTCCTTGTCCACGAAAAACGCGGTGATCAGCCTCTTCTTGCCGCGCGGAGTATCTTCCTCGCCAGTGGCCATGAAGCATATGGCAAAGTCGGCGATGTCAGCATGCGAGATGAAATGCTTGGTGCCATTGAGTATCCAGTCGTCACCATCAGGCCTGGCCGTAGCCTGCATACCACGCAAATCAGACCCCGCAGCAGGCTCTGTCATGGCCAGACAATCCCACTTCTCACCCGCCACACACGGCGCCAGATAACGCTCGCGTTGCTCAGGTGTACCTGCACACAGGATATTCGAGGGGCGCGCTACACACGTCCAGTGCAAGGCATAGTTAGCCTTGCCCAGCTCTTTTTCATACAGCAACCAACTGACCGTATCGAGCCCGGCACCGCCATGTTCCTCTGGAATATTGGCAGCATAGAGTCCTGTGTCTATCGCCTTGGCCTGAATCTCACGTACCAGATCCATATCCAGATGACCACTACGCTCGATGGCGTTTTCGTACGGATATAGCTCGTTTTCAACGAACGCTCTCGTGGTATCCACGATCAGACGTTGTTCTTCGCTTAAACCAAAATTCATCTGTCTACCTCGCCTGCCCGACAAAACGCCCGGCACCGTCGGGCAACGGCAGCTCACCGTGATGCGCAGCTATCGTGTTGAGCTTCGCCTGAATCTCTGCTGATGGTTCGCTAGCAGCGCGTGTTTCCAATGAAACATGAATCAGCATGTGCTCACCCGTGGCTAGCAAACGCCCGTCACCGTGATACAGCGAATGGAACAGGTGGAGCTTCTTGCCCGCCCCTGCAATCAACTGACTCAGCGTATGCACCGGTTCATTCACGCCTACCTCATCCAGATGGCGGATATGTGTCTCGGCCGTAAAGTAGGATCCACCCGACGCGATATAGTCTGCATCACAGCCAATCATGCGCATGAAAGCATCAGTGGCATCACCGAAGCATTGCAGGTATCGCGCCTCGTTCATGTGGTTGTTGTAGTCGGTCCAGTCCGGCGGTATACGCCGTTCGGTGGTTTTGACCGGAGCAGAAAAATCCAGCGTATCCATACCCCCAGCCTGTTTAGCTCCAGCGTCAAAAAGTTTTTTCTCATAATCTGCCAATACAAGACCAGCCCCCCACTCATTGGCTTTCAGCGCCTGCTGTATGGCCACCAGATTGTCGTCACGAATACGCTCCAGCTCGCGTATACCCAGATGACCCGATTGCTCATCAGATTGACCGGCAATCAGATCAACCAGTTCGTCGTTGTATTCCGGCACATCCATCAACTTTGTCCATGGCCATTTGAGGCACGGACCAAACTGTGCCAGAAAATGACGCATACCTTCTTCACCCCCAGCGATACGGTAGGTTTCAAAAACCCCCATCTGCGCGTAACGCAAACCAAAGCCAAAGCGTACGATGTCGTCCAGCTCTTCTGTGGTGGTAATGCCGTCCTTGATCAGCCAGAGAGATTCACGCCAGATCGCTTCAAGTAACCGGTCGGCGACAAAGGCCTCTATCTCCTTGCGTACATGAATAGGTTTCATGCCCAGCGATGCATAAAACGACTTGGCACGCTCGACAGAATCCGCTTGGGTTTTCTTGCCCGCCACCACTTCAACCACCGGCAACAGATACACCGGGTTGAACGGATGAGCAACTATCAGCCGCTCAGGGTGCTTCATCTCTGACTGCAAATCGCTGGGCATGATGCCAGACGTGGAAGAGGCAATAATACAATCAGCCGAAGCATGAGCCTCCACTTCCCTATACACCGCATGCTTGACATCGAGTCTCTCAGGCACACTCTCAACAACCCATGCAGCATCGCTCACAGCACTAGCAATGGACTTGCAGAAGTGCACGCGCCCCTTCGTCGGTCGCTGAGCCATAGTCAATTTGGCATACGCCCTATCAGCGTTGTCCAGCACCGCCTGCATTTTCTCCTGAGCATCAGGTGCGGGATCGAACACATTTACATCGAGGCCATTCTCTATCAGCCGTGCAACCCAGCCTGCGCCAATCACGCCGCCGCCAATGCACGCTACCTGTTCTGGCTGTTTCATGTCCCGGATCTCATGTTTTACCGCTCATCTGGGCGCTTGTTGTCTCAGCTTTAGCATCTTGCGTACCTCAGCCGCACTCATCACGCTGGCCCCCATATTCTCAATGATGTTAACCGCACGTTCTACTAACTGCGCATTCGTGGCCAACTGCCCCTTTGCCAGCATCAAGTTGTCTTCAAGTCCCACCCTCACATTGCCACCAGCCAGTACCGACGCTGCCACATAAGGCAGCTCGTTTCTGCCCAGTGCGAAGGCGGACCAATGCCAGTCAGCTGGAATATTGTTGACCATGGCCATGAAGGTGTTCAGATCGTCCGGAGCTCCCCACGGCACGCCCATGCATAACTGCACCAGCGCATCCGCTTCCAGCACACCCTCATCGACCAGTTGTTTGGCAAACCACAGATGCCCGGTATCAAACGCTTCAATTTCGGGCTTGACCCCCAGCGTCGTCATCATGCGGCCCATGGCCCTCAACATGCCCGGCGTATTGGTCATCACGTAATCACTCTCAGCGAAGTTCATGGTGCCGCAATCCAGCGTACAGATCTCTGGCAGGCACGCAGCAATGTGCGCTACGCGCTCAGTAGCCCCGGCCATATCGGTGCCTTCAGCGACGGGCAACGGCTTCTCAACATCACCAAACACCATGTCGCCACCCATACCGGCCGTCAGATTGAGCACGACATCCACAGAGGCGCCTCTTATCCGATCTGTGACCTCGCGATAAAGTGCAACATCACGGCTCGGCGCACCGCTTTCAGGATCCCGGACATGGCAATGCACAACAGCCGCACCCGCTTTTGCAGCCTCGATGGCACTGTCGGCAATCTGTTGGGGAGATCGGGGCACATGTGGACTCTTGTCCTGAGTGGCACCGGAGCCTGTAACCGCGCAGGTAATGAACACGTTGCGATTCATGGACAAGGGCATGGCGTTGAATCCTCAAGTCTGTCGATAGAGCTGACGGGCTGACATTGTATACTCCACTGATGAACCAGACATCGATTCCAGACTTTACTTCCCCCAGCTTCCTGCAGGGCCACATTCAGAGCATCCTGGCTTTCTATGAGCCGAATGTGCGGGCCGATGATGGCGGCTTCCACCAGTGCTTTCTCGATGATGGTTCAGTGTATGACTCGCATACCAGGCACTTGGTGAGCTCCACACGCTTTGTCTACAACTACGCCATGGCTTCCATGCAGAGCACACCCGCTACCACGGCCACAGCCGAGTACCTGCAAAGGGCAAAAAAGGGCATGGCATTCATCAAGCGAGTCCACCGCCAGCCAACCGGGCACTACGCCTGGGTCATCGAAAAAGGCGAGGTCACTGATGGGCGAGCAATGGCTTATGGTCACGCTTTTGTCATGTTGGCCGCGGCAAGCCTGGTCATCGCAGGCGTCACTGAAGAGATCCAGACCATCGATGAGATCTGGGATTTCATGGAAGAGCAGTTCTGGGATAGCAAAGCCGGCGCCTACGCGGACGAACGAGACGCAACGCTCGCCACACTGGATCCTTATCGGGGTCAGAACGCCAACATGCACATGTGCGAAGCCCTGCTTCTGGCCATGAAAGCCACAGACAATACTCGCTATCTTGATCGTGCCGCACTACTAGCCAAACGCTTCGCCGTAGATCTGGCCCGATCCAACAACGACATGATCTGGGAGCACTACGACACCGACTGGCAGTGCGACATGCAATACAACATCGACAAACCTGATGATCTGTTCAGGCCCTGGGGCTTTCAGCCGGGGCATCAGGTAGAGTGGACCAAATTGTTACTGGAACTGAATCACTGGCAACCCCACTCCCTGTGGGTAAAACGTGCCCAGGCATTGTTTGATGTTGCCATGACTCACGGTTGGGATGAAGAGCACGGCGGTCTGGTATACGGCTTCGCACCCGATGGCACCTTCAGTGATGATCACAAATATTTCTGGGTACACGCTGAAGCCTTCGCTGCAGCATGGCGTCTGTATCGCTACACGAACGAAAAACGCTATCTGGTGGACTACCAGCGACTCTGGGAATTTAGCTGGACTCACCTGATTGATCACGATCAGGGTGCATGGTTCCGCATTCGAAACAGAGACGGCTCAGCCGTGGATAATATCAAGTCCCCTCCGGGCAAAACCGACTATCACACGATGGGCGCATGCTGGGACGTGCTGGCAAACCAATAGCCCGGACTCGCCATGATAAGACCTGCCAGACTCAACGATATACCGGCCATCAAGGATTGCGCAAAAGCTGCCTACGAAGTGTACGTTGAGCGTATTGGGCGCGAGCCTGCCCCCATGCAGGCTAATTTTCCCGCGCTGCTCAAGACCCACAAGGTAGATGTGTATGAGCACGAGAGAGAACTGGCTGGTTACGTTGTCTATATTGCTGACACTGAGGCAGTATTACTAGACAACGTAGCCGTCCATCCTCGCTTCGCACGACGCGGCATTGGTAAGCAGCTGATTACCCACGTGGAATTATTCGCACTGAATTGCGGCCATGGCGTTGTAAAGCTATACACCAATGAGGCCATGACAGAAAACCTGGCCCTGTACCCCAAGCTAGACTATGTGGAAACTACACGCGCAATTGAAGATGGTTACAGCCGTGTGTATTTCATGAAAACGGTTCAGCCCTCTCAGTAGGGTCTGCGCGGCGCCGACAAATGCCACTTAACATACATCTGTATATTCATAAGCTATTTAAAGACCTTACACAGTCACTCGCTTGCCACTCTTACCCGATTTATAAATGGCATCAATTACCTTCTGATTCAGCACGGATTCTTCCAGTGTGAAGCAGTGTTGTGACTTGCCTGCAATCTTGCGAGCAAATGCCTCGATCTGCTCTTTATACTGATTGATGCCGGTGTACCGATACACTCTAGTCTCAGAGTGCTTTGCGTTGTGTACGCGAACCTCGTCACCCTCGTAGAGGTTGGAATTGAACGGGGCGCTGAGTTCTATGAAACCCTTGTCGCCATGGAACACCATGGTCTGGCGATTGGCCATTTGCGTGGAGACATAAAAGCTCATGTCCACGCCTTTAAAATTCAGCTGTACGCTGGCATAACGATCAGTGTTGAAATCGGGGTCGAACTCTACGCTGGCATTCACGCTTACCGGTTCAAGCCCCGTGGCGAAGCGGGCGCATACAGTGGGATACACACCAATATCAGGTAGAGCACCACCGCCAAGCTCTGGCCGATTGCGCATGTTCTTGCTGTCGCGATTGAAATAGGTAAACGATGATTCGATTCGACGTAATGAGCCTACGGTATTTTTCTCCAGGAGTTCTTTTACCTTTAGCCATTGCGGGTGATAAGTCACCATGAAGCCTTCAGCAACGGTAACCTCGGCCTTGTCTCGCGCCTTGATCAATTTATTGATGTCGGCAGCTTTCAATGCCAGCGGCTTTTCAACCAAC
>Ga0209831_1000939_pt1 | contig 27593 bp, 28 predicted proteins | sample Maine_Asex4_meta_FD_187451 | JGI IMG/M metagenome (GOLD analysis project Ga0209831, IMG submission 187451) | Marine algal microbial communities from Maine, USA - Maine_Asex4_metaG (SPAdes) (version 2) | ecosystem: Host-associated > Algae > Red algae > Unclassified | place: Maine, USA | collected... | reverse complement strand
CAGGACACTAGCTTTTCGAGCCGACCTTTCTGCCATCCTTCGCGCGTGCCCGTTATGTGGGCGAAAGGATGGGGCGAAAGGTCGGTGTCACGCCATCAGAACCCGACGCGCACGCCCGCGAGGACGCTGTGGCTCGTCAGGTCGATCTTGGTGTCGTTGCCGTTCTCGGTGCGCACTTCCGCATCGACGAAGGTCTGGTAGCGGTAGAGCGCTTCGAGGGCGACCTGTTCGGAGACCTGATACGACACGCCCGCATCCAGGTGGTACCCGAAGGTCGTCGCGCTGTCGTCGAGTGCCTTGCCGGCGCCTGCGACGCCGTAATCCTCGAACTTCACCGTGCCGATGCCCACGCCGCCGCCGGCGGTGAGCGCGAGGCGGTCGGTGATCGGGATGTCGCCATAGGCATTGACGAAGCCGTAGAGCGTCTTCGCGTCGCCCTTGGCTTCATTGCCGCCGAACTTGCCGATGCCGCTGATGGTATGCGTGTCGACCGATGCGGTCTGGTACCCGGCTTCGAGTTCCATGCGATAGCCCCAGCCATGCGGCTGGCGTGCGCCGTAGCCGACGACGACCGAACCGGTGTAGCCGGTGTCGTATTCCGACCTGACCGTGTTGGACGGTTTTTTCTTCAGACCGGCGATCGTGAACTTCGTGTCGTCGTTCGAGGTGACCCCGCCGCGCGCGCCGAAGTAGACGCCCCGCGCCGCCCATCCGGTCGCCGCCGCGACGGGCTGGGGAGCGTAGATCGCTTCGGGCTGGGCATAGACGGGGGCAGGGGCCGCCGTCGGCACGACGATGTTGTAGGTCGCGTCCTGACCGGCCGGCACGGTGTACGTCTGGCTGTTGCCCGGCGCGATGCTGTAGGTCTGGGTCGTGGACTGGGCGGGTGCGTAGGCGGTGTCCGCCTGCACGGTGCCCGAATGGACATCGACGCCGTAGGTCTGCGTCGTGGCCGGTGCGACCTGGTACTGTCCGCCGAGCGTGTCGTAGGTCGGCGCCGTCTGGTACACGGGTGCGGCACTGTCATAGACGCTGCCGAGCGTCGGCTGCGCGCCGTGCGCGACCGAACCTCCGGCATGGGAATAGGACCCGTTTGCATAGGCATCCTGCGCGACGGCTACGCTGGCGACGCCGGCAAGGGCGGTGGTCAGAAACAAAAATCGAAACATGGAGCGCCTCTCTCGATGATACATGTGCGAGAGACTTGCAAACATCGTGCGCCGCTGCAAATCGGAACGATTTCTATATTTGGTAAGACATTATTATTTCTTCGTTAACGTTAATATAGAGTTCAAAAGACCACAATTTACGTCGTGCGATATTTGAAGTGTTCATTCCCGAAAACTCTTCTTACCTTTCAGGAAAGGGCGCGCCATCCGATATCGGATCGGTAGAACCCGCCCTCCCAGTCGATCTCGCGGATCGTGTCGTAGGCGCGGGTGCGCGCTTGGGCGACGTCGTCCCCCTGCGCCGTGATGCCGAGAACGCGGCCCCCATCCGCCAGAACCGCTCCCTCGTCGGATCGTGTGCCCGCGTGGAATATCAGCGTGTTGGAGGTCGTTCCCGCCGTTTCCAGCCCGCCTATCCTGTCACCCTTGGCGTAGGCGCCGGGATAGCCTTTCGCGGCGATGACCACCGTCAGGCAGACCCCGGATTTCCACGCAAGATCCTGGCTTTCCAGCGATCCCTTGGCACAGGCGGCGAGCAGGGGAAGGAGGTCGGTTTCGAGCCGGGGGAGGATGCACTGGCATTCCGGGTCGCCGAACCGTGCGTTGAACTCGATGACCCTGGGGCCGCCCGCCGTCAGCATCAGGCCGATATAGAGAACGCCCGAATAGGCTGTGCCGCGTTCCTTCATCGTGTTCAGGACCGGGGCGACGATCCGTTCCATGACGGTACGCTCGATCTCTGCGGTGAAGGCGGGAGCGGGCGAGTAGGCGCCCATGCCCCCCGTGTTCGGCCCCGTATCGCCATCGCCCGCGCGCTTGTGATCCTGCGCCCCGGCGAGGGGGAGGACCGTCTTGCCATCCGTCAGAACGAAGAAGCTCGCCTCCTCGCCGTCCAGCTTCTCCTCCAGCACGACCGATGCGCCGCCGGGACCGTCGAAGATCGTGTCGATGGCGGCGAGACCCTCTTCCATCGTCTCGGCCACCACGACGCCCTTTCCGGCGGCGAGGCCGTCGGCCTTCACGACGAGGGGGGCGCCGCGCTCGCGCAGGTACGCTTTTGCATCGACGGGCGTGTCGAAAGAGGCGTAGGCGGCGGTGGGCGCGCCGCTGGCAATGCAGATTTCCTTGGAGAAGGTCTTGGAGACCTCCAGCATCGCCGCCCCCTTGCTCGGCCCGAAAACCGCGATCCCGGCCTCGCGGGCGGCATCCGAGACACCGGCGGCAAGGGGGGCTTCGGGACCGACGACCAGCAGGTCGATCGCCTCGCGCGTGCAGAAATCCACCACGTCGGCACCGTCCATCGGGTCGAGGGCGAGGCACTCGGCGACCTGCGCGATGCCTGCATTGCCGGGCGCGCACCACAGCTTCGTCAGTTCGGGACTGCACGCGATGGACCAGCACAATGCGTGTTCGCGGCCCCCGCCGCCCAGAACCAGTACCCGCATCCGATTTCTCCCGTAGACCCCGTGTCGGCGCCTGTCATAGGATGCGCTGCGCAGGACGGCAAGGAGCGGGCATGGTCATCGACCGGGACGACGATGAGGGCGACGATGGTGAAGGGCAGGGAAATCTGTCCGAACAGTCGGTTACGGACCTTTCCAACGCGATCAAGCGAACGGTGGAGGACCGCTTCGGTCTCGTGCGCGTGCGCGGCGAGATCGGGCGGGTATCGCGCCCGCGCTCCGGCCATGTCTATCTCAGCCTCAAGGACGAGAAATCGGTCATCGACGGCGTGCTGTGGAAAGGCGTCGCCTCGCGCCTGACCGTCGCGCCCGAGGAGGGGATGGAGGTCGTCGCGACCGGGCGGCTGACGACCTTCGGCGGCCAGTCGAAATACCAGATCGTCATCGACAACCTCGTCCCCGCCGGGGCGGGCGCGCTGATGGCGATGCTCGATGCACGGCGGCGGGCGATGGAGGCCGAGGGGTTGTTCGCGGCGGAAAGAAAGCGCGCCATACCCTTGATCCCGCGCACCATCGGCGTCGTGACCTCGCCCTCCGGGGCCGTGATCCGCGACATCCTGCACCGGCTGGCCGAGCGGTTCCCCTGCGATGTGCTGGTCTGGCCCGTGGCGGTACAGGGCAAGAGCGCCGCCGGGGAAGTCGCGGCGGCGATCCGGGGCTTCGACGCGCTGGAGGAGGGCGGGGCGATCCCCCGGCCCGACGTGCTGATCGTCGCGCGCGGGGGCGGGTCGCTCGAAGACCTGTGGAGTTTCAACGAGGAAGCGGTCGTGCGCGCGGCGGCGGACTGTCGCATCCCGTTGATCTCCGCCATCGGCCACGAGACCGACGTCACGTTGCTGGATCATGTTGCCGACCTGCGCGCGCCCACGCCGACCGGGGCGGCGGAAAAGGCGGTGCCCGTGCGCACCGAACTGCTCGCGCGCCTGTCCGAGCGGGGCGGTCGGCGGCTGCGCGGGATGGAGCGGTTTCTGGCGCGTCTGCGCGAGCGCACGGGGCAGGCCGGGCGCCTGCTCCCCCGGCCCGATGCGCTGATCGGCGACCGGCGCCAGCGCCTCGATTTCGCGGGGCAGACCCTGTCGCGCAGCCTGACCGACACCATCGGCGGCCACCGCGCCACCATCGCCACCGCCAATGCCCGCCTGCGCCCCGCCGCGATGCAGGCCCGGTTGCGCGATGCCGGGCGCGGGTTTCGGGCGCTGTCGTCGCGCCTCTCGACCCGGCGCCTGATGCGATCTATCGGCGAGCGCCGCGAGCGTGTGGCGGCGATGCGCGCCGCGCTCGACCGGGTGGGCAAGGCCGCGCTGAGCGAGCGTTCCGCCCGCCTCGCTGCCCTGACCCGCACCGTGGAAGCGTTGTCCTATCAGCGCATTCTGGATCGCGGCTACGCCGTCGTGAGAGGGGCCGACGACCGCATCGTCACCGCGCCCGACGCTCTGAAGACCGGGGACGCCCTGACCATCGAATTTGCCGCTCGCCAATCGGTCGAGGCCGTGGTCGGCAAGGGAGGCAAGGCCGGTGCGGCTCAACCGAGGGGTGCGGGACAGGCTCCGACCAAGCGCAAGAAGAAGGACGAGGCCCCCCCGCCCGACCTTTTCGACCTGTTATGACACTTGTTTTCGTCGTTCGAGGGGTCGCGGGATATTGACGCTGTCCGTTCCCTTCCCGTACTCTGGAAACCGAATAAGTCGCGAGACCGTCGCATTTTTTGAGTTCAGGAATATCGCCTTCGCAACGAGGGCAGGAGAAAAGCGTATGACACCCCGGATCCTCACCGCCTGTGCGATCGCAGCGCTGACCGTCGGCACCGAAGCGCGGGCGCAGCAACTGCCCGCCTGGACCCCGCAGACGATCTGCGCGGAAGATGCCACGCCCGAGCATTGCGGATTTTTGGAAGGTCAGGCTCGGCAGCAGATTTCGCAGCAATGGCAGTTCATCCCCACCCTCGTACGCGAGCGGTGCATCGCCGATAGCGGCGAGCAGGAGACCCAGAGCTGGCGCCTCTTCGGCGAATGCCTCGCCACCGCCGCCCGTCCGCCGCAGGGACAGGGCAACGCCGAGTTCGTCCAGGCCCGGGCCACGTCGGAAGTGTCCGAGGAGAACCTCGCCGAGATCGAGGCCATCCGTGCCGAACTCGAAGCCGCCCGCGCCCGGGTCGAGGAACTCGATGCCGCGCAGACCGCGAGCGTCGAGAGCGCGGCGGGGTCCGCTGCGCAGTTGACGGCGCTCGAAGCAGAGCTGGAAGAGGCCGAGGCCCGACGTGGCGAAGGCGAGGCGCGGATCGCCGAGTTGCAGCAGCAACTGACCGCCGCCACGGCCGCCGCCGCCGCCGCGCAGCTTGCCGCGTCGAGCGATGCCGAAGCGGGCATGGCCGACATGCGCTCGTCCCTCGACGAGGCGACCGCCCGTGCCGAAGGGGCCGAACTGCGCGTGTCGACGCTGGAGCAGGATCTGGCCACCGCCATCGCCGACGCCGAAGCGGCCCGGGGCGAGGCCGGGACGGCAGACGAGGCCGGGAATGCGCGGATTGCCGAACTGGAAGAGGCGATGGCCAGGGCCGATGCCGATGCCAAGCTCGCCACCGTGCGCATCGAAGGGTTGCAGGCCCGGCTGGTCGAGATGAGCGACGCCGCCGCTGCCGAACCGGAGCAGAACCAAGAGCAACTCGTCGCGCTGGAAGCGTCGCTGGCCAGTGCCGAGGCCGAGAACCAGCGCAGCGCGCTTCAGGTCGAGGCCCTGCGCGGGCGCATCGTCGAGCTGATGGACGCGTTGATGACCGACGAGCCGGTCGAGCAGGATGCGCCGGATGCCGATCGTGTCGCGGAACTCGAAGCATCGCTGGCCTCCGCGCAGACCGAAGTGCAGCGCAGCAACGCGCGGATCGAAGGGTTGCAGGCCCGGCTGGTCGAGGCGATGGACGCCGCTCCCGCGGAAGCCGCCGCGCCGGACCCCGCCGCATCCGATGCGCGGGTCGCCGAACTGGAAGGCTCGCTGGCCGAAGCGCAGGGCGAGGTCGAGCGCCTGACCGGGCGGATCGAGGGGCTGCAGGGCCGCCTGATCTCGACCCGCAACAGCGCCGCGCAGTCCCGCGCGGCCTTCGGCGATGCCACGGCAGCCGTCGCGCAGAAAGACGAGCAGATCGCCATGCTCGAAACCGATCTGGCCAAGGCGCGGTCCGACATGCGCAGCCGCGATGTCCGCATCGAAGGATTGCAGCAGCGCCTGATGGAGTCGGCGGACGCGCGGCAGGCGGAAGCCGCTGGAGCCGATGATGCCGCTCTCGAAGGACGCCTGAAGGTCGCCGAGTCGCGCATCGAGAACCTCACGTCCCGCCTGCGCAATGCGCGCGATGCGGGCAAGGCCGCGCAGAGCGAGAAGAACCGTACGGAAGATAATCTCGCCATGGCCCGCCAGCGCATCGCCGCGCTTCAGGATGCGATGATCGAGGCACGCCAGATGGCCCGGGCGCAGGAAGCGAGCGATGGCGAGGCCCGGAACGAGGCGCTTGCCTCTTCGGAGCGCCTCCAGACGCTGCTCGACAACCAGCGCGAACGCTCCGCCCGGGTCGCCGGTACCGTCTCCGACCAGCGCGCCCGGATCGCGGCGCTGGAGGCCGAACTGCGCGATGCGCGCCGGGAGGCCCAGAATGCCGTGGTGCAGACCGCCCTCGTCCAGCAGCCCGCCGAGGCGCTCGCTTCCTGCGCGCGGCGGATGGACGAGATCATGGCCGAAGACGGCATCCAGTTCGCCATCAACACCGCCGAGATCCGGGCTGATGCCATCGGCGTCATCGACGACCTCATCGCCGTCGCGCGCACCTGCGAGGATGCCCGCATCACGGTTCGCGGCCATACCGACGCGATCGGCGAGCGCAGCTACAACGTGTATCTGTCGCAGCTGCGCGCCGATGCCGTCGTCGATTACATGAAGCGTAACGGTATCGTACCGGCCCGTATCGGCGGCGTCGGCATCGGTCCCGACGAACCGGTGGCCGATAACCGCACCCGTGCGGGCCGCGCGGCAAACCGGCGCATCGAGATCATCGTCGAGTAGCATCGTGTCACCGGATGGCCGCCCTGTCGCCGGGCGCGGCCATCCGGCCCCTTTCGTTTCGCGCGCGCACGCTGTAACAAGCCGGTCTTCATCGCGGGAGAATCGTCCATGCCAATCGTCACGGTCTTCGGGGGGTCGGGTTTCATCGGCCGTTACGCAGTGCGCAAGTTCGCCAAGCAAGGGTGGCGCGTGCGCGTCGCCGTCCGCCGCCCCAACGAGGCGATGTTCCTGCGCACGGCGGGCGATGTCGGACAGGTCGAAACGATCCAGGCCAATATCCGCGACGACGCCTCGACCGAGCGCGCCATTGCGGGGTCGGACGCGGTGGTCAACCTCGTGGGCCTCCTGTTCCCGACCAGGAAGCAAACTTTCGACGCGGTCCAGCGCGACGGAGCGGAACGAATCGCCCGGTTCTGCGCCAGGCACGGCATCGACCGGATGGTGCATGTCTCCGCCATAGGCGCCGACGCGGAGTCCGGGATCGACTACCAGCGCACGAAGGCCGAGGCCGAGGCGGCGGTCCTGCGCCACGTTCCCACCGCCACGATCCTGCGCCCGTCCCTCGTGTTCGGGCCGGAGGACGAGTTCTTCAACCGCTTCGCCGGGATGGCCCGCATGTCGCCCGTCCTGCCGCTCATCGGCGGGGAAACGCGGTTCCAGCCAGTCTATGTCGGCGACGTGGCCGACGCGATCGTCCGGTCGCTCGGCTCGGCGGAGGCCAGGGGTGCCGTGTACGAACTCGGCGGTCCCGAAACCGTCACGATGCGCGAGGTCTTCGATCTGGTGATGGAGGAGACGGGTCGCAAGCGCGCCGTTCTCCCCGTCCCCGGCTGGCTCGCGCGGGTCCAGGCGACGGTGTTCGAGCTACCGAACAAGCTGTTCGGCATGGCCCCCCTGCTCACGCGCGATCAGGTCGAGATGCTCGATACCGACAACGTGGTGGGCGACGACGCCAAGGGTCTGGGCGATCTGGGCATCAAGGGCACGACCCTCGAATCCATCCTGCCGACCTATCTCTACCGCTACCGCGTTTCGGGCCAGTACGCGCGTACACGGGTCGCGCGATAGAGGGTTTCTTCAGGGGCATCGGGTACATTGCCCGGCTCGGAAAACGCGTCGAAACAGGAAGATAGAGTATCCCGAGTGATCCTTGTATCGTTCAGGATGCTGGGGGTCACGCCCGTGGAAGAGCGCATCGTCGCGAAAAGTTCGGAATCCCTCTTCAAATCTTCACGCACCGGGTCTATATTCATCTCGTATGCTTCGGCAGACTATGGTGATAAACGCGCGTGTAATAGACGGATTGGACCCGGGGGCGGTACCCGGCGGCTCCACCAACACTACCTTCGTTTGAGGGCGGACGGGGCCGAAACAGGATCGACAGACGTTCAAAGGCGTAGCTTTTACCCGGCATTGTACCGCCGTTATCGGGCTATACGCACAATTGCAAACGACAATCGTGCTCCGGTCGCCCTCGCCGCTTAATGCGGTGCGAGTGACTGGAACTTGAGTCTTAGGCCTTTGCCGGTCTAAGCGGGGTCCGGAGGCACCTGGCAACAGAAGCCTTCACTTCATTCCATCGGTATGCGCATGCGGCACGGCTTCGAGAGCCGGATATGCCGCCGTAAACTTTTCCCCGAAAATCGCTTTTCGTCCGACCGTTTTCATCTATGATCGCCGGATGATAGAGGGACGCATGAAACCTGGACCGATCGATTACGGCGCGCTGATTCGCGACGGCCTGCGCAGCGTGATGGCGCGCTCGCTGACCCATACCGTCGAGCATGGCCTCTACGGCGAGCAGCATTTCTACATCACGTACCTGACCGGGCATTCCGGCGTCGTGATGCCGGACTGGCTGCGCGAGCAGTTTCCCGAAGAGATCACCATCGTCCTTCAGCACGATTACGGCGACCTGACCGTCATGGCGGACAGGTTCTCGGTCGTGCTCAGCTTCGGCGGCACGCCCGCCGAACTGGTGGTGCCGTTCTCGACGGTGCGCACGTTCAGGGACCCGAGCGTCGGTTTCCAGATCGATATTCCGCTATCCGACGATGCCCCCGCTTCCGTCGCCGATGCCGGACTGTCCGCCGCGGCCAAGGCGGAAGCCGAGGCGGACGCGCCGGAAGAGACCGCACCCGCCGGGGACCCGGCGGACCGGGTCGTCAGCCTCGACGCGTTTCGCAAGAAGTAGCCACGCGCATCGTCGCAGGCTATACCCCGCCCGACAGCATCATCCGCGTTGGGAGAGCGAGCCGTGAGCGACCAGAATATCCGCATCGAAACCGATTCCTTCGGTCCCCTGGAGGTCAGGGCCGACCGGTACTGGGGTGCCCAGACCCAGCGGTCGATCAGGAATTTCCCGATAGGGTGGGAGCGCCAGCCGGTCGCCCTGGTCCGCGCGCTCGGCGTCGTCAAGCAGGCGGCGGCGCGGGTCAACGCGGCCAACGGCGATCTGGAGCAGGACCTGGCCGATGCCATCGACGCGGCGGCGCAGGAAGTCTTGGACGGTCGGATGGACGACCATTTCCCGCTGGTCGTGTGGCAGACGGGGTCGGGCACGCAGTCGAACATGAACGCGAACGAGGTCATCTCGAACCGGGCGATCGAGATCCTCGGCGGCGAAATGGGCAGCAAGACGCCCGTGCACCCCAACGACCACGTCAACCGCTCGCAATCCTCCAACGATACCTTCCCGACCGCCATGCACATCGCCGCCGCGCGGATGGCGCATGACGTGCTGCTTCCGGGGCTTGAGACGCTGCGCGCCGAACTGGAAGCCAAGTCGAAGGCGTTCGCCGACATCATCAAGATCGGGCGGACCCATACGCAGGACGCGACGCCCCTGACGCTGGGGCAGGAATTCGGCGGGTACGAAGCACAGGTGCGCTACGGCATCGCCCGGGTCAACCACGCGCTCGAAAACATCTATCCGCTCGCACAAGGCGGCACGGCGGTGGGCACGGGGCTGAACACGCGCGAGAATTTCGCGAGCGCCATCGCCGACGAGATCGCCGATATCACCGGTCTGCCCTTCGAGACGGCGGAGAACAAGTTCGAGGCGCTGGCCGCGCATGACGCCATCGTCGAGATGTCGGGCGCGCTCAAGACGGTCGCCGGGTCGCTGTTCAAGATCGCCAACGATATCCGCTTCCTCGGCTCCGGCCCGCGCAGCGGTCTGGGCGAGTTGTCCCTGCCGGAGAACGAGCCGGGCAGTTCGATCATGCCGGGCAAAGTGAACCCGACGCAGTGCGAGGCGCTGACACAGGTCTGCGCCCATGTCATGGGCAACGATGCGGCCATCGGATTCGCGGGATCGCAGGGGCATTTCGAGCTGAACGTCTACAAGCCGATGATGATCTACAACCTGCTCCAGTCGATGCAACTGCTCGGCGATGCGTCGGTCGCCTTTACCGACAATTGCGTTTCGGGGATCGAGGCGAACGAGGACCGGATCGCGAAACTGATGCGCGAGAGCCTGATGCTCGTCACCGCGCTGGCGCCCGAAATCGGCTACGACAACGCGACCAAGGTCGCCAAGACCGCGCACAGGAACGGCACGACGCTGAAGGAAGAGGCGCTCGCGCTCGGCTTCTGCGACGAGGAGACGTTCGAGCGGGTCGTGCGGCCCGAGCAGATGATCGGGCCGAAGGGCTGAGGCTCTACGGGCTGAGACGCTACCGGGGGCGCAGGGCTTCGAGCGCCTCCAGCAATTCGGGGAAATTCTGCACCATCGCCTCCGGCGCCAGATCGGCGACGGGGGTTTCCGAATAACCGAAACTGGTCAGGATGCAGGGCACCCCGGCATTGCGGGCCGTCTGCCGGTCGGTATCCGTGTCGCCGATCATGATCGAGGCAGCCACCTCGGCCCCGCACCAGTCGATGGCGGTGGTCAGGGCTACGGGGTCGGGCTTGCGCACGGGCAGGGTGTCGGCTCCGACCAGCCCGGCGAAGCGGTGCAGCACGTTGAGCCGCTCCAGCAGCGTGCGCGCCAGCCCCTCGGGCTTGTTGGTGCAGATGCCGATGATCCAACCGCGATCCGTCAGCGCGTCGAGCGTCTCGATCGCGCCGTCATAGAGCACCGATTCGTCGCAGATGCGCTCGGCATAGCGGTCGAGAAAGGGCTGGTAGAGCGCGTCGACTTCCGCCTCGTCCACCGGCTTGCCCGCATACTTGAACGCCGCGCGGATCAGCGCCTTGCCCCCGAAACCGGCGGTCTTTTCGGCCACTGACAGGGGCATCGGCTCGAACCCGCGCCCTGCGAACAGGTCGTTCGCCGCACCGATCAGGTCGGGCGCGGTATGGGCCAGCGTGCCGTCGAGGTCGAAGATCGCGCAAGGGGCGGTCATGCCGGAGCCTCGCTCGCCGTCGCCTCGGGCGCGCTGTCCCTGCCCTGCGATTTCTGCGGCGCGTAGCTGAGCAGGATGTCACCCGGCTTGGCCTTGGGGCGGTCGGACACGGTGACGAAGGAGAGGGTATTGTCCTTCGACAGATCGGCGAGGAATTCGGTCCCCTCCGCGCGGTCGCTGCGATAATCGTCCAAGCCGTATTCCTCCGTCAGTCGTGTCTGCGTGAAGACCCAGCCCGAATAGGAGCGCGATTCGAGGGCGGCGTGCGAGACGCCGGAAGCGAACAGCTTGCGCCCCCCGAGGGTCACGGGCAGGGCGTTGGGATTCTCGCCGTCATCGTCGGATCGTCCAAGCTGGAAGACGTTGGTGCGCCCGAATTCGGGGCCGAAATCCGTGCAGATGAGGGCGTTGTACGAATCGTTGTCGGTGGCCGCGACGATGATGCCGAAACGGTTGAGGTCGATGGTATGCTCGGCGGTCTCGGACAGGATCTCGCCGTGCCATGTAGGAATCTCCTGCATGCTGAGTTTGCGCAGGGCGGTCCATGACTTGTCGACCACGAGGACGGGGATCTTGAGCTTGATGAGCGCCTGCGCCAGTTGGGCCGACCAGTTGGACGCGCCGACGATCAGGACGCCGGGGATGGCGGTCGAGACGAGGCCGAACCGCCGCGCCACCGCGCTGACGCTGAACCCCTGGATCACCACCGTCGCGAAGACCAGCGCGAAGGCGAGCGGGGCGATGGCGGCGCCGTCGACGTAGCCCAGCTCGACCAGCTTGGTCCCGAAGAAGCCGGAGATCGCCACCGCGACCACCCCCCGCGGCCCGACCCAGGCGATCAGGCCTTTTTCCGCGCTCGACAGGTTGGTGCCCATCAGGCTGATCCAGATGGCGACGGGGCGGGCGACCAGCATGACGACGATCACGAACAGGACCGCGCGCCAGTCGAGCGTCGCCAGCATCGCCCGGTCGAGGGTCGCCGCGAGGATGACGAAGACGCCGGAGACGAGGAGGACGGCGATGTGTTCCTTGAACCGGCGCAGCTCCCCGATGCTGGGCAGGCGGGCATTGCCGAGGATCATCCCCATCAGGGTCACGGCGAGGAGGCCGCTTTCCTCCAAGAACTCGTTGGATGCCGCGAAGACGCCGAGGACGAGGACGAGGAGGACCGGCACCTTCATGTATTCGGGGACGATGGCGCGGCGGAAGGCATAGGCGAGCGCCGCGCCGGCGGCCCCACCCAGAACGACGGCCATGACGATGCCGAAGACCAGATGGCTGGCCGCATCCGTCAGGTCGGTGGGCTGCGCCATCGCGACCGCGTATTCAAAGGCGAGAACGGCGAAGAGGGCGCCGATGCAATCGTTGACGATGGCTTCCCAGCGCAGGATCGAGGCGGGGCGGGGCGTCAGCTTGGCCTGTCGCAGCAGGGGCGTCACCACGGTCGGCCCCGTCACCACGAGGATGCCGCCGAACACCGCCGAGACCGGCCAGGACAGCCCCGCGACATAGTGACAGGCGAGCGTGCCGGTGATCCAGCCGAGCGGCGCGCCGAGGAAGATGATGCGCCGCACCCCCGCTCCCGCATCGCGCAGGCCCCGGATGTCGAGGCTCAGCCCCCCCTCGAACAGGATGAGCGCCACGGCGATGGAGACGAGCGGGCCGAGAGCGTCGCCGAAATCGTGTTCGGGGTCGATCATGCCGGTCAGCGGCCCGGCGAGGATGCCCGCCGCGAGCATCAGCACGATGGCGGGCAGACGAAGACGCCACGCGAGCCACTGCGCGCCCACTCCGAGAACGCCGATCAGCGCGACTGTTACGACGAGGGAATGCATGGGAGCCGCTCCGGGTTTATATGGCGGCTTACGTCCGCGATGCCGGGTGTGACAAATGGTTCGGGCGGCTGCAACTTCAATCTGCGCGCCTCAGTGACGGGCGACCCGATGCGCGCCCGGTCAGCGTCGCCTCGATGAACATCGGACGGCCTTCGACCACGGGGGCGGATTCGGCGTAGTGATACGCGATCTCGATATCGCTTGCCCCGGCGCGGGCCGCGTCTTCGGTCAGGGCGGTGTCGATGGCGGTGCGAGCGGCGGTCTTGGCGGCGTCGAGGTCGGCGAAGTCCTGCGCGTCGGTGGCCAGATGGATGCGATAGCGGCCCTCGACCGGGCTGGTGATCCGCACGGACCGGTCGAGCGTCACGCGCCCGGCAACGGCCCCCACGGCATTGGCGACATCGGCATGCTCCGGCACGGTGCAGGGCGTGCCGAGCATCGCGCCGATGCGCGGGTAGTAGGTGGGGGCCGAAGCGCCGAGGCCGATGAGCGGCAGGGCGAGGCCGATATCGAGCCGCGCCGCTCCGTCGCGCCGGTCGAATGCCGCTTCACGCAGGGCGGCGGGCAGGGGATCGAGGCCGTCATGCGCCATGGACGTATCGAGCAGCACCTGCGCCGACCGCCGGACCAGCGTGTCGATCACCATCCGCGCCAGCGTCTCGCCGTCAGGGGCGAGGGGGTTGCCCTTGCGGTCCTTGCGACGGGCGATCAGGGCGGCGGCATCGCGCGCGGTCGGCCCGTGCCACGCGTCATGCAGGTCCAGCACATGCGCGGCATCCGACGGCGTGAACCCGGCGATTCGCACGAGGCCGAGGCTTACCAACCCGCCGAGCGCGTTCGCCTCGATCCGGGTGAGCGCCAGCTTTTCCACCGCCACGGGGGAGGCGCCGATGCGGTCGAGGACGGCGTGGTCGGGTTTGCGCAGGCCCTCGGGCCGGGGCAGACGGGTGGGGAGGACGAAGCGGGCATCGGTCTCGCTGGCGCGGGGGCTGCGTGCCTGCACGGCGAGGGTTTTCTCAACCAGATCAGGGTGTTCGAGGGCGAAGAGGCTGACGGGGACGAGCTTGCGCGGGCCGAGGGTGAGCGCCGCGCGGAATGCCTTCTCGTCCATGCCGATCTCGCTGTCGCCGCCCAGACCGAAGGTCGTCATCGCGACGGCGGCGATCATGGTGCGGTGCCCGCCGACCGTCGCGCCCGTCTCGCTCAGGATAGGACGACCGTCCCGCAGGATGGCGATATCGGTCGTCGTGCCCCCGATATCCGAGATCACGGCGTCCTGCGCACCCGACAGATGCGCGGCGCCGACGAGGCTGGCCGCCGGGCCGGAGAGGATCGTCTCGATAGGCCGCTCGCGGGCGAAATCGGCGGAGACCAGCGACCCGTCGCCCCGCACGATCATCAGCGGAACGTCGATCCCCCGAGCGGCCAGCGCGCCCCGGGTCGAGGCGATGAGGGCCGAGATGGTGCCGATCAGCCGGGCATTCAGCACGCTGGTCAGGGCATTGCGCGGGCCGTCGAGTTCGCCGGACAGGTCATGCCCGCAAGTGACGGGCAGGTCGGAGCGCGCGCGGATCAGGTCGCGGATCGCGATCTCATGCGCCGGGTTGCGCCCGCCGAAGATGGTTACGACGGCAAAGGCTTCCACCCCGTCCTTCACCTCATCTATGCGGATCGCGAGGGCGTCGAGGCCGAGCGGCGCGCGCTCCTCGCCCGTGGCGCGAAAGCCGCCCGCGATAAGGATGACCGGGTCGGTGCCCAGCGCCTCGCCCAGCCCCGAGCGATGCAGGTCCGCCTCGTCGAACCCCGCGAAGATCAGGCAGATGCGCCGCCGCACCCCCTCCACCAGCGCATTGGTCGCCAGCGTCGTGGAGATGGAGCACAGCGCGATGGATCCTGCATCCGCCCCGCTCTCTTCCAGCACCGCGCCGATGGCCCCGTCGATGCCGATGGCCAGATCGTCGCGGGTCGTCAGGGCCTTGGCCTTGGCGACCACCGGGTCGGGCGCGCGCTGTTCGTCGAACAGGACGGCGTCGGTATAGGTGCCGCCGGTATCGATGCCGAGCAGAAGGGCCATCGCGCGCGCTCCGGGATTCAGGGCCGGCGGAAGATGCCGACGACTTCCGTATGGGGCGACCAGCGGAACTGGTCAATCGGAACGACCTCGCCGAGGCGATATCCGCCGTCGATCAGCGCCCGCGCATCGCGCGCGAAGGTGACGGGATTGCACGAGACCATGGCGACGGTCCGTACGGTGCTGGCCGCGATCTGCTCCGCCTGCGCCTTGGCGCCCGCGCGCGGGGGGTCGAGGATGACGGCGTCGAAGGGGGCCAGATCGCCCGGGAGGAGAGGGTTGCGGAAGAGGTCGTGCACGCGGGCCGTGACGGGGCGCAGGGTCGGGCACTTGCGGGCGGCGGCCTCCAGTGCCCTGACCGCGACCGCCTCGCTGTCGATTGCCGTGACCCGCGCGGTTTCGGCGAGGGGGAGCGAGAAGGTGCCGCAACCGCAGAAGAGGTCGGCGACGGTCTTCGCGCCCTTCGTCGCCTCGCGCAGCAGGTCGAGGATCAGGGTTTCCGCCTCGCGCGCCGCTTGCAGGAAGGTACCCGGCGGCACGGCAACGGTCGCGGGGCCGAAGCGCAGGGCAGGGGGGCGGCGCGTGGCGACGGTCTCGCCATTCCACGTCAGCCGCGCCAGATCGGCGCGTTCGGCGAGGACCGCGAGTTCCTGTCGCAGGGGCAGGTCGAGCGCCTTCATCTCCTCGGCCACGACGTCTAGGCCCGTATCCGTTTCGGTCGCCTGCACCGTCACGACCCGCTTGCGCGGCGCACCGGCCAGCGCGATGGCCCTGAGGTGGGGCAGGGCGGCGAGGAGGGCGGGGGTCAGGATCGCGCAGGTCCGCATATCGACGACCCGATGCTCGCCCGCCGCGTTGAAGCCGAAAAGCGCCGTCTTCTTCGTGCGTTGCAGCGTGAAGCGAGCGCGGCGTCTCGTGCCGGGGGCGACGGTGCGGGTGGGGACGACGGGCGCGTCGATGCCGTGGCGGGCGAGCGCCTCCTGCACGATGCCGCGCTTCCACTCCGCGACCACGGCGTCGTCTACATGCTGGAGCTGACACCCGCCGCAGGTGCCGAAATGGGGGCAGGGGGGCGTCTGCCGGTCGGGGGAGGCGGCGGCGTGCAGCGTGGCGGCATCGTCCGACACCGCGAGGATATCGCCGGGCGCCGTGAAGGGCATCAGGATCGGCGCCCCGTCACCCGGCGCAACGCCATGCCCCGTCAGAGGGTCGAGACGCTCGACCGTCCGGGTCGCATCCACCGCGCGATTCCCGCTACCGGCTCAGTCGGCCGCCTCTTCGGTCTCGTCATCCGCGGCGTCGGTTTCCTCTTCGGATTCAGCCGGCTCGGCGCCTGCTTTCGCCGTCGTCTCGCCGCGCCGGAAGAACAGCGAGAGACATTCCTGCACGCTCGCGAACAGTTCGTCATGCGCCTTCTGGAAGTCCTCGGGCTTTTCCGACGCGTCGATCAGGGCATCCCAGAGGTCGGAACTCTGCTCGTTCATCACCGAGACGCTGGTGCCGATTCCGTCCTCGACGGCCCGGCGCTCTGCCTCTTCCTTGAGGACCGTGCGCGATGCCTTGAGAGCGTCGTAGGCGGGCTGGAGGTCCTCGCGCCCGTCGGCGACGGAAGACTGGTAGAACCACATCAGCGCGGTCATCCGCCCGCCGCACACGCCCAGGGCGACATCGCCCTCGTGCTGGCGCTGGCGCAACTGTTCGGCCCAGGCGACCGCTTGCGCGTCCTCTTCGCTCATCTCGTCCGATGCGGTTTCGGCATCCTCGTCGGATGCTTCTTCCTCGTCCGCGTCGACCGCTTCCTCCGCTTCGACGGAGGTCTCGGCGACCGCTTCGTCCGGAGCGTCGTCCGACTGGGCCATGGCCAGCGCGGGCGTGGTGGCAAGGAGGGCGGCGAGGAAGAGGCGCTTGAAAAGGACGCTCATGGGATCACTCCATTCCGCGTTTCGGGCGGATACATTCGGTCAGGGCGACCGGTTCGCAGCTTTACAGGCAAAGAACGAGCCATGCACGACAAACCCTTGCCAAATCGCCAATTCGACCCGGTCCTCGCGACCCTATTGTACGGGAACGATCGGATCGAGGAGGAGCGGCTGGGTCGTGTAGGGCTGGGTCGCAATGGACGGCTGCTCGACATAGGGCTGCGCGGCGGGGGCGGGGGGCGCGACATAGGGCTGCGTTGCGCCGGGCGCCACGTAGGGCTGCACCGTACCGGATGCCGTGCCGGGCGCCGCGGGGACCACTCCGCCCGTCGCCTCCATGCGCGCGCGGATCGCGGCATTGGCCGATGCGCTGCACTTGATCGAGATTTCCATGATCTCCCGCTCGATCGCCTGTCGCTCGGCTATCGAGCCTGCCTTTTGGAGGCGCCCGACCATGAGGCCGACGAACGCGTTCGCGGCGCTGGCGATCTCGGCGGCGGGATAGAGCGGCAGGTCGGCGAAGAAGTTGCGGGCCTGCTGCACTTCCGCGATCCGGTTCGGATCGGGGTTGTCGCCCTCGTTGATGTACCGCCCGATCATGTCGAGCGACCCGGCGCAGGCTCCTGCGGCATTCGCGCCCGACGCCTTGATGCGGTCGACCTGCTGCGCCTGTGCGGGGAGGGTGGCGAGGACGCAGAGGGTGGCGAGGGCAATGATCCGCATGGAAAGGCTCCTGTTGTCGAAGTGGTGGCGCTTGGCTGAAGCAAATTGCGCTGAAGATGAATCACAATGCGGCAGGTTTCGCGTTTGAGCGTAAGCGAGAGGCAGCGAAACCTGCCCCCGCATCGGCGCAAATTGCTCTAGAGGGCCAATACGGCGAAAGAATGGGGCGAGGGGCATCGCCCGGCGAGGCTCAGGCATCGGGGGCCGCGTTCTCGCGATACCACAGGCACAGGTCGCTGACCGGGCAGCGGTCGCATCTGGGCGCGCGGGCGGGGCAGACCTGCTTGCCGAACTGCAGCAGCCAGAAATGACCGTCGCGCATGGCCCAGTCGGGGGTGCGATTCTCCAGCGACTGCGCCGTCTTCGCCTCCGTCTTGCCGGTGGCCAGCCCGATACGGTTGCAGACGCGGTGCACATGCGTATCGACGGCGATGACGTCGTGACCGAAGGTGAAGCTGAGCACGATATCCGCGCATTTGCGCCCGATCCCCGGCAGGCTCATCAACCCCGCGCGCGTGTCGGGCACCACCCCGCCATGCTCGGCCAGCAACGCCTCGCAACACTTGCGGATATTGCGCGCCTTCATGTTGTAGAGGCCGCAGGGCTTGATCGCGGCGGCGACCGCCTCGTCGGAGAGGTCGAGCATCTGCTGCGGCGTCTTCGCCAGCGCGAACAAGGCGTTGGCGGCGGCGGCGGTGTTGACGTCCCGACTCTGGGCCGAGAGCATGCAGGAAATGCAGGAGCGAAACGCATCCGGCTGGCCCTTTGGACCCTTGGCATTCGGCGTGCGGCCCGGCATCGCCTCGGCGATGCGGCGATAGACGGTCTCGACGTCGTCGGGGGGGAGCAGTGTTTCGGTCATTCAGGGCAGGTAGGGCGCTATGCCCGCGCGACCACGACTGTCGCCCCTTCGTCCGTCATCGGCTCCGTCGCCCGGTCGAAGCGCAGGAAGGCGAGGCCGTAGCCGCCCCGGTTGCTCAGGAGCGTCCCCGCCAGCTTGCCCCCGGGCGTATGCAGCGGGGTCGCGGGCGGGGCACTGCCGGTCACGGTGACGGGGCACAGTCCCTTGCGCAGCTCGGTCTTGAACTTCATCCGCGCGACGATTTCCTGCCCGACATAGCAGCCCTTCCGAAAATCGACGCCCGCCAGCCCCTCGAACCCTGCCTCCAGGATATAGCTGTCACCGATGAGCAGATCGACGCCGCTTTCCGGCACGCCGAGACCCAGACGATGCAGGTCGTAATCGCCCGGCTCGCTCGCGCACTCGACGGGACCGTAGGCGCGCCAGCCGAGGTCGGGGTGGCGCGGGTCGCGCAGGCCCGTGCCGGGGTCCGCGCCCCAGAGCGCCGTGATCGCCGCATCCTCCCGCGCGATGGCGACGGGGCGGCGCAGGCGGTACATCGTCAGCCGCTTGACCAGATCGTCCGCCAGCGCGCTCGCCACATCGAGGCGAAAATCCCCCTCTGCCGTGCGCCAGATCAGGAAATCGGCGAGGTACTTGCCCTGCGGCGTCAGGAGCGCGGCATAGACCAGCGCATCGGGTGCGGCGCGCGCGACGTCGTTCGTCACCAGCGACTGGAGAAATTCCTCCTGCTCGCCCGCGTCTCCCGACAGCGACACGATGCTTCGCTCCGACAGACGTTCGGAACAGGAAATCGGCCCGCTCGCCATGATTGATCCTACCGTGTAAGGAAAGCGTACAGCGACAGCACAGGAGACGCGCCCCATGCCCAGCATCTACGACTTGATCGTCCGAAACGGTACCGTCGTCAATCAGAATGGCACCGGCCTCGCCGACATCGGCGTGAAGGACGGCACCATCGTCGCGCTGGGCGATCTGGCGACCCGCGACGCGGAGCGGACGATCGACGCGACCGGCCTGACGATCCTGCCCGGGGTCATCGACAGCCAGGTGCATTTCCGCGAGCCGGGGATGGAGCACAAGGAGGATCTGGCCAGCGGGTCGCGCGCCGCCGTGCTGGGCGGCGTGACGGCGGTGTTCGAGATGCCCAACACCCGCCCCACCACCACCACCGACACCGCGATGGCCGACAAGGTCAAGCGCGCGACCGGGCGCATGGTCTGCGATTTCGCCTTCTGGTTCGGGGCCACCGCCGAGAACGTCCACGACCTCAGGGATGCCGAGCGCCTGCCCGGATCGGCGGGGATCAAGATGTTCATGGGGTCGTCCACCGGCGACCTGCTGGTCGACGAGACGGAGCATGTGCGCCGGGTGCTCAGGAACGGACGCCGCCGCGTGGCGGTCCATTCCGAGGAGGAGTCGCGTCTCAAGGAACGCGCGCATCTGCGGGTGAAGGGCGATCCCGCGTCGCATCCCGTCTGGCGCGACGCCCGGGCCGCGTATCTGTGCACCGACCGCCTCATCCGGCTGGCGCGCGAGACGGAGCGGCGCATCCACGTCCTGCACATCTCCACCGCCGACGAGCTGCCTCTGCTGGCCCAGCACAAGGATCTCGTCACGGCGGAGGCGACGCCCCACCATCTGACGCTGTCTTCCGACGATTACGCCACGCTCGGGACCCTGCTCCAGATGAACCCGCCCGTTCGCGATACCTCGCACCGCGATGCGCTGTGGGAAGCGATTCGCGGCGGCACCATCGACGTGCTCGGCTCCGACCACGCGCCCCACACGTTGGAGGAGAAGGCGGCGACCTATCCGAACTCGCCTTCGGGCATGACAGGGGTGCAGACGCTGGTGCCGATCATGCTCGACCACGTGAATGCCGGGCGCCTGACGCTGGAACGACTGGTGGATCTCACCTCGCACGGCCCCAACCGCCTGTTCGGCATCGCCCGCAAGGGGCGCATCGCGCTGGGCTACGACGCCGACCTGACGATCGTGGACATGAAGGAACGCCGCACGATCCGCAACGAGGACATCGCGTCGAAGGCGGCATGGACGCCCTATGACGGGGTCGAGGTGGTCGGCTGGCCCAAGGGCACGATCATCCGCGGCAAGCGCGTGATGTGGGAGGACGAGATCATCGGCGAACCGAACGGCGCGCCCGTGCGCTTCGCCGAAGGATGGACGGAGCCGTTGTAGCGATGGGGGTGGGGTGCTTCGGGAAGAGCAGGGACCGTTCGCGCTGCATGTATTGGCTGTGAGCGTAACGTTGCCATCGGTTCAACGTCATAAACCTGTCAAAACTCAATCTGTTCTGGCGGGGGTTTTTGACGCTTTGAAACGCAGGCGTTTCCGTAGAGCAGGGTGCGGTGTCAAAAACCACCGTTAAAACCTCAACTTGACATGTACGGCAAAATACCGTACATTAGGCTAATGGAGGATTTTTCTATGGCTCAGGTTGCCCGTTCTGAACGCATCGAGGCTCGTATTGCACCGGACGCTCTCGCGACCGTGCGCCGTGCTGCCGAAATGGAAGGGCGCTCGCTGAGCGATTTCGTTGTTGCGGCTGCCGAACATGCAGCAAGACGCACGATTGAAGACCTCCAGATTGTCCGCCTGTCTGCTGACGATCAACTCCGCTTTGTGGAATCCTTGCTCAACGAAGACGCACAACCCGCTCCGGCCATGGCCCGCGCTGCTGAAAACCACAAGAGACTGTTCGGGGAACCGTGAGCCAATCCCGTTTCCGGATTGCACCGCTCGGCAAAGAAGATCGCTCTGCCTTTCGAAGCGATAGCGAGCCTTTGGATCGGTATTTCCATACTCAGGTCAGCCAGGACATTCGCAGACGTGTAGCCGCCTGCTACGTCGCGATCCATAGCACCACCGACACCCTTGCGGGCTATTACACGCTGTCCGCCGCTGATATCCTTGTCACCGATGTGCCGGAGGATATGACCAAGCGGCTTCCCCGCTATCCGACGATCCCCGCTGCTCGCCTCGGGCGACTGGCCGTTGATAAGCAATTTCGCGGCATGGGGCTTGGTGGAGCATTACTATTTGATGCTGTGCAACGTGCCGGGCGCTCTGAAATCGCCATGCATGCCATGATCGTTGAAGCAAAGGATGAAGGTGCAGAAGCCTTCTACCGGCATCACGGCTTCGCAATATACGGCTCTGCGCCCGGTCTTCTGATCTCTCCGCTGCAAAGGCTCTTGAAGGCCGGAAAATAGCCAGGAATTGGCGGGAGATATTGGCAGCGGCAAAAACGACTACTTTCGACCGCTTCCGGCGATTCCCCACCGTCATCCCCTGCGATGCAGCAATGACAGGCTCCCAAACCGTCCCCCTTCCCGGCATCGGGGCTTGTGAACCTCGTGGCAATCTCTATTGACCTATCGAGGCTCTCTCAACGCTTACATCGTCCAAGGAACATACCCATGACCCGCACCAACATCTCGACCGGCGGCACGCTCGAAGAGCAGTACGCCTATTCGCGCGCCGTCCGTGTCGGCAACGTCGTCAAGGTCAGCGGCACCTGCTCGACCGACCCCGATGGCGGCGTCGTCGGTGTCGGCGACATCAGCACGCAGGTCGCGCGCTGCTTCGACATCATCTCCACGGCGCTGGAGGGTGCGGGCGCGACGATGGGTGATATCGTCATCAACCGCATCTACCTGACCAATATCGAGGATGCCCCGGCGGCGGGCGCCGTGCACGGCGCGATCTTCGGCGAGGTCAAGCCCGCCTGCACCATGATGGCGGTCGCGGCCCTCGTGAACCCCGATTTCCTCGTGGAGATCGAATGCGAGGCCGTCATCCCCGACGATGCCGAGCCCACCACGCACTGATCGCAGCGAGGGACGCGCCATGCGAAAGACCGGCCTGCCGGACGGCATGGCGCGGCCCTCGACCGCTGCCGCGCGACCCGCACGGGCGCGGGGCCACGCGACTCTGCTGCCCGTGCCGCCCGTCACCATCGAATCGGTCGATATCGCCGAACACCCGCGCCTGCGGGGGCTGAGGACGGTGTCCCGTGCGGCGTCCTCGTCCGTACCGTACTTTCGCCCGCCGCCATGCACTGGCGCCATCCTCGCGGCGGCGTTGGCGTGAATGACCGTGCGCGTCGCCGAGATACCTGATACGGCGCTCGAAACCGCTCTTCGCACGACAGGATGCCCCATGCGCCGCCAGCCCATCGGCTTCGCCGAGTTCGTCGCGCTCATGGCCGCTCTGACCGCCATGGTCGCCATCTCGATCGACGTGATCCTGCCCGCGCTGGGCGCCATCGGCGACGATCTGGCCGCCGACGATCCCAACGACCGTCAGCTTGCCGTCACGATGTTCTTTCTCGGCCTCGCCCTGTCGCAGATCGTCTACGGTCCCCTGTCGGACAGCTTCGGGCGGCGGTTCGGCATCTTTCTGGGGCTGGGCATCTATCTGGTCGGCACGGGCCTGTGCATGATGTCGGAGACGCTGCCGACCCTCATCGCCGGGCGCATCGTGCAGGGCATCGGCGCCGCAGGGCCGCGCATCGTCGCCAATGCCATCATCCGCGACCGCTATTCGGGGCGGCCCATGGCGCGGGTCAGTTCTCTGGTGATGATGGTGTTCATCGTCGTGCCGGTCTTCGCGCCCTTGTTGGGGCAGGGCGTGCTGATGCTCGTACCGTGGCGGGGCATCTTCTGGCTACTCGCCGCGATGGCGACGATCGCCTTCGTGTGGACGGCGTTCCGGCTGGAGGAGACCCTCGACCCCGCCGCGCGTCGTCCCTTCCGCCTCGGCCCGATCCTGACGGCGCTGCGGATCATCGCGACCAACCGGCTCGCGGTCGGCTGCACGCTGGCGCTGGGCTTCGTCTTCGCCGCGTTTCTGGCGTTCCTCAGTTCGTCGCAGCAGATCCTGGGCGAGACCTACGGGTTGGGCGCGCTGTTCCCCGTCACCTTCAGCGCCCTGGCCGTGGTCGTCGGCGTCACGTCGGGCATGAACGCCGCGCTGGTCGGGCGGTTCGGGATGGAGCGGTTGTCGACCATCGGTATCCTGACCATCATCGGCGCCTCGCTGGTCTTCGCGCTGTGGTCCGCCGCGTTCGGCATGCCTCCGCTCTGGACCGCGCTCGTATGGATGGGGATATCCGTCGGCGCCATCGGCATCATCTTCGGCAATCTCAACGCCATGGCAATGGAGCCGCTGGGCGCGGTCGCGGGGGTCGCTGCCGGGGCCATCGGGTCGGTCAGCTCGCTCATGTCGACCGTGCTGGGCACCCTTATCGCGCGCAGCTACGACGGCACGGCCCTGCCCATCGCGCTGGGCTTTCTGGTATGCGGCCTCGCCTCGCTCGGGTTGCTGTACTGGGCGACGCAGGATCGGGAAAGGCGCGTGCGGGCGGATCGCGCCGCATGACTGCCCCCGTCTCCGTCATCATTCCCGTCCTCGACGCGGTGCCGACCATCGGCCCGACGCTGGCCGCCATCGTGCCGGGCGTGGCCGACGGGCTGGTGCGCGAGGTGGTGCTGGCGGATGGCGGCTCGACCGATGCGATTGCCGAGGTGGCCGAGGAGACCGGCGCGCGGCTGGTCGCGGCGGAGCGGGGCCGGGGGAGTCAGCTTGCGGCGGGGGGCGAGGCGGCGCGGGGGCAATGGCTCCTCTTCCTCCACGCCGACACGATCCTGCCCCCCGACTGGCCCGAGATCGCCCTGCGTCACATGCAGCGTCACGAGGGCAAGGCCGGATATTTCCGCCTGCGCTTCGACAGCGACCGCCGCTATGCCCGCTGGACCGAAGGCTGGGCCAATATCCGCTCCCGCGCGCTCGGCCTTCCCTACGGCGATCAGGGTCTGCTGATCTCCCGCGCGCTCTACGACGAGACGGGCGGCTTTCGCGCCATGCCGCTGATGGAGGATGTCGCCATGGCCCGCGCCCTGCGGGGCCGCCTGCGATCCTTGGGCGCATCCGTTACCACCTCCGCCGAGCGGTACGAGCGGGAAGGGTACTGGCGGCGCGGATGGCGCAACTGGGGGTGCCTCGGGCTTTACTTCATGGGCGTTTCGCCGGACAAGATAGCAACGAGATATCGCAAGTAGGAGGTTTCCCCCATGGCCCTCGACACCCGGATCGACCAGACCCACGCCGCCGACCACAACGACCCCCACTGGGAAGCGCGCTGCGACCTCGCCGCCGCCTTCCGCTGGGCCGCGCGCCACGGCTGGCACGAAGCGGTCGCGAATCACTTCAGCCTCGCGGTATCCGAAGACGGGTCGCAATTCCTGTGCAACCCCTGCAACCGGCATTTCAGCCTCGTCACCGCGTCCGAACTTCTGCTCATCGACGCGAACGATCCCGAGACGATGAACCGCGCGAACGCGCCCGACCCCACGACCTGGGGCCTCCACGGCGCGCTGCATCGCCGGGTACCCCATGGCCGTTGCGCCATGCACGTCCATTCCAAATACGCGACGGTGCTGGCCTGCATGGAGGATTCGGTGCTGCCACCCCTCGACCAGAACGCCGCCGTCTTCTTCGGGCGCACGGTGGTCGATACCGCGTATGGCGGGCTGGCCTTCGAGGAGGAGGGCGAGCGCTGCGCCGCTCTGTTCTCCGATCCCCGCGCCAAGGTGATGGTCATGGGCAATCACGGCATCATGGTCATCGGCGAGACGGTCGCCGATACCTTCGACCGGCTCTACTATTTCGAGCGGGCGGCGGAAACCTACGTCACCGCCCTCATGACGGGCCGACCCCTGCGTATGCTCTCGGCGGAAGTGGCGGAAAGCGTGGCACAGGGCATGGACGACTACCCCGTGCAACAGGCGGGCAACCACCTGCGCGAACTGCGCACGATCCTCAATAAGGAAGGCTCGGACTACGCGACGTGACCGGGGAATGAACAGATGCATAAACTGACCATCGATCTGACGGACGAGGAGCATGCGATTGTCGCGCAAACGGCCGCGCGCGAGGGAACGACGCCCGAGGCTCTCGCCCGCAGTCGTCTGCTGTTGAAGTCGGCGGATGAACTGCGTGTCCTGCTGGATGAGCGTATGGACGCCTATACGCGGACAGGCGGCATCGCCATTCCGGAAGGCGGTTTGTCGGATTATCTGGACCGTCGGACCGAAGACCGTGGCAGGTAGGCTCCTCTATTCGTTCGAAGCTCTGAACGATTTTCTGTCGATTCGGAAATACGGGATCGAGACCTGGGGAAGAGCGCAGGCGGATCGCTACGAGAAGCTTCTCGAAACGTGCTGTCACGCCATCCATTCAGGCTCCATCACGACGCAGGATTCCGTGGTGATGGATCGTCCCTACGCCATGGCGCGGTGTCGCCATCATCGCATCTTCTTCATCCGGGAAGAGGCGAACACGATTGTTCTTGCCGTCCTGCATGAACGCATGGATCTCGTGCGCCATATGGAGGATCGCCTGTGACCCGCACCCTCGTCATCTTCGTCAAGGAACCCCTGCCGGGCCGCGTGAAGACGCGTCTGGGCCGCGACATGGGCATGGTCGCCTCGGCGCGCTGGTTCCGGCATCAGGCGCTGCGGCTCGCCCGGTCGATGGCGGGGGATGCGCGCTGGCGCACGGTGCTGGCCGTCGCCCCCGACCGCGCCGGACTGGAGAGCCGCGTCTGGCCCGCCCACGCCCCCCGCTGGGCGCAGGGGCGGGGCGATCTGGGGGTGCGGATGGGGCGGGTGTTCCGCACCTTTCCCCCCGGTCCCGTCGTCATCGTCGGCGGCGATATCCCCGACATCACCCCCGCCCTGATCGAGCGGGCCTTTCGCGCCTTGGGCGACCATGACGCCGTGTTCGGCCCGGCGGAGGATGGCGGCTACTGGCTCGTCGGCCTGAAGCGCAGGCGCGCGACACCCCCCGGCTTCATGCGCGGCGTGCGGTGGTCGGGCGCGCATACCCTGTCCGATACCCTCGCGACCCTGCCCGCCGACTGGCGCACCGGCACCATCCGGACCCTGCCCGATATCGATACGCTGGACGACCTGCGCGCGTATCGGGCGGCGCGGCGCCGAACTTCGCCCCTTGCGCGCCTCGCCCCCCTCGTCTAACCACGCGGGCAAGGGATAAACGCCACATTGCGGGGGAAGACCATGCGCGTCTATTACGATACCGATTGCGACACGAATCTGATCAAGGACAAGAAGGTCGCGATCGTCGGCTACGGCAGCCAGGGCCACGCCCACGCGCTGAACCTGCATGACAGCGGCGCGAAGAACCTCGTGGTGGCCCTGCGCCCTGGTTCCGCCTCGGCCAAGAAGGCCGAAGGGTCGGGCCTGAAGGTCATGGAGATCGCCGAAGCGGCCAAATGGGCCGACGTCATCATGATGTGCATGCCCGACGAGTTGCAGGCCGAGACGTATTACGCGCATATCCACGATAATCTCAAGGACGGCGCGGCCATCGCCTTCGCCCACGGCCTGAACGTGCATTTCGGCCTGATCGAGGCCAAGCCCGGCGTCGACGTCATCATGATGGCCCCCAAGGGGCCGGGTCACACCGTGCGCGGCGAATTCCAGAAGGGCGGCGGCGTGCCCTGCCTCGTCGCGGTCCATCAGGATGCCACGGGCCGCGCGCTGGAGACGGGCCTGTCCTACTGCTCCGGCATCGGCGGCGGACGTTCCGGCATCATCGAGACGGATTTCAAGGAAGAGTGCGAAACCGACCTCTTCGGCGAACAGGCGGTCCTGTGCGGCGGTCTCGTCGAGCTGATCCGCATGGGCTTCGAAACGCTGGTCGAGGCGGGCTACGAACCCGAGATGGCCTATTTCGAGTGCTTGCATGAAGTGAAGCTGATCGTGGACCTGATCTACGAAGGCGGCATCGCGAACATGAACTACTCGATCTCGAACACCGCCGAATACGGCGAATACGTCTCCGGCCCGCGCATCCTGCCCTACGACGAGACCAAGGCGCGCATGAAGGCCGTCCTCAAGGACATCCAGGACGGCCGCTTCGTCCGCGACTGGATGCTGGAATGCAAGTCCGGTCAGGCCAGCTTCAAGGCCATCCGCCGCAACAACGACGCCCACCAGATCGAACAGGTCGGCGAGAAGCTGCGCGGCATGATGCCCTGGATCAAGGGCAACGCGCTGGTCGACAAAGAGAAGAACTGACGCAAGACTGGATCACATCATGTG
>Ga0209831_1000937_pt1 | contig 27619 bp, 29 predicted proteins | sample Maine_Asex4_meta_FD_187451 | JGI IMG/M metagenome (GOLD analysis project Ga0209831, IMG submission 187451) | Marine algal microbial communities from Maine, USA - Maine_Asex4_metaG (SPAdes) (version 2) | ecosystem: Host-associated > Algae > Red algae > Unclassified | place: Maine, USA | collected... | reverse complement strand
GACGCCATCGAGGTGGGCACGATGGTGGCCAGCGAGGTGGCCACCGCGACGTGCATCGCCACCGAGGCCGGAAACTCGAGCGCGTCGAACACCAGGAACAGGACCGGCACGATGACGATGCCGCCGCCCACGCCCAGCAGCCCGGCCAGCAAGCCTGCCGCCGCACCGGTTCCGAGCATCAGCAGCACGAGCAGGACGATCTCGCTGGTGGCCAGTTCCATGGGCGGACGCGTGTCGGATAGCGCCAGATAGTTGAGCACAGATTGACGCGGCTTGCATACATATACCCGTCTATGTATGTTGGTCACATGTCTCCGTCCCGCCCACCATCACCGACACCCGGCCGGGCGTCACTCGCCGTGGTGCCCGCCGTGCCCGCCGTGCCTGCATCGGTGTCGACCAGCGTGCGGGGCGGCGATACCAGCGCGGCCCGGGTGCATCGCGAACTGCTCGCGCTGGTCACGTCCGGCGAACTGCAGCCGGGCGACGCGCTGAGCGAGGTCGCTCTGGCCGAGCGGTTCTCGGTGTCGCGCACCCCGGTGCGCGAGGCCATCCAGCGTCTGGCGCAGAGCGGGCTCGCCCGACGCGGGCCGCGTCGCACCTACGTGCTGCACGAGATGCGCACGGAGGCGCTGGACGATGCCCTCGAGGCGCTCGGCGAGATCGAGGCGCTGGCCGCCGGGCTCGCCGCGCACCGCATGTCCGAGCTGGAGCGCTGCGGGCTCGAGGAACTGGTGGAGCAGGGCGGGGTGCTGGTGCGCAGGGGCGACGGCCACGCCTACGCCGCCAACAACCTCGCCGTCCACGAGGCGTTGCTCGACGGTGCGCACAACACCACCTTGCACGAGATGGCGACGCTGGTACGCCTGCGCCTGTCGCCCTACCGCGATCAGCAGTTCGTGCGGCCCGACCGTCTGGCGTCGAGTCAGGCCGAACACGAGGCGCTGCTGTCGGCGCTGCTGGCGCGCGACGCCGGTCTGGCCACCCGACGGATGCGCCGCCACCTGGCCGCCACCGCGCTGAACGTGCGTCGCACGATGGAAGCTCCGCGTGCGCGCCGGACCCGTTCGTCCCCCTGAGCCGTCCTCCGGCATTCCGCGCCACTTTGTCCGAACTTTCCCCCCGGACCTCTTCGACCAGACCTCTTCGAGATGACGACGATGCACCTGTTCAAGCACCTTTCCCGACGTACCGCCCTGCTGGTGAGCGCGGCCCTGATCGGCGCCGGCCCGGCGCTGGCCGACTTCCCCGAGAAGCCGGTCACCCTGATCGCCCCGTTCAACGCCGGTGGCGGCACCGACCTGCTGCTGCGCGGGCTGCAGCAACCGTTCGCCGACGCGCTCGGTGGCAAGGCCGTGGTGCAGAACATGGCCGGCGGCTCCGGTACCGTGGCCGCCTCGCACCTGGCGGGCGTCGATGCCGACGGCTACACGCTCGGCTACCTGTCGGTGACCGTGGCCACCATCCAGCCGCAGATCAAGAACGTGCCCTACGATGCGGACTCCTGGACGCCAATCTGTTCGGTGGCCGCCTCGCCGACGCTGTTCTACACCCGTGACGACAGCGAGCTGGACAGCCTGGCCGACGTCAAGGCCGCCGCCGAGGCCTCGCCCGGCTCCCTGCTGTTCGGCTCCTCGGGCCCGGGCGCGATCACCCACCTGACGATGGTGTCCGCGATGAGCGGTCTGGGCATCATGGACAAGGTCAAGCACCTGCCGCACGAAGGCTCGGGCCCGGCCATGAAGTCGATGGCCGGCGGCATCATCCAGTTCTTCGGCGATACCGAGGTGCTGCTCGGCAGCTACGACCTGAAGCCGCTCGCGGTGTTCGCAGCCGAGCGGCTGCCCTCGCTGCCGGACGTGCCGACCGCGGCCGAGGCTGGCATCGAGCCGCCGTTGAACGAGCTGTACCTGTGGGGCGGACTGTTCGCACCCGCCGGTCTGCCCGACGATGTGCGCGACACGTTGACGGCGGCCTGCGCCACGGCGGTCGAGTCGGATGCCTTCAAGGAATTCGCCGCCAGTACCGGCACCGTGATCGCGTACCGGAACGCCGGGGAGTTCGACACGTTCTTCCGCGAGCAGTACGAGTCGAACCAGGCCCTGATCGATGCGGCCGGACTCTGAGAATCCGTTCTGCTCGGTAACGACGGTCGAACCGTGGCCGAACGGTCGCGCATGAGGGCTCGACCGTGATCAACGAGCGCAGCATCGTGGCCGGTGTGCTGCTGCTGGTGCCGCTCGCCCTGCTGGTCGTGGGGCGAGCGGGCGAGTTCACGCAGCTGGCGGCCTTCTCGCCGATGTTCTTTCCCAACCTGGTGCTGTGGTGCTGGGCCGGGGTGGCCGCGCTGTCGCTGACCACCGAGCTGCTGGCCGGGCGGGCGGCGGCCTCCGCGAGCACGGGTGCCGGCGCCGGCGCTGCCGGGTCCGCCGATGGCGGGACGGGCGATCGTCCGGTGGTGGTGCAGCTGGCACTGGTGATCGCCGCCATGGCCGCCTTCGTGTTCGCGCTGGGCGAGCTGGGGTTCCTGCTGTCCGGCATCGCGTTCGCGCTGTTCTCGCTGCGCGTGCTCGGCATCCGCTCCTGGCCGCTGTGGGCGGGCTTCGGCATCGGCGTGCCTCTGGTGCTGTTCACCCTGTTCCACCACGGGCTCGGGCTGCCGTTGCCGACCTCGCCGTTCTCCTACCTTTTCTGACCGACCTCTTCCGATGACCGTCGCATGCTGAGTGTCCTGCCACAGGCGGCCGCCCTGATCCTGACCCTGCAGGGTCTGGCGACCCTGATCTTCGGTACCACGCTGGGCATCGTGCTCGGTGCGCTGCCCGGCATCGGCAGCACCGTGGCGGTGGCGCTGGTGCTGCCGTTCACGCTGACCATGGAGCAGGCGCCGGCCATCATCCTGCTGCTGGCGGTGTACGCGGGCTCGGTGTACGGCGGCTCGATCTCGGCGATCCTGATCAACACGCCGGGCACGCCGGCGGGGGCCGCGACGGTGCTGGACGGCACGCCCATGGCCCGTGCCGGACGGGCCGGCGAGGCGCTCGGCTGGGCGACCGTGGCCTCGGTCACCGGCGGGCTGGTCTCGGCACTGCTGCTGCTGTTCGCCGCTCCGCAACTGGCCGCCTTCGCGCTGCGTTTCGGACCGATCGAGACGTTCGCGCTGATCTGCCTGGGCCTGACCTGCATCGTCACGGTATCGAAGGGCTCGGTCGTGAAGGGGCTGGTGGCGGGCATGCTCGGCCTCTTCCTGGCAAGCGTCGGCGGGGATCCGATCACCGGCGAGGTGCGCTTCACCTTCGATCAGTACCAGCTGATCGCGGGGTTCAACCTGCTGGCGGTGGTGATCGGCATCTTCGCCTTCAGCGAGATCCTGATCCGCATCGCCGACGGGCCCGATGCCGGGGGGGGCAACATCTCGTTCAGCGGCATCGTGCTGCCCAGGCTCGCCGCCTGGAAGGGGCGGGTGGGCAACCTGGCCAAGTCCACCGCGATCGGCTGCGGGGTGGGCGTGCTGCCGGGCACGGGTTCGGCCACCGCGGCGTTCATCGCCTACGCCGAGGCGAAGCGTTCCTCGCCACGTAGCGCCGGATTCGGCCACGGCGAGCCGGACGGCATCGTGGCGGCGGAGAGCTCCAACAACGCGGTCACCGGCGGTGCGCTGGTGCCCACGCTGGCACTGGGCATTCCGGGGGACGTGATCACCGCGGTCATGCTGGCCACCTTCACGCTGCACGGCGTGACGCCCGGCGTGCGGCTGATGGAGGACAACCCGACGCTGATCGCCGCCATCTTCCTGGGCTTCTTCGTCATCAACCTGCTGCTGCTGCCGCTCGGCATGCTGGTGTCGAAGGCGGCAGCGCCGCTGCTGCGCATCCAGGAGCCGCTGATGCTGGTGGCGATCGGCCTGCTGTGCGTGCTGGGCGTGTACTACGTGCGCGGCAACCCGTTCGACCTGATCGTGATGTTCGGCGCCGGCGTGGGCGGGTTCTTCCTGCGCCGGGCCGGCTACCCGATGGCGCCGCTGATCATCGGCATGGTGCTCGGCCCCGCGCTGGAACTGAGCCTGAGACAGGGGCTGATCATCACCGACGGACAGATCGACCAGTTCGTGACCGGTCATCCGATCGCGCTGTTCCTGCTGGTGCTGACCGCGATCGGGCTGCTGTGGCCGCTGTTCGGCTGGGCGCGGCGCACGCTCGGCCGAAGGCGGGCCTGATGCCGACCCGGAAACACTACTCGATCAGCAGCTGCTTCCAGGTCATCTCCACGAACCCGACCAGCACCTCGTCGCCGTGCTCGACCACCGGACGCTTGATCAGGCTGGTGCGCTCGCGCATCAGCGCCTGCGCGGTGTCGGTGTCCAGGCTTTCCTTGTCGGCCTCGTCCAGCTGCCGGAACGTGGTGCCGCGCCGGTTCAGCAGCGGCTCCCAACCGACCGCGTCCACCCAGCGCGCCAGCCGATCGGCCTCGATGCCCGCCTTCCTGTAGTCGTGAAAGGTGTACCCGATGCCGTGCTCGTCCAGCCAGCGACGCGCCTTCCTCACGCTGTCGCAGCCGGGAATGCCGTACAGGATCACCGCACGTTTCTCGTCCGAGCCGGCCATCAGTCGACGATGCGCAGCAGTTCGTTGATGCCGACCTTGGCCCGCGTCTTGGCATCGACCCGCTTGACGATCACCGCGCAGTACAGCGAGTAGCGTCCGTTGTCGGCCGGCAGGTTGCCGGCCACCACCACCGAACCGGCCGGCACGCGCCCGTAGCTGACCTCGTCACGTTCGCGATCGTAGATGCGCGTGCTCTGGCCGAGGTAGACACCCATCGAGATGACCGAGCCCTGCTCGACGATGACGCCTTCCACCACCTCGGAACGGGCGCCGATGAAGCAGTCGTCCTCGATGATGGTGGGGGAGGCCTGCAGCGGCTCGAGCACGCCACCGATGCCGACCCCGCCCGACAGGTGCACGTTCCTGCCGATCTGCGCGCAGGAACCGACCGTGGCCCAGGTGTCGACCATGGTGCCGGAATCCACGTAGGCGCCGATGTTGACGTAGCTGGGCATCAGCACCGTGTTGGGGGCGATGTAGCTGCCCTTGCGCGCCATGGCCGGCGGCACCACGCGCACGCCGGCGGCGGCGAACTGCTCGGCACTCATGTCGGCGAACTTGCCCGGCACCTTGTCGAAGTAGCGCGTGTCCTCGCCGGCCTGGATCACGACGTTGTCGCGCAGGCGGAACGACAGCAGCACCGCCTTCTTCAACCACTGGTTGACCTGCCACTGGCCGTCCCCGAGCGGTTCGGCCACGCGCGCCTCGCCGCTGTCCAGCAGGGCGATCGCCTGCTCGACCGCGTGCCCGACCTCCCCGCCGGCATCCTTGGGGGACAGCTCGGCGCGCGCGTCCCACGCATCGTCGATGGTTCGTTGCAGATCGCTCATGGCAGTACGGGGTCAGGGTTGGAGTGGAAGGGTCAGGCGACGACGCGTCGCGCTGGAGACGTGCCGGTCGGGGAGCCGGTCGAGCCACCGGCCGAGGCACCGATCAGGGGGGCGAGCGAGGCGGCGATGCGGGTCGCGGCCAGCGCGCAGTCCTCGGTGCCGGCGACGAGCGCCAGGCGCAGCCGGTTCGCGCCCGGGTTGTGCCCGTCGGCACCGTCGCGTGCCAGGTAGCTGCCCGGCACCACGCGCACGTTGGCATCCTCCAGCAGGGTGCGGGTGGCGAGCTCGTCATCGATCGGCAGCCGCGGCCACAGGTAGAAGCCGCCGGGCGGGATGGCCACATCCACCACCGGGGCGAGTGCCGCCTTGACGGCGGCATAGCTGGCATCGTAGGCGGCCCGGTTGGCCCGCACGTGCGTCTCGTCGTTCCAGCAGGCGATGCTGGCGGCTTGCGCGAAGCCCGGCGTCGAGCAGCCGTGGTAGGCGCGGTAGGCGGCGAAGCGCTCGAGCAGATGCGCATCCCCGGCAACGAACCCGGAGCGCAGCCCGGGCAGGTTGGAGCGCTTGGACAGGCTGTGAAAGGCGAGACACCGCGCGTGGTCGGCGTTGCCGATCGCGTGCGAGGCCTGCAGCAGCCCCGGCGGCGCACCGGCGCTCTCGCGGTAGATCTCGCTGTAGCACTCGTCCGAGACGATGGTGAAGTCGTGGCGGTGGGCGCGCTCGATCAGCCGCCCCAGGGCGGCCTGCGAGAGCACCGCACCGGTCGGGTTGCCCGGCGTGCACACGTAGACCAGCTGGCAGGCGTCCCAGGCGGCATCCTCGATGGCGTCCAGGTTGTCGTCGGCCCGCTCGTCGATGGCGTACAGCGCCGGCCGGCAGCCGGCCATCAGCGCCGCCCCCTCGTAGATCTGGTAGAACGGATTGGGCATCAGCACGTCGCGCGCGGCGGCGCTGCGGTCCAGCAGGCACTGGGCGATCGAGAACAGCCCTTCGCGGGTGCCGTTCAACGGCAGGATGCCGCGTTCGGCCAGTGCCGCCGGATCGTCCAGGCCGAACCGCCGCACCAGCCAGCCGGCGATGGCCTCGCGCAGCGCATCGCTGCCGCGGGTGGTGGGGTAGCGTTCTGCCAGGTCGAGCGAGGCGGTCAGTGCCGCCAGGGCCGCGTCCGGCGCACGGCGGGTCGGCTCGCCGATCGACAGGGCGACCGGTGACAGATCGGCCGGCACGATCCCGCCCAGCAGCGCGCGCAGGCGCTCGAAGGGATAGGGCTGCAGGCGTTCCAGATCGGGGTTCATCGGCGGTCAGGGTGTGGAGAAGGCGCGAGGCGGTGGCCGTTCGGCGCGCTACCAGTATATCGTTGCCGCCCATGACTCCAGACTCGGATATCCCGGCGCGCCTGCTCGGCTGGCTCGACGGTTTCGTGGTGGCCGAGAACCTGTGCCCGTTCGCAGGCCATGCGCTGCGCGCCGGCCAGGTCGAGGTAGGGGTGGAGCAGGGCGGCCTGGAGGCGGTACTCGAACGGCTGGCGCACGATGCGCAGCGGCTCGTCGCCCCCGGCAGCGACCCGGAAGCCACGCTGCTGCTGGCACTCACCGCTGCCGAGTTCGCCGATCTGGACGACTACCTGGACCTGATCGGCATCGCCGACGCGCTGCTGGATTCCCTGTCGCTGCGCGGCGAGGTCCAGTTGGCGAGCTTTCACCCCGACTACCTGTTCGAGGGCGAGCCCCCCGGCGATCCGTCGCACTGGACCAACCGCGCGCCGTGGCCGCTGCTGCACCTGTTGCGCGAGGACGCGGTGGAGCGCGCGGTGGCGCGCCACCCCGATCCGGACGCCATCCCGGTGCGCAATGTCGCCCACCTGCGCGCGCTGGGCATCGACGAGGTCAGGCGACGCGTGCAGGCGACCGCGGGGCGTGGCACGGTGGCGACCCCGGAGCGAACGGCATGAGTTCCGGACACGCCGACCCCGGAAGGGCAGGCCCCGGAAAGGTGGATCCCGGGCAGGCGGACGTGGTGCTGGTGTACGACAATGAATGCCCGGCGTGCGACAACTACGTCGGCGTGATGCGGGTGCGTCGCGACATCGGCTCGTTCCGGATCGTCGATGCCCGCGAGGACTCTCCGGTGGTGCGCGAGATCACCGCGGCCGGACTCGACATCGACGAGGGCATGGTGCTGAAGATGGGCGGGCGCTTGTATTACGGTCCCGACGCGATCCATGCGCTCGCGCTGATCAGCAGTCGCTCGGGCGTTCTCAACAAGCTCAACTACTGGCTGTTTCGCTCCAGACGCGTCTCGGCGGTGCTGTACCCGCTGCTCAAGGCCGGGCGCGGCGTGTTGCTCAGGCTGCTCGGGCGCACGCGCATCAACAACCTGCAGCGACCCGGACGCGAGCGCTTCTGATGAACCGGACCGTCATCGTGATCGCCATCGCCCACCGGCGTCGGGCGTGGCACCCGTCGAGCGGTTATGCTCGCCGCGACGCCGAGCCGGGCCTCGACGGGCGGAACGGTCCGCCGCCATCAGGCCAGAGGAACTGATCGATGACCGACTACGCCGAAGACGTCAAGCGCTACGCGGAGGCTCCCGACGAGGGTGCGATCGACAGGATCGTCAAGTACTGCGGCATCGCGCTGCGCAGCACCGCGGATGCCGCCTCGGTCGCTGCCACCGACCGCAAGGAACTGGACCGGGTGCGCGACGGCTTCGCCTTCAAGAAGCTCGGCCTGGACGCCGCGGCGGCCGATGCCGGCATCGAGAAGGTGTGCGCGCGCATGAAGGGCAATACCCGCAAGCACCGCGTCACCTTCTATTACCTGCTGGCCGAGGAGACCGGCACGCTGGGCAAGCTCGGCTGAGCAGGAGCGGCGCGTGAACATCTCGTCCAGCAACGCTCCGGCCAGCGCGGATCGGTCGGCGGGCGAGCACGTCGCGGTGGTCGACCTGGGATCGAACTCGGTGCGGCTCGTGGTCTACGACCGTCTCGGGCGCGCACCGTTGCCGCGCTTCAACGAGAAGTCGCTGTGCCGGCTGGGCGCCTCCCTGGACGAGCAGGGCAATCTCGGCCGGGAGGCGATGGACTGCGTGGCGCAGGCGCTGGTGCGCTTCGTCTCCATCGCCCGGGCGATGGGGGTCGACAACATCTCGCTGCTGGCCACCGAGGCGATCCGCAAGGCGAGCAACGGGGCCGCCTTCAAGGTGCGCCTCGAGGCGCTGTGCGGGCTACCCGTCACGATCCTGAGCGGGGACGACGAGGCTCGGCTGGCGGCCACCGGCGTCATCGCGGGCTTTCACGAACCCGACGGTCTGGTCGGGGACCTGGGCGGTGGCAGCCTGGAGATCGCCGAGGTGCGGCGCGACGTGGTCGGGGCCGCCAAGGTCAGCATGCCGCTCGGCGCGCTGCTGATCGCGGCCCGCATGAAGGACGATGCCAAGGCGGCGCGACGCTACGTGGACGATGTCCTGCGCGAGTCGCTGGCCGAGGCGCTGCCCGGGGCGGACTTCCACGTCGTCGGCGGCGGCTGGCGGGCGCTGGCCAAGGTGCGGCTGGCCGCCGAGCCGACCCTGATCCCGGTCATTCACGGCCTGGAGATGAAGGCCGACGAGCTGCGCCAGCTGGCCAAGCGGCTGGCCGCCATGGACGAGGACGAGCTCAGGCGCACCCCCGGGGTGCCCGGGCGGCGCGTGTCCACCCTGCCGGCGGCAGCACTGGTGATGGACCGCGTGCTGAAGCGACTCGCGCCCGGGCGGGTGCTGTTCTCCTCGCTGGGCGTGCGCGAGGGCTGGCTCTACGAGCAGCTGCCCGAGGAGGAGCGCGCGCGCGATCCGCTGATCGCGGGCTGCCGGGACCTGGCTCGCGAGCACGCCCGCGTGGCGGATTTCGCGCAGGCGCTGGAGCGGTTCACCGAGTCGTTGTCGGTGGGCGAGAGCGCCGGGCAGCGCCGCCTCAGGATGGCCGCCTGCGCGCTGTCGGACATCGCCTGGCGCGAAGCGCCCGACATGCAGGCACGACACGTGTTCGAGCGCATCCTGCGCTTTCCGCTGCTGGGCGTGACGCATGCCGAGCGGGCGTTTCTGGCAGCGTTGGTGCACGCCCGCTACGGCAAACGGGCCGACGATCCGGCGCTGGCGCTGCTCGACGAGGCCGAAGCCGGTCGTGCCCACGTGCTGGGCACCGCGATGCTGCTCGGGCACCGCTTCTCGGGCAGCGTGCCGGCCATCCTGGACCACGCCCGGCTGGAGGTCGGTTCGAACCGGGTGACGCTGCGCGTGGACGAATCGACCAGCGTGCCCGACAGCGTGGCGGTGCAGGCGCGCCTGTCGCTGCTGGCAAAGGCGCTGGGGTGCGAGGGCAGCGAGGTGGTCATCGGCGAGGGCGTGTCGACCGACGCACCGGGCTGATACCGGGCCGATACCGGCGAGCGCTCCGGATGGCTACACTGACGCACCGCACACCTGGCCCGTACCGATGACCCGACCGCAGGACGCGCCCGCCTGGGCTGCACTCGTCGCGCACCGCCGCGAGATGGGCGATACCACGCTCGTGCAGCTGTTCGAGCAGGATCCGCAACGCTTCGACGCCCTGCAGCTCGAGGCGGCCGGCCTGTTCCTGGATTTCTCCAAGAATCATCTGCTGCGCGGCGAGTCCGATCAGGATGCCCCGGGGGCACGGGGTACCCACGCCTTGCTGGTGGAACTGGCCCGATCGTCCGGGGTCGAGGCGCGGCGTGACGCCATGTTCGACGGTGCCGTGGTCAACCCGACCGAGGGCCGTGCGTCCCTGCACACCGCGCTGCGCAACCGCTCCGAACGCCCGGTCACGGTCGACGGGCACGACGTCATGCCCGACATCCGCGCGGTGCTGGCGCGGCTGCGCACCTTCAGCGAGCGGGTGCGCGGCGGCGAGTGGACCGGGCGCGACGGGCGGGCCATCACCGACGTGGTCAACATCGGCATCGGCGGCTCGGATCTGGGGCCGCTGATGGCGGTCGAGGCGCTCGCGCCGTTCGCCCACGAGCGGCTGTCGCTGCACTTCGTGTCCAACGTCGACGGGGCGCACCTGGTCAGCACGTTGAAGGGGATGGACCCCGCGACCACGCTGTTCATCATCGCCTCCAAGACCTTCACCACCCAGGAGACGCTCGCCAACGCGCACTCGGCGCGCGACTGGTTCCTGGCCTCCGGGGCGGATGAGGCGGATGTGGCGAAGCACTTCGTGGCGGTGTCCACCAACGCCGATGCGGTGGCGGCGTTCGGCATCGATACCGACAACATGTTCGGCTTCTGGGACTGGGTCGGCGGGCGCTACTCGCTGTGGTCGGCGATCGGGCTGCCGCTGATGCTGTCGGTGGGCGCCGAGCGGTTCGACCGCTTCCTGGACGGTGCGCACGCGATGGACGAGCACTTCCGCACCGCTCCGCTGGAGGCGAACCTGCCGGTGACGCTGGCCCTGCTGACGGTCTGGTACACCAACTTTCGCGGCTGCACCTCGCACCTGATCGCCCCCTACGACCAGTACCTGCACCGCTTTCCCGCCTACCTGCAGCAGCTCACTATGGAGAGCAACGGCAAGTCGGTGCACATCGACGGCACGCCGGTCGCGCACCCCACCGGGCCGATCGTGTGGGGCGAGCCCGGCACCAACGGCCAGCACGCCTACTTCCAGCTGCTGCACCAGGGCACCCACGTGATCCCGGCCGATTTCATCGTGCCGCTGGAGAGCCTGGCGCCGCTCGGCGATCATCACGAGCTGCTGCTGGCCAACTGCTTCGCGCAGACCGAGGCGCTGATGCGCGGCAAGACGACCGGGGCGGTGCGCGGGGAGATGCGCGCAGCCGGCAAGGAGGCGTCCGCCATCGAGGCGCTGGCCGCCCACCGCACCTTCGCGGGCGACCGGCCGAGCAACACCCTCACCGCGCAGCGCTTCGACCCGTTCACGCTCGGTGCGCTGATCGCGCTCTACGAGCACAAGGTGTTCGTCGAGGCGGCCGTGTGGGACATCAACCCGTTCGACCAGTGGGGCGTGGAGCTGGGCAAGCAGCTCGCCGCCTCGATCCACGCCGAGCTGTCCGCCGGGCGCACCGTCGATGCGCACGACGCCTCCACCAACGGGTTGCTGAACCGGGCGATCCGCGCACGCGGCACCCTGGCAGGCTCCGCCGGCCCGAGCGCGACCACGGCCGGCGATGCCGGTACCAGCACGACCACCGGATAGAACCCTGATGACGATCCATCGCAGCGCATTGCCCGAGCTGGACATTCCGGCCATCACGATCGGCGAGCTGGTGTTCGCGAACGTCGACGATGCCCCGGATGCGGTCGCCATGATCGACGGCGGCAGCGGCGAGGTCTGGAGCCGAAAGCGGTTGCACGACGCGGTTGCCCGGCTGGCCGGTGGGCTGGCGGCCGACGGCATCGGTCCGGGGGACGTGGTGGCGGTCATGGCGGCCAACTCGCCGCACTACACCGTGGCGTTCCACGCCATCGCCCGGGCCGGTGCCACGGTGACCACCGTCAACCCGACCTACGGTGCGCAGGAGGTGCGCTACCAGCTCGAGGATGCCAAGGCGATCCGCCTGATCGTCGATGCCGCCTTTCTCGACACGGCCCGGCAGGCGGCCGAGGGCACCGGCGTCACCCGCACCGTCACGATCGGCGCGGTGGACGGCGCCGATTCCCTGGAATCGGTGTACGGCGAGCCGATCGGGCAGGTGGCGGTCGATGCGCGCGAAGGCGTGGTGGTGCTGCCCTATTCCTCCGGCACCACCGGGCTGCCCAAGGGGGTGATGCTCACGCACGCCAACCTGGTCGCCAACGTGCTGCAGGTCAACGCGGCACTGGCGGGCGGGAACGACGAGGGCTGTCTGGCGGTGCTGCCGTTCTTCCACATCTACGGCATGCAGGTGCCGATGAACGCGGCGCTTGCCGAGGGCACGCGCATCGTGACGATGGCGCGCTTCGACATGGAGCGCGCCCTGGCGCTGATCGCCGAGCACCGCCTGACGCTGGTGTACGCGGTGCCGCCGATGGTGCTGGGGTTCGCCAAGAGTCCGCTGGTGGACGGGCACGACCTGTCGTCGTTGCGCAAGGTGGTGTGCGGTGCGGCTCCGATGGGGCCGGAGCTGACCGCGGAGGCCGCCACACGCGTCGGCTGCGCGGTGGTGCAGGCCTACGGCATGACCGAGATGAGTCCGGTCAGCCATTGCACCCACGGCGTGGACGGGCGCGGTGGTTCCAGCGGCGTCATCGTGCCGAACACCGAATGCCGGCTGGTCGACGAGCGAGGCCACGATGTGGCCGACGGCGAGTCCGGAGAGTTGTGGGTGCGCGGCCCGCAGGTCATGAAGGGCTACCTGAACAACGAGGCCGCCACGCGCGAGACGCTGGTCGAGGACGGCTGGCTGCGCACCGGCGATATCGCGCGCCGCGACGAGGCCGGGCACTTCTACATGGTCGACAGGCTCAAGGAGCTGATCAAGGTCAAGGGCTTCCAGGTGCCGCCGGCAGAGCTGGAGGCGCTGATCGTGTCGCACCCCGCCGTGGCGGACGTGGCGGTGATCGGCATGCCCGACGAGGAGGCCGGCGAGCGGCCGCGGGCATTCGTGGTGCTCAGGCCCGGTGCAGCCCTGTCGGAGGAGGAGGTGAAGGCGTTCGTGACCGGGCACGTGGCCACCTACAAGCGGCTGGCGCGGGTGGATTTCGTGGAATCGATACCGAAGTCCGCCAGCGGCAAGATCCTGCGACGGGTGCTGCGCGACGGCTGAGCACCGTGTCCGGCCGTGACCGGGCCGCGCGCGCGGGTCAGGCGACGCGGTCCACGCCGTGCCGGCTCGCGATGCGTGCGATCGTGCCGGCGATCTCGTCGACCGGCACCGGCCTGGAGTACCAGTACCCCTGGATCATGCTGCAACCCAGCTGCACGGCGGCATCGTGTTGATCGATCGTCTCGACCCCCTCGGCCACGGTCTTCAGCCCGAGCCCCTGCGCCAGCAGCTGGATGGTGCGCACCAGGGACTGCCCCGTCCGGTTCGCACCGATGCGGGCGATGAAGGCGCGGTCGATCTTCAGCACGTCCAGCGGCAGATCCTGCAGGTAGCTCAGTGACGAGTAGCCGGTGCCGAAGTCGTCGATGGCGATCCGCACCCCGGCATCGCGCAGGGTCTGCAGCCGCTGAGCGACGAGGCGGCGACGGCGCGCGCCTCGTCCGGTTGCCGCTCGCGCACGATGACCGCGAACTCGTCGCCGCCCAGCCTGGCGAGCAGGTCGCCCTCGCGCAGGCAGCGACCGAAGCGCTCGGCCACGCGGACCAGCAGCCGAGCGCCCATCGCGTGGCCGAGCGTGTCGTTGACGTGCTTGAAGCCGTCGAGGTCGAGAAACAGCACGGCGAACCGGTCGCTGCTCCCGTCCGCCGTTGCCAGGGCATGTTCCAGGGCCTGCTCCAGGCTGCGCCGGTTCGGCAGGCCGGTCAGCGAGTCGTGGTGGGCCTGATGGTGCAGCTTGAGCGACAGCGCGACCCGGTCCAGCGCCATCGACAGCTGGTCGGTCACCGCCGCCAGCACGCCCGCGGCCGCATCACCGAAGTCGCGCCGATCGTGGGTGCGAGCGACCACCATCACGCCGATGCAACGACCCTGGCGGAACAGCGGTGCGCAGGCGACGCTGCCGACGTTCATCCGGTGGCGCAACGTGCGCGAGCGGTCCGATTCCCGGGGATCGATCTCGGTACGCCCGATCGTTGCGGCCCGCGCGTGGGCGCTGCACCAGGCGACGATCGATTCGCGTGCCAGCTCGTGGTCGAGCGGGGGCAGCGATCGCCATGCCTGTTCGTCGCGCCGCCAGCGTGCGCTCTGGCGCAGCGTGCCGTCCCCGTCCACGAGCCAGCAGCTGCCCCAGTCCGCATCGAGCGCTTCGGGCAGCATCCGGCACACCAGGTCGCACGCCCGGTCCGCGTCATCGAGGGTAATCAGGTGGCGGCTGATGCCGGCGAGCACGCGCGTGCTCGCCAGCGAGCGCGTCGTCGCCTCGACCAGCCGGGCGTTGCCGATCGCAAGGCTTGCCAGCCCGACGATCCGCTCCAGCTGTGCGCGCTGGTCCTCAAGGCGTTTCCCGTCGTCCGTCAGGGTGACGGTGAGGACACCCGCGACCGCGCCATCGATCGTCAGCGGCAGGCAGCCGACCTAGGTGCATCGGCCAAAACGGCGAAAGGCGCCCGGGACATCCTCGTCGGCGTTCGCCACGAACACCGAGTGCCCCGAGGACCAGGCCCGTCCGACAAGGCCCTCGCCAAGGCCGCACCGACTGCCGGTCAGGGAGTCGCCGCGGATGCCGGCCGCGGCCGCGCAGTGCAGGTGGTCACCGGTCTCGTCGGGCATCGACAGGAACGCACCGTCCGCGCTGGTGCGCTCGATCACCGTGAGGGCGATCTGCTCGAGCAGCGCGTCGACATCGCGCCAGCGCAGCAGCGACGCCATGATCGAGTCCAGCGTGTCGAAGTCCGCCTCCCGTTCGTGCAGGGCGTGCAGGCTGCTGCGCATGCGCTGGTGGATCTCCACCTCCTGCGACACGTCGCGCGACTGCACCAGAAGCCCGATCGCCTCGCCGTGCTCGTCGTACAGCGGGGTACGCAGGGTGTAGGCGGCGTGCCCGGGCCGACCGTCGTAGGTGACGTCGGACTCGTCGGTGCAGGTGGTGCATCCGGCCGCGATCGCGGCATCGTCCAGCGCCCAGAATCCCGGCCAGCCGGTCACGGGATCGCCGAGCACCATGCGCTCGCACATGCCGATCTCCAGGTCCGTGCGGCCGATCAGCCGTTCCGCCGGCAGGTCGAGCGCATCGGTGAACACGTCATTGACGCGGACGAAGCGGTGCTCCAGATCCTTGACGATGCAGGTGCCGAGCTGCGCGTCGGCGATCTGCTGCAGGACTCGATCGAACGGCGTGCCATCGCCCGCGATCGGCCACATCGGAACGAGACGGTGGTCGTCGTGCAAGGTCGCGATCTCCCTATCAGCACCGGTTCGACGCCTCGTCCTTCTATCGGCACCGGATCGACGCACCTTATTTCGCGTGTCGTCCGTGCCCTACCGGCGCCCGTGCAACCGGTTGCGATCTACACTTGCGAGCATGGCACAGAAGAAACGCTCCACCAAGCGCCGCGATGCGCGCGCACCCTCGCCGATCGTCGCCGAGATCGAGGAACTGGCGCTCTCGGCGTACACCGAGAAGGCCTACCTCGACTACTCGATGTACGTCATCCTCGACCGCGCCCTGCCGCACGTGGGGGACGGTCTGAAGCCGGTGCAGCGGCGCATCGTCTACGCGATGAGCGAGCTGGGCCTGTCGGCCGCCTCCAAGCACAAGAAGTCCGCCCGCACGGTGGGCGACGTGCTCGGCAAGTTCCACCCGCACGGCGACTCGGCCTGCTACGAAGCCATGGTGCTGATGGCGCAGCCGTTCACCTACCGCTACCCGCTGGTGGACGGGCAGGGCAACTGGGGCAGCCAGGACGACCCGAAGTCGTTCGCCGCCATGCGCTACACCGAGTCCAAGCTCACCCGCTTCTCGAAGACGCTGCTGCAGGAGCTGGGGCAGGGCACTGTGGACTTCGTGCCCAACTTCGACGGCACGCTGAACGAGCCATCCCTGCTGCCCTCGCGCCTGCCGCACATCCTGCTCAACTCCACCACCGGCATCGCGGTCGGCATGGCCACCGATATCCCGCCGCACAACCTGGTGGAGATCGGCAACGCCTGCATGCACCTGCTGGACAAACCGCGCGCGACCCTCGACGACCTGATGCTCTACATCAAGGGCCCGGACTACCCGACCGAGGCCGAGATCGTCACATCACGGGCCGACATCCGGCAGATGTACGAGACCGGCCACGGCGGGCTGCGCGCCCGGGCGGTGTACGGACGCGAGGGTGACGACATCATCGTCACCGCGCTGCCGTTCCAGGTGTCGGGCTCGCGGGTGCTCGAACAGATCGCCGCGCAGATGAACGCCAAGAAGCTGCCGATGGTGGAGGACCTGCGCGACGAGTCCGATCACGAGCACCCGACCCGGCTGGTGATCACGCCGCGCAGCACGCGCGTCGACGTGGATGCGCTGATGCAGCACCTGTTCGCCACCACCGATCTCGAACGTACCTACCGGGTCAACATGAACGTGATCGGTCTGAACGGGCGTCCCAGCGTCAAGGCGCTGCTGCCGATGCTGACCGAGTGGCTGGGCTTTCGCATGGACACCGTGCGCCGCCGCCTGCAATGGCGGCTGGACCGGGTCGAGAAGCGGCTGCACATCCTGGCAGGCCTGATGATCGCCTACCTCAACATCGACGAGGTCATCCGCATCATCCGGGCGCACGACGAGCCCAAGCCCGAGCTGATCACAGCCTTCGGCGTCAGCGATGTCCAGGCCGAAGCCATCCTGGAGCTCAAGCTGCGCCACCTGGCCAAGCTTGAGGAGATGGAGATCCGTCGCGAGCAGACCGATCTGGAGAAGGAGCGCGATCAGCTGCAGGCAACGCTCGGCTCGGAGCGGCGCATGAAGACGCTGGTCAAGAAGGAGCTCACCGAGGACATCGAGACCTATGGTGATGCGCGCCGCTCGCCGATCGTCACCCGCGACGCCGCACAGGCGATCAGCGAGGCGGATCTGGTACCGAGCGAGCCGATCACCGTGGTGCTGTCCGAGCGGGGCTGGGTACGGGCCGGCAAGGGAAACGATGTCGACCCCACCACGCTGCAGTACAAGGCGGGTGATGCCTACCGGTCCTCGGCGCGCGGGCGCACCAACGGCACCGCGCTGTTCCTGGACTCCACCGGGCGGGTGTACGGCGTGGCCGCCCACGGCTTCCCGTCGGCACGCGGGCTGGGCGAGCCGATCAGCGGCCGGGTCAAGCCGCCCGACGGAGCGCGCTTCATCAGCGTCATGATGGGGGCGGACGACGAGCGTTACCTGTTCAGCACCAGTGCCGGATACGGATTCGTGGCCAGGCTGGGTGACCTGGTCAGTCGCAACAAGGCGGGCAAGGTGGTGTTGGCGGTGCCCGAAGGGGCGGCGGTGCTCCCGGCGGTACCGATCGGCTCGCTGACCGAGGATCGCGTCGCGGCCATCTCGTCGGGCGGCAGCCTGCTGGCCTTCCCGGTGAACGAACTGCCGGAGATGGCGCGCGGCAAGGGCAACAAGATCTTCAACATTCCCGGAGCCGCCTTCAAGGCGGGTCAGGAATCGATGATCGCGCTGGCCGTGGTGCCCCCGAAGACCCGGCTGCGGATCGACAGCGGCAAGCGTCACACCACGATCCGCCATGCCGAGCTGGAGGAATATCTCGGACAGCGTGGGCAACGCGGTCGCAAGTTGCCGCGCGGGTTCCAGAATGTCGACCGGGTCACGGTCGAGAGATAGGCGGGTTCGGATCGGGTTCCGGGTGAGGGCGCGGTGCGGGAGTCGGTACGGATGACGCGCCCGGTGAGTGCGTCGCACCCGTTCTTCGGGCTTGCGAGGACGTGTCGTGGAGACACCCCTCGGTCCGTAGCCACTTCCTGCAAAGGGCTGACCGGACCGGAAAATTTGGCGTGCGGCATTGCCGGCATGCACGGGCGACCCTACCGTTGGTGCAGTTGCCAGTGCCACGGAGCCGTCGCATGACCCGTATTCTCCTGCTCGTCGCGACCAACGTCGCGGTCATGGTGATCTTCAGCATCGTCACCTCGGTGTTCGGGCTGGACCGCTACCTCGGCCAGAGCAACCTGTCGCTGGTGATCTACGCCGGGGTGTTCGGCTTCGCCGGTTCGTTCATCTCGCTGGCGCTGTCCAAGAAGATGGCGATCCGCTCCATGCGGGTGAAGCTGATCGATCAGCCCGCCAACGAGACCGAGCGGTGGCTCAAGGAGACGGTGCACGCCCAGGCGAAAGCATCGGGCGTGGGGCTGCCGGACGTGGGCGTGTTCGATTCACCCACTCCCAACGCCTTCGCCACCGGCTGGAACAAGAATGATGCGCTGGTCGCGGTCAGCACCGGATTGCTGGCGAGCATGGATCGTGGCGAGGTGGAGGCGGTGCTCGGCCACGAGGTGGCGCACGTCTACAACGGCGACATGGTGACGATGGGCCTGCTGCAGGGCGTGCTGAACACGTTCGTGATCATCTTCAGCCGCGTGCTGGGCCAATTGCTGAACAACATGCTCACCCGCGGACGGGGTGGTTACGGGCCAGGCTTCCTGATCGGCAACCTGATCGGCAACGTGCTGTTCGGCGCGCTGGCGGGGTTGATCGCGGCCTGGTTCTCCCGTCAGCGCGAGTTCCGCGCGGACGCGGGCGGGGCGCAGCTGGCCGGGCGCGAGCACATGATCGGGGCACTCGAGGCGTTGAAGGGCGGGTCGGAATCGCAGCTGCCGTCCACGATGCAGGCGTTCGGCATCAGCGGCGGCGGCAGGCTGGCCACACTGATGTCCACCCATCCGCCGCTGGATGTCAGGATTGCGCGGCTGCGAGAGCAGGCATGAAGGTGGAGGTGTCCAGGGTGCCGTGCGTGCCGTGGGTACCGTTGCCCAGGGTCAACACCGGCAGCGCCTGAAGCAGCGCGGTCGCGTCCAGCAGCGCGGTCGCCGCGTTGCGCTCCCGATCGAAGCGCGTCTCCAGCTCCCGCGTGGCCAGGGTCGACAGCGGACCCGCCAGCGTGTCGATCGACAGTTCCTCGGGACGTTCGAGCAGCTCGCCCAGGGTGCCCAGCGCGCGGCGCAGCAGGATCTCGACGTCGCGTTCGCCGGCGTACCCGCGCTGCTCCGCATCCACCACCAGCAGCAGCGTGGCGGGCCGGGTGCGCCCCAGCAGGCGACGGCGCGGAAAGGCGTGCCGGACGGCGCTGACCGCCCGGCAGATCACCAGATCGCACAAGGTGCGTTCGAGTCGGCTCTGGTGTCGCTCGGCGAACGGAAACACCAGTCGTACGGCGATGGCGGGTGCGCTGGCACCGCTTCGCCGGACGAGCGTGTCCAGCCGGCGCAGGGTCAGGCGCCGGCCCGGCAGCCCGTCGCGCGTGCCCACCGTTCGGCCGCCGTCGGCACGGGCGGGGTCCGGGTCGAAGACACCCGGCGGCGACGCGTCGGTCGGTGCGAGTCCGTTGCTCGCCGCCTCCGGCGGCTGGATCCTGGCCGGGACCAGCGAACGGGTCAGAACGTCGATGCGACGGCGCTGAGTATCGATCAGGATCTTCTGACGGCTCAGCGTGGTGGACAGGGCGCACTCGTCGAGCAGGCGGCTGAGCGCGTGCGCCAGCCGGTCCTCGTCGTCGCACGACACCAGATCGTTCGCGCCCTGCTGCAGCCAGTGCGACAACGGACCCGGTACCTCGCCGGGCGTGACCACCAGCACGCGCACGTCCAGATGCGTCAGCAGGCAGGCGGGCAACGAGGCGTCCGGTGCGTCCATCACGTGAACCACCAGGTCGATCCGCCGCAGCGTCAGCACCTGCTCCAGCGTCAGCGCATCGCTCAGACGTTCGACCGGGCCGACCCGGGCGGAGCGTTCCAGCCGTGCCTGCAGGCTGCCGACCAGCGTGGCCTCGCCACCGCAGATCACGCATGACAGGGCGATGCCCGGGCTCGGCAGGTCGGCGGCGGATGCGTTCATGCCCTCGAGTGTAGTCAGCCTCCGCAGGTTCGCCAGCCGGGCGATCCGGCACGCCGTTCGCCGGGTCGTCCGGCGGGCCTCTCGCCGGCCATGCCACGCGATATACTGGCGGTTTGACGATGGACGCAGCGATGGCGAACTACTCGACCAGTGATTTCAAGGGTGGGCTGAAGATCATGCTGGACAACGATCCGCACTCGATTGTCAGCAACGAGTACGTCAAGCCTGGCAAGGGTCAGGCCTTCGCGCGCACCAAGGTGCGCAACCTCAAGACCGGCCGGGTGGTCGAGCGCACCTTCAAGTCCAACGAATCGGTCGAGTCGGCCGATGTCCTGGACACCCAGATGCAGTACCTGTACGCCGACGGCGAATACTGGCACTTCATGGATCCTGACACCTTCGAGCAGCTGCAGGCGGATGCCACCGCGGTGGGGGACGCCGCCCAGTGGCTGATCGCCGAGTCGATGTGCGACATCACCCTGTTCAACGGTCTGCCGCTGGTGGTCACGCCGCCCAACTTCATCGAGATGGTGATCACCGAGACCGACCCGGGCCTGCGCGGCGACACCGCCACCGGCGGCACCAAGCCGGCACACTTCGAGACCGGTGCGGTGGTCAAGGTGCCGCTGTTCATCGAGGAAGGCGAGAAGATCCGCATCGATACCCGCTCCGGCGAATACGTCTCGCGCGTGAAGTGATGCCTGGCACCGGATGGTGAAGGACTGGAGGCCGGGCGCATCGCTCGACACGCTGCGCCGTGCAGCCTCGTTGCGACAGGGGCTGCGCGGCTACTTCGACACGACCGGTGCGCTCGAGGTGATCACGCCGGTACTGTCGCGCAGCGGCGCACCCGAGCCCGCGATCGAGGCCTTCGACACCCGCGCCACCGAGCGGGACGGGCACCTGTGGCTGCAGACCTCGCCCGAGTTCGCCATGAAGCGCCTGGTGGCGGCGCACGGTCGGGATGTCTGGCAACTGGCATCGGTGTTTCGCCGTGCCGAGCGCGGGCGGCGTCACAACGTCGAGTTCCAGCTGCTGGAGTGGTACCGCATCGGCCACGATCTCGAGGCGTTGATCGGCGATGTCTGCGCCTTGCTGAAGCACGCCGTGGGCGACGCCGCACCGTTCGATCGCACGCCGGTGATCCGCCGCTACGGCGTCTGCGTGCGCGAGGTACTCGGGGACTGGCCCGAGCACGTCACCGTGCCAGGCGTCCGGGCGCGGTTCGAGGGGGCGGGGCGGCATTTTCCGGCCGGTATCGGTGACGACGAACTCGACGCCGCGCTGCACCTGCTGTTCGATACCTTCGTGGTGCCGCGCTTCGATACCGACCGGCCGACGTTCGTCGTCGACTACCCGCCGAGCCAGGCCTCGCTGGCGCGCTGCACCGTCGACCGGGACGGGCGCACGGTCGCGGCTCGCGTCGAGCTGTACGCCGGCGAGGTGGAGCTCGCGAACGGGTTCCACGAGCTGACCGACGCGGACGAGCAGCGCCGCCGGTTCGAATCCGAGCTGTCCGTGCGGCGGGCCAACGGGCAGCCGCTGCCACCGCTGGACGAGGCGTTCCTCGCAGCGCTGTCCTGTGGCCTGCCGGACTGCGCCGGCATCGCGCTCGGCGTGGACCGGTTGCTGATGGTGGCGATCGGTGCCACCTCCCTGGACGAGGTGATGAGCTTTGCCGACGGACGCTGCTGAAGCCGGGGTGCTTCGGCTGGGTCCGGCGGGTGTCGCACCGCTTCGCGCCCTGCTGGCGCCGGCCGGCCTGCGGGTCGCGCCGGTGCCTGCCGGTCAGGCGATTCCCGGCAGTCACTGGGGGGACGAGGAAGCCGGCCTGATCGGCGACACGCTGCACGTGCGCCTCGACACGCCGATCCATTCCGCGCTGCACGAGGCCGGGCACTGGTTGCTGATGACGCCCGAGCGGCGCGCGCGGCTGCACACCGATGCCGGTGGCAGCGCCGCGGAGGAGAACGCGGTGTGCCTGCTGCAGCTGGTGCTGGCCGACGCGGTGCCGCCGATGACGCGCGAGCGCATGTTCGACGACATGGATGCGTGGGGCTACTCGTTCCGGGAAGGCGATGTGCGGGCCTGGTTCACCGGCGATGCGGACGATGCGCGCGCAACGCTTGCGGTGCGGCTGGAGGTCATCGGCCTGGCGCCCGCGACGATGCGGGCGCTGCGCGACGAGGCGCTCAGGCGTCGCTCGTCACCCGCCCCAGCGCCTGACCCATCTCCACCGGCGACTCGCTGAGCAGGGCGGCGTCGAAGTCGACCGGTCGCTCGAACAGCGCGATGATGGTGGAGCCCATGTTGAAGCGGCCCATCTCCTGCCCGCGACCCAGCACGGTGCGCTCGTCGCCGGTGTAGTCGCGGTGCGACGGCGCGGCACCGCCCGGCGGGGTGATCAGGCCGTGCCACACCGTCTCGATGGCCGCGACGTTGATGGCGCCGACCAGCACCAGCGCCATGCGCCCGGCCTCGGTGTCGAACTGCGCGATGACGCGTTCGTTGCGGGTGAACAACCCGTCGATCGCGCGCACCGCGTGCTGACCGACGCTCCACAGCCGGCCCGGCACGTGCGTCTGGCGCAGCAGCATGCCGTCGAGCGGCATGTGCAGCCGGTGGTAGTCGCGCGGCGACAGGTAGACGGTCACGAAGCTGCCGTGGCGCAACCGCTCCACCGCCTCCGCATCACCGCCGAGCAGGGCCGACAGCGAGTACTCGCACCCCTTGGCCTGCAGCACGCGGGCATCGCGGACCCGGCCCAGGGCGGAGACCCGGCCGTCGGCCGGGCAGGCGATGCTGCCGGGCCGGTCGGTGACCGGCCGGGCCGCAGGCGTCAGCGCGCGGGTGAAGAAGGCGTTGAAGGTGTCGTAGCGCGCCAGGTCCGGTTCGACCGCGTCCTGCATGCGCACGTCGAACACCTTGGCGAACCGGCGCACCACCGGCGTCACCAGCGGCGAGCGGCGACGGGTCAGCCACAGGACCATGCGCGACAGGACGTGCTGCGGCAGCGGTGCCAGTGCCCACGCCTTGAGCTTGTCGCCGAACGAGGCCTGGCCCGGAGCGAGTGCCGCGAGAGGTGCGACGGACGGGGTGCCGCGTTCGTCCATGCTCAACCGAGTGCCTCGCGCAGCGCGACGTAGTCGCTGGTGATGGTGTCGGCCTCGTGCGGGGCGTTGAACTTGGCCCGCACGCGGCGCTGCGGATCGATCAGCAGCATCGAGGCGGTGTGATCGACCAGGTACTCGCCCGGCCTGCCCTCCACGGCGGTGAAGGCCGACACGATGCCCAGCGATCGGGTCAACGCCTGCACGGCGTCCGCCTCGCCGGTCACGCCGACGAACTGCTCGTCGAAGAAGCCGACGTACTCGCGCATCCGCTCGGTGGTGTCGCGCACCGGATCGACGGTGAAGAACGCCACCTGCATCGGCTCGACATCGCTCGCCTCCAGGCTGGCCACCACCTCCTTCATGACCTGCAACGTGATCGGGCACACGTCCGGGCAGTGGGTGTAGCCGAAGAAGGCCATCGTCCAGCGATCGTCGAGAAAGTCCTGCTGCAGCGTACCCCCGTCCACCCCCTGCAGCGAGAACGCCGGCACGGCACGGAAGTCCTCCGGCAGCACCACGGTGTTCAGCATCTTCGCCTGCAGCGGTGCCAGCGCCGCGTCGGCATCGGCCATCTCCGGCGAGCCCGGCCCGCGTACGGCCACGGCCACGCCGGCGGTGATGCCGATCACGGCGGCGATGATCAGCGGAACGGTCGGACGCATGGCGGGGAATGCCGGTTCGGGAGGAGTCGGTGACTATACTCACCGATGATGATGAGCGATCACCGTACCGTCGAAGCCGCCATCCGTGCCGCGGCCGCCGCCTTCGAGGCAGCAGGGCTCGCCTACGGCCACGGTACCGACAACGCGCTCGACGAGGCGGCCTGGCTGGTGAACCATGCGCTGGGCCGGTCGCCGGCCCGGGCGCCCGACTACGCCCGCGCGCTGTCTGATCCCGAACGGCGGGCGGTGCAGGCGCTGGTCGCGCAGCGGATCGAGGGGCGCCGGCCGGCAGCCTACCTGACCGGGCGCGCCTGGTTCGCAGGCGTCGAGTTCCTGTGCGACGAGCGCGCCCTGGTGCCGCGCTCGCCGCTGGCCGAGTTCCTGCTCGACGATGCATTCGGATTGCTGCCGGTGGACACCGACGCACCGTTTCGGGCGCTCGACCTGTGCACCGGTGGCGGTTGCATCGGCATCACCATGGCCTTGCTGTGGCCGCGCGCCCGCATCGACGCCTCCGACCTGTCGCGCGATGCGCTGGCGCTGGCGGCGGACAACGTCGCCCGGCACGCGGTCGGAGACCGGGTGCGCCTGCTGCACGGCTCGCTGTTCGAGCCGGTGCGCGGGCGCTACGCGTTGATCGTGTCCAACCCGCCGTACGTGGACGCGCAGGACCTGGCCGGCATGCCGGCCGAGTTCGGGCACGAGCCGCCGCTGGGGCTGGGCGCCGGGCAGGACGGGCTCGACCTGGTGCTGCCGATGCTCGCCGGCGCGGCGGAACACCTCGAGGAGGATGGCTGGCTGGTGGTCGAGGTCGGCAACAGCGCCGCGGCACTGGCCGGGCGCGTGCCGGGACTGGCGCTGGAATGGTTCGCGTTCGCCGGTGGCGGACACGGCGTGTTCGCGGTGTCGCGGGCCAGCCTGCTGGCCTTCGCGGAGCGGGGCGGGTTCGCCCGGCTCGACGGGTGACGGGCCGCACGTTTCCTGTCGTCGCCGCTCCCCGCAACCAAAGGCGGCTGACCCGAAGGTCAGCCGAAGGGGGGTAATGCAGGGACGTCGCCCCCGTCAGGGGGCGTGCCGCTCGATCAGAGAAGACCGAGCTTGAGCTGGAACCACACCACGGCGTTGTTCTTCTGGTCGGCGAAATCGACTGCGGGCGAGCCGCTGACGTTGAGCACGGCACGATCGGCCAGCGTGATCTCCATCGCCGGCAGCGGCAGGAGCTTGGTCTCCGGCTCGGCGTTCTTGGCGTACTGCTTGTGCAGGATGGTGGCGCCGGCGATGAAGCGGACCCGGTTCCACAGGACGCGGCGGGTGGCGTAGTTGACGCCGGCGTACTTGGCCTGGTAGCCGAAGCTGTCGGACAGCGTGCCCAGGTGAAAGCCGACGCTGCTGGTGGGCGAGTATTCCCACCCGACACCGGGCGTGAAATCGTTGCGCTCATCGGACTTGTCGAAGTGCCAGGCGAACGTGTTGAGTACCAGATGGTGGTCGCTGGGTGCGTCCGATGCGGCGCTGGCCGTCGTGGCGGTGGTGCCCAGCGCGATGACGAGAACCGCGATCTTCAGTGCCTGGTGACGAATGCCCATGTCGTTCTCCTTTGCCGTGCCGGTCTGTGCCGGCTCTGTCCAGTGGTGTTCCGGGCTGTCCCGAGGTGGGTGCCTGAAATCTGTCGCCACTGTAGCGAGGGAACTGGGAGGTCACTACCGATCACGTCACGGACCGGGAACTTCAGGGACAGCCTGCCCTACAGGCCGCGAACACGGGCGCCGGGAAGCCGGCGAATCCGTCGTGGCTACGCCAAGTACCTGATTCAATGGCCTGTGAGGCGGTGCCGGCCGGAGGGTCCGGCGGGCGCCGCTACACGTCGTCCGAGCGTGTACGCGGACCGTGCGGACCGTGCGGACCGTGGGTTGCGTGCACCGGTTCACGCCGCGCCGGGCTCGCGCTGCCGGGGAGGGCATCCCCGGTGGCGAGATCCGCGATCACCAGCGCGAACATGCTTTCGGCGAAGGTGTCCCATTCGCCGCTGGTGCGGTTGCTCTCGTTGTCAGGCATGGACAGGCGGATCTTCATCAGCGTGCCGTCGTGCTCGCTCTGGTAGAGCATCGTGTACGAGGCCAGGTTCTCGCGCAGGTAGGTGGCCTGCACCCGCGACACCATGCGCAGCCCGCGGGCCTGCGTGGCCGAGTCGACCACCCGGAAATTCGCGTAGAGCCCCTGCGCGGCCGCCTCGTTGATCGCCTGCAGCGTGGCGCGAGTCGAGCCGAGCACCAGCGAGCGGTGGTCCAGCGCGGTGTTCCGTTCGGCCACCGGGTACACGTACACGTCGGCCAGGCGCTTCTTCGCCACGTTGCGGTAGCGGAACGAGTAGCCGCCGCTGTCGTCCTCGAAGTGCCGGTAGCCGGCGTAGTCGAACGAGTCGACCTGCGCGGGCAGGCGACCGACCAGCGTCGGCTGCGGTGCCGTCGCCCGATCCGCCCCCCGTTCCTCCTGCGCGGCGGCAGCGGGCAGGGTATCGCCGTTCGCGCTGCAGGCGCCGAGCAGCAACGCGCCGCCGAGCAGCAGGGTATGGCGGATCGCCCGGTGTGCGAAGGCCGAGCGCACGCTCCGGCCGGTGCACGCCGGCACGCCCGGTCGGGTGTGCGTCGGGTGGCGCGTGGGGTGACGCATGGGCGAACCGGAGTGCGGTGACGGGACCACCCGTTCCGCAAGAAGCGCGCCCGGCGCCGGCGGTCCGATCAGTCGTCGATGCGCGCGAAGCGCTGCACGGTCGCCCCGGCGCGCCGCACCGTCCCGGTGAACATCGCCAGCGGACGCACCCACGCCCCCCGCTCGCCGTAGAGCGCGCGGTACAGCACCAGCACCTCCTCGGTCTCGGAGTGGCGCACCGTGCCGATCACCCGGTAGCGGTTGCCCTTGTAGTGCTCGTAGAGTCCCGGCTCGACCGGGCTGCGGGCGTCGGTGGCCTCATCGGCGCCGACCTCGCTCACGATGCCCCGCACCGGTTCGTTCGTGGCATGCTCTTCGTCGTGTCCCACCGTCCGCTCCCGCCGATCGTCCGCACCCGCGCCCTGGCGCTCGTGCTGCTCGCATCCACGCTGGCCGCCTGCGCGAGCGGGCCGCCGCGCGCGCCGGACGACGTGTGCTCCATGTTCGAGCAGAAGCGCCACTGGTACAAGAGCGCGCGCGAGGCCGAGGCGAAGTGGGGCACCTCGATGCACATTCCGCTGGCCATCATGTACCAGGAATCGCTGTTCCGGGCGAAGGCCAGGCCGCAACGCACCCGGCTGCTGGGATTCGTGCCGTGGCGCCGGCCCAGCTCGGCGTACGGCTTCGCCCAGGCGTTGACCGGCACCTGGCGCGGCTATCTGGACGCCACCGGTGAATACTGGCGAGAGCGGCATGACTTCGATGACGCCAACGACTTCATCCACTGGTACATCGACGAGGCGGTACGCGTCAACCGGATCTCGCGCGCGGATGCCGCCTCCCTGTACCTGAGCTACCACGAAGGTCCGACCGGGTTCCGCCGCGGCACGTACCACGACAAGCCGTGGCTGCTGAAGGCGGCCACCGGCGTGCAGGTGCGCTCGCAACGCTACGCCCAGCAGTACGCCGGCTGCCGGGCCCGGCTGCAGCCGGGATTCTGGGGACGGCTGTTCGGACGCTGATCGCGCCTGCTAGAGCATCTTGATTTTCAGTTGCAACGATAGCCAGCATGGCGCAGGTAGTTCGCGCATTCGTCCGGCCCGAAGCGTTCCAGCAGCTGCCCG
>Ga0209831_1000935_pt1 | contig 27644 bp, 37 predicted proteins | sample Maine_Asex4_meta_FD_187451 | JGI IMG/M metagenome (GOLD analysis project Ga0209831, IMG submission 187451) | Marine algal microbial communities from Maine, USA - Maine_Asex4_metaG (SPAdes) (version 2) | ecosystem: Host-associated > Algae > Red algae > Unclassified | place: Maine, USA | collected... | reverse complement strand
GCCCCCGCTCTGGCCGCGCCCGTGTCCCCGCCTTGACGCGGGGACAAAGGATCTGTTGACCAAAGCCATTCTGGAGCGGTGCGAAGAGCGTCGCAAGACGGCGGATTAGGTCCGTAAAGGACAACCGGTCGCGGCGGTGAGGGAACGTTATGGTCCTCCTTGGTCGTCTTCGAACGACTCACCCTCCCCAGGGAGGGATGCGGCCGAGCAGGACGAGGAGGACAGTTCCCCCTCGGGAAACAAGTTGTGGGTGGGTTTGTCCCGCCCGCCCGGGAAACGAGTGGGGTTGACCGGAGATGCAAGTCATCTCGGAGGGCCGGGAGGAATTTGCCTAGTCGAGTAGTGGGGGCCTCCCAAGGGAGACCCCCAAAGAGCACACCTTGCGCTTTTATGCCCTCCTCTGGTTACCAACTAGCCGTCCGGTTATGCCTGACGGCAGGATTTGATCTCACTACCCGGGCTATATTGGATACGGGTAGTGGCCCAACTCTGATACACCGGCGGCCATTGCCGGTCGACACCCTGCTGAAACCGCTGGATGATCTCGCGAAGATATTCCATGACGTGAATGGGGGCTGGCTTTCCATTGTAGGAGCTGTCTGTCTTGGTGTGACCCTTGGGGGTCAGACCTCCTACATCTTCTTTGGAGTTGTGAACAATATGAGTGTCCCAGCTATCCTGGGCACATCCTTTATCGATGTTGCCACGAAAAACATTGCGACACAGGAGCAACATGTGGAACTCCTCGAAGGCACCAAGGTGCCGATCAACAGGAGGAGTGCCCCTAGGGGACGTCCCGATCTCTGAATCTTGGCGGTCTGTGCTTGGCCCGAGGGGTTCACGGCTCAACTGATACCAGCCCGAAAGACCTGGGTCCAACCCGGGACAATAGCACATGTTTCCGTGAGAAGTACGTCCACGGGGCATGGCCTCGTGAGAGGGCGACCGCCTTTGTTCCACAAGCATGGTCTACAGGTCGCCCAAGGCCCTGCCATGATGATGGCAAACGAGCCCACAACCATTCAGGTGATGCACCTGGGCGATACGCCGTTGCGGCTAACAACCGATATGACCATCGAATACATCGACGCGCATGAGAGGCCGACGTATGAGATCTCGGAAAGAGAGCTCAAGGAGCTCGCTACGCCCCCTAAGGGGGTAGAGGCTTCACCTCTGCCGAAGGTCAATGCTTCGTCGGCGCCGGCGGAGTGGTCGGGACCCGTAAAGACCCTCCTCGAAAGGCATTCCTCCCTTTGGGAGGGAAAGCTCGGCTTAATTCGAGGTGTGGAACACCGGATCCGACTGAAGCCTGGGGCTGTCCCCGTGAGACAGCACCCGTACAAGGCCGGGCCAATGGCCCGGGAGAGAAAGAAAGGGCAAGTCGAGCGTAAGCGCTCGATGGACGTTATTGAGCCCGCGAGCGGGGAGTGGGCTAGCCCCGTGGTGATGGAACCGAAGCCTGATGGTTCGGTACGCTTCTGTATCGATGACGGAAAGCTCAACTTGATGACTATCAAGGATGCGTACCCCATTCCACGGATGGATGAGTGCATTGACTCCCTAGGGGATGCCAGGGTGTTCTGCACCCTGGATTGTAATGCGGGTTTCTGGCAAAAACCCGTAGCCGAGGAGGACAAACACCTCAAGAATTTGACGTGCCACTCGGGCGCATGGCAGTGCGTGCGCCTTCCCTTTGGGTTGTGCAACGCCCCTGCGACTTTCCAACGCGCCATGGATGTGATTCTGGCCGTTGTGAACTGGCAGATAAGTTTGGTATATCTGGATGATGTGATTGTTTTCTCGGGTTCCCCCGAAGACACTTACAGCACCTTGATGAGGTGCTGAGCCTGCTCGGGAAGGCAGGGGTCACCTTGAAGGCGTTTAAGTGCCACTTTTTCCAGGAGGAAGTGGAATAGCTTGGTCATGCGATCCTCTTCCGAGAGAAGTCCTACGGAAATTTTGTCTCCGGAAGACAATTAAACTCCCCGCCTTGACGCGGGAAGGGGTATACTTCTCTTACCAAGTGAAAAAAGGGGTACAAGACCTGCAAGGTGCCCGGGCTGCCATGGAGACAAGGGTCAGAAAGAAGAGGGGCCAAGCCCCTGTATTCCCTACGAGACCCTCACGCACTCTCCCTCACAGTGCGGCACCTACCCTTAAAGAAGGCGGTGAAGGGTAATACAACCAATGATCAAGGAACAGGGGTGCCAAGCACCCCCGGTGACAAGTCCCCAACACCCGAAGCGAAAACCAAAGTCAGGGTTATAGCTCTGACCGGGATCCTCATCGCGAAAGTAATACGCCGGCCCCGAGAAGGTCGGAGGTATCGCCAAGGGACCGTTCGCCGTCCCATAAGGGACCGGAATAGCAACACCAGAGCCAGCCCCATAATGGGACGGGGTAGCCGATCCCGAGCCCGCCCCATAAGGGGACGGGGCAACCGAACCCGAGCTCGTTCCATAATGGGGCGGAAAAGAAGAGCCAGACCCCACCCCGTAGTGGAGTGAGGACGGGGACGGCGAACGCTGCGGCGTCGCCGCCGAAATAGCACCCCCTGCCGGAACCGGGGGCGAATCCGAGTTGCGAATAGACCATCCCGCCAAAACGGTGTTGGTCTCCGCCACGGCAGCGCAATACTCCTCCGCCAAGAGGCAGCAGACCGAGTCGAGTGTACTCAGAGAGTACAGCACTTCCGCTTCTTGGTCACCCAGAGGGCGAGACACAAAAACGGCCATCTCGTTGTGAAGCCGAACGATGGTGCGGCGTAGTGCCATCATCAGGGTGTGATCCACCCCGTTGGTGAGGATCAAGGTGAGCTCCCCTAAGAACGGGCCAAGCCATCCTACACCGCGCGCCGCACAGGCCGAGGGGTCCCCAGTTGGGCGGCCCCCTCCCAAGAGAATAAGGGAAGGGACGCCAACGGCGGACCCGAACGCCCCTCAATAAGGGAAACCGACCCACCCCGGGGTGCACACGACCCGACCGACCATAACGCCTTCCCCAACGGGGGTTTTAGGGACGAGAGACAGGCCCCCCAAGGGGGGCGGTCTCTCATCGTCTTGTTCGTGCTACCGGGCGGCGTCCACTTGCGTCCTGCAGGCGTCCACATTAAGGACGTACTTCCGCCCGCGCCGCGGGAGGGTGAGGCCCGGTGGGGTCGTGAGGGCCTCTTTCAGCCGGTCGAACGCCTGCTGCTGCAGGGATGTGGCAGGAGACACTGAGTTTGGGGCCGTGGACCCCATTAGGTCTGTCAATGGCGCCGCCATCCGGGCAAAGCTCGGCACGAATCGGCGGAAAACGTTACACATCCTTACAAAGCTCCATATTTGCGTGCGGATCGTGGGAAAGTGCGCCTCGCGCAGTGCACGCTTGTGCGCTTCCATCACGCCGAGCCGGCCCGGCTTGATTTTGTGCCCGAGAAATTCCACGGTTTGGCGAAAACACCGACACTTGGGCAGGCGAAGTGTCACTGCTGCGCCACGCAGCAGGCGCAGGACGCGGTAGACATGGCCGACAAGCTCCTCCTCCGTCTTGGAATACACTATGACATCTTCGAGGACGATGAGGCAGCTCTGCCACTTCAACCCGGAGAGAATGATGTCAAGCGCCCGCTGGAGTGTCGCGGGCGCGTTCGTCCAGCCGAACGGCATCCGTTTGAACTGGAAGGCGACCACGTTGCACACGAAAGCCGTCTTTTCCCAATCCACGAGCGCGATGGCAACCTGCCTGCAGCCGGCACTTCAATCGAGTGTCGAGAAGATGGTCGCCTCGCCGAGGCTATCGATGCGCTCGTCCATGCCGGGCAGGGGTACGAATCCTTCTTTGTCACGACATTCAACAGTCTGTAATCGACGCAGAAGCGGAGGGTGCCGTCCTTCTTGGGGACGAGCGCGACCCATAAGCCCAATTCCGACGACGTCGGTTCTGTGACGGTCCATCACATGGCCCCCACACTCGGGGAACCAGATTCCCCGGAAATATGCCCCACTACCACATATTTCAAATTGTTCCGTTAGCGACCCACTTGTGATCACCTCGTGGCTCGCCAACCACAACCGCAATCCCAATGCTTCCCTTGGATTCGTAACCCCCCGAGCGGGCCCCTACTTAAGGGCCTCATTTTGTGTAAACCCGACTTGGATTATCGACTTATGTTATTCCGCGCCCCTGACCCCGGGGCGCCGCGAGGGTGGCACGTAGCACCCTTCTCCCGCCTCTACTCAAGGCCGTATTTGAAGCTTCGGCCGTCCTCCGGGTTATGGGCCCCGAGGGCTCTGACGGGAGGGTTTTGCGAGGGTCCTTTGAGGGTGTCTGAGGAGGGTTTTCTGAGGGTCCTTTGAGGGTATCTGAGGAGGGTTTTCCGAGGGTCCCTTGAGGGTGTCTGAGGATGGATTTTCGAGGGTCCGAGGGGAATGGACGGGACAAGAGGGTGTAACATGCGTGGCGCCTCGAGACCCTCGACGCGGGCAAGAAAATTTCCGGTCACACAACTCGCGTTTGTCGCTCGGGGCGCCTCCCCCCGGTCGACGCCGTGCGTGTGTGCTCTTCGGGGTTTCCTTCCGGGGCGGGTATTTCCCGACAGGACTACCCAGCGACACGGTTTTGCTCGCCCTCCCCCCAACTCGGTGGGGTGGGCTGAGCGTGTTGTCACATTTGGTGGAGCAGCAGGGGAGAAAGGCAACTCAACCTTTCTCGGGGTGGTGGCGGTGCGCCAACCCGCCTCGGGGGGAACCTAGCTGGTCCTTCTCCCCTTGGTGCCTAGCGCTGCGGGCGGTGCCACGCAACGCCAGGTTTGGCTGAGTCCGGCCGGGTCAATGGCCGATGTGGGGGAGAATGGAGACCCCCCTGGTGTCGAGGTGCCTGGTGCCGGGGGGAATGGGACTTCTCCCCCCGGAGGCGAATCCGATTGACGATCGCCACACCAGTGCAGGCACCATGGATGCGGGTGCCCGCGGGCAGCGGACTTTGTTCCAGCCCTTGCCCCCGGGCCTCGATTCGACTGGGACTCGCCTCCCGGCAGACGCCCTCTCTTGTGGTACTCACCACGAGGCGGTCCTGTCGGGTGCTGGCACACATTTCGGCGTAGGACAGCTGCCAGACGTTTTCACGTGGGGCGGTGGGTCTGTGCCACCACTGGCACGGGAACCTGCGAATGGGAGCTCTAGTCATGCTCCCCCAGGTCCACGGAGTGCCAAGGGTGCCCCAGCGCTTGAGCACAGCGCCGGAGCCCACGGTATCGGTCCCCCGGCCCTTTGGCTCGGTGGCACATCCCCTTTCGGTGCTTGGGAGGGGGGGGCGATGCCAAAATCGGCACAGGAGCCTGCAGGCGGGAGCTCCAGTCGTGCTCCCGCAGGCTCACGGGGTGCCAGGGATGGCCAGAGTCTCGAGTGGCGAGACGCCGTGGCCGAGGTCGTTCGGTCTGAAGTTACCCGATCGCTAGTTACGATGTTGAGGGGCTCCACGCCCAGGCCCGCTAAGCGGCGGGGCCGAGCCCAACGCTCTTCTTGTCGGCGCCGACGCGACAACTCGTCGTCGTCTTCGACCACTGACGTCTCCCGCTCAAGGGGCCGATTCAGGCGTTGCGGCCCTACTTGTTGCGTTCCGCGCGACCTCCACGCCCTCGACGGTGAGAGAAGGCACTTGGGGTTTTGACCCGGGGGCCCAACCGACTCCTGACTCGGCGGAGGGTGAGCAAGGCGTGGGAGCGGCGCGAGAGTTACCCCGGGGTATTGACCCGAGGTTCCAGACGCAACTCTTCTCCGCGACCGGTCAGGAGGCAGAGGGGTGGCCAACTCAAACAACTTCGACACCCCCAACTCGGGTGGTGCCGCCCCAGATTGTGGTGAAGCACCCGTACTACCGGGTGATGTTCGATTGTGAGACCTACGCGCTAGACAACAAGTCGGTCGTCTACACGCGGCGCCAGGCCCGTACTTTGGGCCGGCGCAAAAAAGAGGTGGCTCAGTCCTTCGGGGTACACGACGAGTGGGACGGTTCCCCTTCGGCGAACGTCTTCCAGTTCTTGCGCAAGTTTGCCAAGGCCTGTGACGACAACAACATCTCCGAAGCCGAAGCCTTCTACATCCTTCAAGACTTCGCGAAGGAACCTCTTGAGTCAGAGGTGATGATGGTTATGCCAACTCGCCGGGCGGGTAACCCCGGCGAGGTCACTTCCTACCAGGGGTTGTCATGGATATATCCCCCTGGATTATATCCGTGCATTCTATCCGTATCCACTTCGGATACGAGCCGGGGACGCATATCCAAAGAGCATGATGAGAAAAGGAGTAGAGCATATATATATCATGACCGACAGAAATTGTGAGATTTTATCGGCTCCGTATCCCCGATATGAGAGTCAGGATACAGGGATATATACGGTTATGAGGCTTCCCGCACCTGTAAAGTTGTGGTTAAACACAGTCGACCTCCCTTCTCGCGTGCCGACAATCAGGGGATTAATGTCCAAACATTTGGAAGCGACAAGCGGCGATCCAGCCCGACCCGGGTGGAACCGTTCAATCACGCGACTCGACCCGATTGTGTGGTTGTCAGAGTCTAACAAGAGCTTCAGAATGGTCATTCTGACGTCCGTTTACACAAACGGCGGGTAACCGCCACGACGACGCCCGTTGAGGCGTTGAAATCAAGTGTGGATTTCAGGTCGTACTGACGACCATTTAGCACTCGAATATCGGCTGGATGGCGGTTTCCTTGGGCTCTAATTGAGCTGTTCGTCAGACTTGGGGGATTATATTCGGATCCAAAAATCGTATTCGGATACGACTATAATCTACTGAAATATCCGGTTCCGGAGGCAGATATCCTGATCCGGATCTCAGCTGAGGGAGGTATCCGTAATCAGATACGAAGGATGGTCGTGTATCCGTATCTTATGACGGCCTAAAAACCATATCCTGACAACCCCTGCTTCCTACCTGAAGCTCATCAACTGCATGCTCCGGCGTCACGTCGACTAGGCCTCAGTGGCTACACTGATCGAGACCCTTAACGTCGCGGTTCAACGGGATGACGAGGACGAGTTGTCATTCGCAAAGCGCCTCCGCCGCCTCAACACCGAGTGCCGATTCATGTACGAGGAGGGCGCTCTCAAGAAGCGCTTTGTGGAAGGTGTCGACCGCGTGGCGCGCGCCACTGTGCGCGAGCGAAAAACCCCCGGCATGACTATGGCGGAGCTGGCTCGCTTCGCCCAGACTAAGGGCGATGAATTCCGCTGGCTACGACTTGAGCAGCTTAAGGAGCGGACCAAGAAGCAAAAAGCGCTCGCGGAGGAGGCCCGGCTCCGGCGGCAAGCTCGGGCGGCCGCTCTTCCCCGGGTCACTGGGGAAGCACGGGGTGACCAACCAGGTGACGCCCCCGTCCGGGCCGTCGGGGCCGTGGGTGCCCCAACGCCGGGCCCCCGGTACGATGCGTCCCGACCCAAGGCTCCGGGCGGCTCTACTCCCGGGGGCAACGACAACCCGCGCTACCGCTCCCGACCGAGGGATTGGCCTTCCCGACCCAAACCCCGGGCGGGAGGGTACCCTAGCTTGCAGTGTTGCAAGGTGGGTCATTGGGCCGAGGTGTGCCCCGACTTGGACGCCTGCCTACGCGACCGACTGGCCATACCCAGTCGGTGGTCCCCTCTGGGGACATCCTTGCGCTCCCATGGTACCCAGCGAGTGGGCCGGCGCAGAGCCGTTGCCACTCCCAACGAGGACTCCAGCTCAAGCAACGAGGAGTCGACGCCGCTTGAGAAGGGGGAACCGCAGACCGGGCCCGAGTGCGGACCCACCTTGTCCTCCGAGTCCGAGGAGGGAAACGAGTTACCACCGGTGTTGGACCCCCCCCGCAGCAACCGGTGGACCCAACTCGGGACGTGGATAAGATGCCAGTACGCATCCTATCCCGACCCCAGGGGATCCGCCCTCGGAACGCACCCCTCCCGAAGGGGGTAGGCGGCCGGAATGTGGTGGCCATCCTGACGAGGTCCAGCTACCAGATTGCCAGTCGCGTCTGGCTAGACGCGGGGCGTGAGTAAGCCCTCCGCGTCATAGTCGACACGGGGTCGTGCGTCTGCCTAGTACGGGAAGCGCTACTCCCCCCGAAGATGGAGGTGGCGTCCTTAGACGCGGCAACCGCCAAGTTGTTCGATGTGAATGGGGTACTCCTTCCCATCACGGGTACCCTGACTCTTTCGGTGCGAGTTGGCATTTACTCCACCCCAGTCACGTGTGTGGTAGTGCGTGGCATTTCTGTCACTCTACTCCTAGGGACCGACTACACTGACGTCCATGTCCCCAACATTTGCGGGCCCAAAGGGTACATCCGGTTACTAAACGGATGGAGGGTCCCCATCCTCCGTCGGGGTAAGACGGTGTCGTTTGCCCGGGCGGACCAACCTCAGTCGGGGGCTGGTAGTGAGGCGGACATCAAGTTGCGACTGGCACACGAGGTGGTCCTACCCCCGCGGTCCCGAAGATACGTCCCATTACAGACGTCATTAAAAGGGAATGGGGTCATCACCCAGCGCCATCGAATGCTTGAGCGCCACCGCGTGCATGTTGCAACTGGCACCATGGACCGCACCGCCAACCAGACGTGGTGGGTGGAGGTAACCCATACGGGGAACACGAGTAAGCGAGTCCCCAAGGGCATGGTCATCGGGCATATGACGGCCTACTCCAGTTCGGTAGCCGCCATATTCCGAGAGCACCAAGCTGCACTCAGTCCCAGTCCGACCAACGCGCCCGATGCGAATGACCCCGTCGAGCAGCCGAACGTTCATACTTCGAACGTGCCCAAGGGGCTGCGGCCTCAAGTGCTCGCTCTACTGGAGAAGCACCAAGCCCTCTGGATTGGGCACTCGGGCTCCATCAAGGCCACGGAGCACCGGATCGAGTTGAAGCCGGGCTCCATGCCCGTCCGGCTCAGCCCCTACCGGATGGGTCCCCGATCTGGGGAACTCATCAAGGCCCAAGTCGACCGAATGCTCAAGATCGAAGTTATAGAGCCCAGTAAGAGTGAATGGGCTAGCCCGGTGGTACTCATCCCGAAACCCGACGAAAGTCCCCGGTTCTGCATCGAGTATCGGTAGTTGAACGAGCGCACAGTACGCGACTCGAATCCAATACACCGGATGGACGACTGCCTCGACCTCTTGAGGGATGCCCAGTTCTTCTCCACGTTGGACTGCAACGTGGGGTACTGGCAGATTCCCCTAGCCGAGGAGGATAAGCCGAAGACGGCATACACTAGCCAATGTGGGACGTACCAGTGTACGCGTCTTTTGTTTGGCCTGTGCAATGCCCCTGCGACTTTCCAGCGGGCTACTGCCATGATCCTTTCAAGTGTAAAGTGGCAGAATGTGCTCGTCTACTTGGAAGACCTCATTGTCTTCTCCACCGATGCCGAGTCGCACCTGTCCCACTTGGACACGGTGCTTACCTTACTCGGGAAGCACGGGGTAACCCTTAAGGCACAGAAGTGCCACCTCTGTACTAACGAGGTGGAGTACCTTGGCCATGTAGTGCGGCCAGGACGCTTGAGTGTGAACGAGAAATACATCAAGGCCATCAAGAAGGCCAGCTTCCCCCAAACCCAAACCCAACTAAGGAGTTTCTTGGGTATGTGCAATCTCTACCGTCGATTCACGGTAGACTTCGCTAAGAACGCGAAGCCGCTGAACAACATGAACAGCGTGAATATTCCGAAGCGGTTGCGTCCCCCTACCCCGGAGTAACAGGCCGCGTTCGACAAACAACGCGAACAGCTATGCCACCCGCCCATACTTGCGTTACAGCGCAAGAAGGGAAAAAACATCATCGATGAGGATGCTAGCTAAGACCAGCTAGGGTGCTTCCTACTACAGCAGCAACCCGATGGCAAGTACCTGCCCGTAGGCTACTTTGGTAAGGGCCTACTGCCGGCGGAGAAGAACTACACCGTCACCGATATTGAGGGACTCGGTGTGGTATGGGCGGTCGGTTTACTACGACCGTACATCGAAGGCACCAAGTTCCTCATCCGGTGTGACCACAAGGCACTGAAGTGGATACTAACCACGACGGCCTGCACCAACAATCGACTCAATCGTTGGCGCATCCTCCTCCCGGAGTTCGACCATGATGTGGAGTACAAGCTCGGCCCCCAACATGCGGTGGCCGACGCACTGTCCTGCATCCCGACTGAGGGGCTGGATACGGGACCCATCTCCCAGGAGATCCCAACAGTTTGGGTGACCACTCGATCGGGGGCGGTACTCGACCCCCGACTCCCCGAGAACAGGGAGACCGCCCGCATACCCCTGAGCGAACTAGCCCAGAAGCAGGCGACAGACGAGTTCTGTCAGGGGGTCAAGAAGTTGCTTGACACCCCCACGCCCACGCGCTTCTACGAGAACGCAGACGGGTTGTTGTGCCGTCGCGGACACCGCGAGGGGACCCAGCAGGTACTGGTCCCCCAATCCCTAGTCAAGGACGTATTACGGGCGGAGCACTCCTCTCTCTTGGCTGCGCATCCAGTGGGGACGCGCATGTACCAGACCTTGCGGGACCAATACTACTGGCCCTCGCTGGCGATGGACGTGTTCGGGTGGGTGGCAGCTTGCCCCACCTGTGCCAAGAACCGGCTCATGGGTACGCAGAGTAAAGCGTTTATGAGGCTGTTCCTCGCGACGGAACCCTTCGCAGCGCTGGCCATTGACTTACTGGGCCCCCTGCCCAGGACCCCCGAAGGATATAAGTATATCTTCGTTATTTGTGACCGATTTACTGAGGTCACTCCGGCGGTCCCGCTTCGAGGCATCACGGCTCTGGATGTTCTCAGCGCGTTCCTCGACACGTGGGTTGCTAGCTATGGGATCCCCGATTCAGTTATATCGGATAACGGACCCCAATTCGCTGCCGTACTGTGGCAAGGGGTGCTGAAGACCCTCGATATTGACAATAACTATGCCACCTTTTACCACTCTCAAACTAATGGGCAGGTCGAACGGTTCAATGAGACCTTAGTTAAGCAACTACGACACTACGTAAGTGACCACGTAGTTACGTGGTCCCGATACTAGAGCCTGGTAGTAACGGCTTACAATTCGCAAGTGCATAGTAGCACCGGGCAGATCCCTTTTGCGTTCGTGAGCCCCCGACGGCTTACTCCCGTGGCACTCGAGCGATTTACAGCGGGTACCGACCCCGGGGAAATAGGAACCCCCGGGCGAGCCACGGAGAATTTCCTCCAGCGCCTTGACTCCCTGATCCCCCTAGTACGGCATACCATGGAAAAGGCACAAGCCCGGTACAAACGAGCCTTCGACAAGCGCGTGCAGACTCGCCGCGAAGCCCTCAAAGTTGGAGAATGCGTATTCGTGAAGTCCCACGAGAACCAGGGGGGAAACTGGTCTTCAAGACACTGGGACCCGACCAGATCTTGAAGACCGACGGGCGTCGGCTGGCCATCGAAAGTGACGATTGGATCCGTACCAACAATGGGAACCACGCCACCCGGGCCCCTGAACCACCCGAGGGTGACCCGGCGTGGGCGTCTGCACTGGCCGCGTGGCGGGTCCCCTCCCTCCCCTCATCGGCCAGTGAACAGATTGAGGCTGTCTTCGACCGCTTTGTCGGACAGGGGTACGACGATCTGAAGCGACTCATGCTCAATGTCAGGTGGTTCGGGTAAGGACCCCGGGAGGACTCCTTGCACTACGTGGAGGACCTCCCGGCTTAGAAGGTCTGCCAGTACTGTGCACGGCACCGGCTCCCGATGAGAAAAATGGGATAATACAACTAAAAACCTTCAGCACGGGAGACCCCTCACACACACCCTCGACAATACATCCAACCCAACTACGGACAAACATGGCTGAAGATGGGCTACCCCCAACTCAGCACCCCGGCGCCCCACTCGAACCAGGGCACCTTCTCCCTTCCCGGCGAGTGCGGGCGGTTGTCGCGGCCTTACCCACCGAACTTGTCGTAACCCGGGTGGTCCCCCGGGTACTCCTGGGCCGACCCTCTGTCCGAGGGGCCCGGCCCCCACGACGAGCGCGGCCCCCTACTCGGTGCCGCCCCCGCCGCGGCGTACCCCCCTGCGGAGGAGGGGTAGCCGCCCCCATGATAGGGCGCGGCCGGGCCAGCAGGCTCCCCGGCGTACGGGGTCCGACTGGAGCCCCCGCCCGCCGAAGGCCCCGCGGGCCCAGGCGCCACCTGCTGACCGTGCTCCTCCAAGCGGGAGGCAATCTGGTACCCGATGGCCTCTCGGGTGGTGTCCACCAAGAACTGCTCGGCTGAGGGCAGTCCGGGGGGACGAGGAGTCCCGCAGTACGGCCCCCGCCCCCCGGGTTACCCACGCCAGGGTGTCCACAAAGAGGCAACTATCGCCTCCCCATGGGTAGCCCTAAGAACCCCGGCCGCACTTGCGTAGGTGGATGCCAGGGCGTGGGCGCAAGGCGGGGTGACATTTCCCCAGCTGCGGCTCTGCCCCGGCTCAAGGGCCGGGTAATACGGGACCCCCGGCGGGGCAAACGTCGGACGGCCCGACCGCCACACGGGGGACGGCCATGCCCGGGTGGTCCGCCGGACAGCGCTTCCATGAGCAGGGGGGCGCTCGGCAGTACTTCGGGTGCGCTAACGCTGATGGGGGGAACTTGCTTCCGGCGCCCCCCAACCCGTGTCGGGCGGGGAGACGTCGCCATACCCCCCGCAGAGTAGGGGTAGGCCAGGTCACCCAGGCCCTCACGGGGGTCTATGCGCCCGGCCACCAGGCGTTTGTCAGAGTCGAAAAACGCCCGAGGCGCCTCGCCCTCCTCTCTGCCAACTCGGCGGGCCAGATAGGGCCGGGCCGCGTCCCAATCCAAGGACTAGTGGAGGTCCAGCAACTCGCTGAGAAACGCATGCGCGTCCGGGCCTGCCCCCTCCGACACGTTGGCGAGGCGGAGCCCCACCAGACGCCCCACTACGGCAGCTGGCGGAGGCCAGAGGTATTCCTTAGTATGGGCGGAGGCATACCACACCCCAGTTACATGCCGCACCCACTGGGCAGCGAGGATGGCTGCCGCCGGGGTTGACTCCCCCCGGCGGAGCGCAGTGCCAAAGAAGGCCACTATGCCCGGCATCCGGGCGGGAAACCCAAAGGGCACCTCCATGGCCGAACACAAGGACTGCGTCGAGACGTAGTACGTCCGCCGCGCCGACACGCGTACCTGGTTGCTTTCCACTTGAAAGGCCAGCACCAGGATGCCCGACGCCTCCCGCACACGGCGCTCGGTGCGGGCGTCCTGGTGGTTGAAGTGGGGATCCCCCTCTTCCAAGTACGGGGAAAAGGAGCACGCCTACTGCAACGCCACGACGGGCGGCACGTCGTCGGCGGTGGCCCCGTCCATGACCTTGGACACGCGCACGGTGACGCGCTCCACCCACGGAGCGTCCCCCGCCTCTTGTAGGGCGGGCAGGTCCGTCGCCAACCCGGCAGGCAGTTCGTACTGCACGGGGTGGCGCGCCAGCAGCAGCGCTGCCAAGCCGAGATCTCCTCGGGCAGCGGGATCGCGGAGTATAGCGACCGCAAGCGGCACTCTCCTATCTGACTGGAAACAGCCGGGGGCGTCCACTGGACAAAAGCCCCCGGCCCCGCAAGCCCCGCCTTCTCCACTACCGGGGGGCGCCCCCGGCGCGGCACCGGCGGGGGAGACTCTTGCTGCATGAAGTCATCCCCCGCTTCGCCCGGCGCCGCCTCAGCCGCCAGGGGAGTGCCCGTCCGGCTGGGCGGCAGCGGCACGCGCGCCGCCGCCGTGCGGGGCACGGCCGCGTCCTCGCTAGCCGACCGCGTCGCCACACTCGACGCGCGGGAGGCCAACGCCGACCCCGCCGATGATTCGGACCGGCGGAAAGGCGGCGGCCGTTGAGTCGCTTGACTCCCCGTCGCCGAGGACTCCCGGGTCGGGGGCGCGCCGTTGGCCTTGCGCAATCGGCGGGCTGCCTTGCCCCGGGCCGCCGCCACGGCCGCGCCACTTGACTTAATGGCGCCGGCCGGCGTAGCAGGCGCAGATGCCGCCGCCCCGCCAGCCCGCGGGGTGGCCGCCGTCGAGCCCTTGGCTTTGGGGGTGCCCGTACTGCCCGGCGCCCCGCCCACCCGCGGGGACCACGCCGCAGGGCTGCCTCAGTTGTCCGTAGCCGACGCCGGCGTCCTACTCGGCGCCGGCGCGGCGCGCCCCGAACATGGGGAAGCCATCTTCTCGGTCGGCGCCACTGCCGTCGACCGCGAGGAAGCCATAGCCGCGAGGCCCTGGTAGGGGGGGCGGCGAGGGGAATGGCAACGAGGAGGGGATTACACTGCGCACAGAGGGAAGAGAGGGGCTTCTCAACTCGAGTAGCGCTGAAGTGAACGGTGAAGGCCAGTAGTGGACGGACGCCCCGTGTGACCTCCGCCTACCCCCCTTATTATGAGCTCTGAGTGCCTACAGGGGCCCCTACCCCGGGCCCTCTCAGCCTCGCCCTGCGGGCCACTTCCCCTGGATGACTCTCCACAGGGGGAGGGGGCCCGCAAGACAGCCCCCTAGGTGGGGGGGCGGGGGGCGCCATACTGGGCACCCCCCCGGTCGGCCCACCGGGCACGGTTAGCGGGCCAGCCTCGGACACGCGGCCGCGCCCTTGGCGCCCGCCGCCGTGTCCACCGCACGGCGACGGCGCGTACCCCCTGGCCCTGGCGGGGGCGCCCCAACGATCCGGGGCGGCCCCCGCTGGCGAAGACCGGGGCAGCACCCGGGCCCGACACGGGGGAGCCCGGCGGCTATTCGACCTAGCCCGCCCGCCCACTCGTGCAAGCCTGCCCCCCTGTCTCTGGGCCGCCAGGACGGCGACCCGTTTAGAAGGGGGAATTGTGACGGTGCGTCACATGGCCCCCACACTCGGGTAACCAGATTCCCCGGAAATATGTCCCACTACCACATATTTCAAATTGTTCCGTTAGCGACCCACTTGTGATCACCTCGTGGCTCGCCAACCACAACCACAATCCCAATGCTTCCCTGGGATTCGTAACCCCCCGAGCGGGCCCCTACTTAAGGGCCTCATTTTGTGTAAACCCGACTTGGATGATCGACTCATGTTACTTTGCGCCCCTGACCCCGGGGCGCCGCGAGGGTGTCACGTAGCACCCTTCCCCCGCCTCTACTCAAGGCGGTATTTGAAGCTTCGGCCGTCCTCCGGGTTATGGGCCCCGTGGACCCTGACGGGAGGGTTTTCCGAGGGTCCTTTTGAGGGTGTCTGAGGAGGGTTTTCTGATGGTCCTTTGAGGGTATCTGAGGAGGGTTTTCCGAGGGTCCCTTGAGGGTGTCTGAGGATGGATTTATGAGGGTCCGAGGGGAATGGACGGGACAAGAGGGTGTAACATGCGTGGCGCCTCGAGACCCTCGACGCGGGCAAGAAAACTTCCGGTCACACAACTCGCGTTTGTCGCTCGGGGCGCCTCCCTCCGGTCGACGCCGTGCGTGTGTGCTCTTCGGGATTATCTTCCGGGGCGGGTATTCCCCGACAGGACAACCCAGCGACACGGTATGGCTTGCCCTCCTTCCAACTGGGTGGGGTGGGCTGAGCGTCTTGTCACAGGTTCGATGACGTCCGCCTCCAGCAGCCGATTGACCTCGGCCGTCTCGGCTTCCCGCGCCGCGTGGCCCGCGCGGCGCGGCGCGAAGCGGACGGGCCGGGCTTCGGCGTTGAGGTCGATGCGGTGTTGGATGGCCTTGATGAGGCCCAGCGCCTGGCCCGGTCACATGTTCTTGTGCTGACCCAGCATTCGGCGGATACGGTCGTGCAGTGCCGGGTTGGCATCCAGTAGGTCCACGTCCTCACATTGAAGGGGGGCCGCGGGTGGCGCTGCGGCCGGAAGGGCGTCCCTCTTTCCCGGGTTCCGGGGTCGCGCCGGGGTAATGGGCCTCTTGTTCGTCAGCGTTGCCGCAGCTAGGTTTTGCCCTGGTACAAAGTCGCACCGGGTGCTTGCCACTGCCCCCACCACGCCCTCGGCAACCACGGCCGCCGTGAAATCTGGGGCGGGCGTCGTCCCGTGGGGGGCCCCTTGGGGCACCTGCACGTTCCCTGTCGTGAGTAGTTCGGTGTAGCCGACGTTTGCCCTCTGCCGGCGGATGACCTCGCGCGCGCCAAAATGAGTCACGATGACGGGGAAGGATAGCCCCGGCACGATGTCGTGCACGCCGTTGGCGATGGTGACACCATGTGTTGTGAACAGGTTACAGGCGCCAAACACCTGGCCCAGGCCCCCCCACATGGTTCGCATCCAGACGACCGAGGCCGCCGACGGCGGAAGCCGCGCCTTGTGTGTCGCACGGAGGACGCAGGCGATGCCAATCAAGCGGTGGCCGTCGTCCAATGAGCCCCTCAGGATGGCCGTGACGGAACCCTCTGTCCCACGGATGGACCGGTCCTGGGGCAGGATGGCGGGTGCGTTGCCATCGATAAACGTGCAGCCCGAGATATCTGGGACCTATAGGTCGTCGAGAACCAGGAAAAACACAGTGACGATCCGGGCACCCGTCTGTTGCCACAGCGTGACGGTACCGTTAGTGCGTAACCGCGCGTTTTCGGCGTCCCGGAGGCGTACCTGTTCCTCCTCCGTGCAGGTGACCACCTGGTGGAGCCAGTCAGGGCAGAGGGCGTTCCGGCGGTCCAGGCTGGGGCCCGCTCCCGTGTCCACGACGACGCCGAGCGCGACGAGGTACAGCTTTTCCAAGCCCAGCGACGCTACGATGCGGTAGTTGTGCAGACTGAAAAGCAGCACTCCCCCGCCCCCGGGCGGCGTGCCCGGCGTCCCCGCGGGATCCGCGACAGTGGCGGCGTCACGCCGAAAGCGGGTACGCTCGCTCCAGGCGCGCCCACGAAGGCGTCTTCGGAGCCCCCCTTCGATCCGTGCCCCATTGGTGAAGGGTCCCTCAGGGACGCCATCCCCGCCGCCCCAAGGTTGAGGGTCGGAGTGGCCAAGGGCCAGTACAGACGCGGCGACCGGCTGGGGCGAAGGGGCAGCCTCGGTGTGGATCGGCGCCGCGCGAGCGGAGCGGCGGTCTGGCGCCTCCACCGCGGCACTGGTGCCCCCTCCCGGCCGTGCCAGGATGCGAAGGCTGAAAGCGGGCGCTGGTGGGAATCCCGCCGCGGCCTTCCATTTTCGGACCTGCCGCAGGCGGGTCGCCGTAAGGTAACAGTGTCGATGCGCCTTGAGACGGACGACCCCCGCGGGCAGCCGACTAAAGGGGCTGCCCCTTACGCTTTTCCCTGGCCGTGGCAAGCGTGGCCATCCCCGCAACCCACAACGTCGGCGCATGCGGCCCACTCCTCGGAGGAGCTTTCCCCATCGGCGCCCGCAGCGTCCGGGTACACCCGGTCAATCGTTTTCATGGCGTGGACGGTCGCGGCCGTGCCCGGCGGCCCGGACCCAGTGGAGTCAAAGGATGGCGGGGGAGGCTTGACCGACGGTCCCGTGCCCAGAGGTAGGGGCGCCGGCGGCGCGGGTCCCCGTCCGTTTCGGTGCGCCGCGACGGCTTCGCGCAAAGCGCGTCCGTGCGCCGGCACTTCGGGGGACTGGGCTCGGCACTCCCACACCCAGTGCTCCAGGTGGCCACAGAACGAGCGAGCCCCCCACGGCCGGGGCAGGGGGCCCGACTCGGGCGTGCTGCCCGATGCCCCACCGCGTGGAGCCGGGGCCTCGCCACGGGGGAACCACAGAGGGCGGTCCGAGTACGGAAAAACGGTACCCGCGAGCGGGGGCACCGGGGTGCCTGGCGCTAGGGTGCCGCGCCCGCGTCTCACACCCGTACGGACGGGGTGCAGCTCCGGGCGCCCGCCCCAGGCGGGCGTCTGTGTCCAGCCCGACACTTTGGGCAGGCTATCCACAGGTAGAACCGGAACGTCGTCTGGGGGGCCGTATCCACGGGGCGTTGCCGCCGCGGCCAGAACCGCGACCCACTCGGCCCGTTCCGCTTCGGTCCCGTCATCCGTGACAGCCAAGGTCGCCGTGGCGGAGGCGGCTGCTACCGGGAGGGCGACGGACGCCGCCGGCCGGGTCCAACGGGACTTCAGCTCTTCACCACCGGCCGACCAGGAGGTGCCCCGCTTCGACCTGGCCTGGAGCCTGACCCTTCGGGCCTCGCAGGTGACTGCCCTTGTCTTGGCTAGGACCTTGCGCAGCTTGGGGAAGTGTCGGCCCTGGGTGTTGAAGTATCGGCCCAGGGCCCGGACCTCCCCCCCGACACCCTTGAGTAAGATGCTTTTCAGCTCTGACTCCTGCAGGACCGAGCCCAAGGCGCTCTCAGCATAGAAGATACGGTGAGCAAACTCGAGCTTGTCCTACCACTTCTCCTGGAACGCTTGCATGAGAGACTGGAGTTGGTCCACCCGGACGTCCCCGTCGAGGTCCTCGTTGAGCAAGGCGCGGACCGCGCGCTTGAACGTGAGCTGCTGTGGAGAGTGGCCGTCCTTGGCGCGCTGGAGCACCTCATGCACCTCGCTCGTGACGAATAACAGAACCAGTATCACTGCCGTCCCCTCGTTCAGGCCGCTGCCGTCGGATGCAGTCTGGACGTTCCCGAGGAACGCCACCTACCCCAGCGGGGTGTCGCCCGCGAACAGCCGCGTGGTGTGCATTGAGGCCTTGACGTCCTTGCGGATGCCGCGGATAGAGTTGCCTTGCGAAACGTGCAGGCGGCTTCCTCGCTGAGCTTTTCGGTACCGTTCCGGCGACAGGAGCTCTTTCAGGCGGGGGTTGACTACAGTGTCCTCCCGCTGCTCCCGCCGAACGGCGCGCAGCGCCTCTTGCCACAGGGCGCGCCGCGGGCGTTCGTCGGTCGCACGCGCCCGTCTTCGGCGGCGCGATTCTCAAGGGTCGTTGCCGGTGGCCAAGGAAGAGGTCGAGCAGGCGCAGCTTTCCATCGAGCCCGTCCCGCTCGACTCGGAGGACGAGCCCGACGGACTCGCCTCGCTCTCAGTCGACGAAAGCGGCTGCGACGACAGGGGTGACGCGGCGCGTCGCGAACGCCGCCGCCGGCGGGTTTCCCGCGTAGAGAACTCCTTGGGGCGCCCGCGTCCGGCGGACCGCTGCGACTGCGACTGCGTCGGGTTAGCGATTCGGCTGGCGGCAACCGTCAGAGCGGTCCCCGTTGCACCGGATTTCTTGGCGTGAGGGCGCCCCAAGAACGTCCCTGAGCCGGACCCGGTGGTGCCGGCGAGCTCGCACCCGCTGACGCGGGGCACGGCCCCTGGGCCGTCGTCAGAGCCCTGGCGACGGCTGCACTACGCGCCGGGATCGAGGACCCGTCCGATGCTGCGGTCGACGCCTCCTCTGCTGCGTCTCGGAGTACCTGAGCCAGGTGGCGCAGGTGCCTTGTGTCGGCCGCTGGCCGCGGCACCCCTTAGGGCGCAACGTCATCGACCCCGTGTAGGCTGGGCCCCGCCCCTCCAACCATCGAGGGTGCGTCGAGTGACCAGTGGTCCCGGGTGGCCCGGTGCCATTGGGCCCGAGTCCCAACTTCCGGGCTGACCCCGAAAGCTCTCTGCAACTCCCGGCGCTGTCGCTCGTCCTCCTCCAGCGACAGCGCTTCCGTCAGTCGGATCTTCCCCATGCCAGAGGGTTTCCTGCCGGCCCGTGCACCCGCCGAGCTGCCCACCTTCTCCACGAGGGTCTGGCCAAAAGGCGGCGCCCCTCCCGGGCGCTGCCGATGCAGGGGCGAGGGGTGAGCCCCCACGCCCACACGCTGGGCCTGCACCAGCGTAGACGTCCTCTCGGCGCTGGGAGGAGGACGAGCTCCGCTGGTCGGCGTTCGGCCGGGATCCTCGGGCAGAAAGTTCGACTCATCCGCCACCATACCACAACTGTCAACCGAGGATCCTCGCGGGTGTCGCCTACCAAACCAGTCCCACCCTCAAGGTAGCTACGTCGGCCTGAAGTTGACGTCTTCGTTCCGTTAAGGATATTGATGTGAAACGCCAGATTTTCTCGCACGTTTTACGTCTACAGGACGTCTTCTCGCCTGCGTCGCCAAGATTTGTGCATGCAGTACGCTACGAACAAACAGCGAATTCGGACAGATCAGCTCAAGCTGGTCAGTATAGGCGCCCGTGAAGACCAGATCGGGACAAGCCGAGTACGAATGACGACGCTTTGTCTCAGACAGGCGCAAAAAGGGATTGATCTCGCACTGGGCGTGAACTCTCATCTCCGTCCTTGATTTTTGTCATTTCGTCAAAGCGCAAAAGAAAAATGTTTGCCATCAACATGGCGGCAAACTGCGACAAAATCTGAGGGGAGACGTCGTCTTGGTCGACAATGAAGTGATCGTAGTTCGCAAAGATGTGCCCGTATCCCAGCGGGTCCATTAGAAGTGTCACGCGTTCATCTAGAGAGAGCTTGACGTTCTGAGCTCGCTTCATGTCCTCGACAGCTGTGCTGTCGTTCGGAGTGCCCTGGACAAACGCCTTTCCGTAGATCTCGCCCGTCATTCAACGACCAGTGGAACCGATCTCAGTCAAGAACAAAGGCCATCTGGGCAGACACATGCTGGGATGTTGGCGTACCTAGCTCAAAGTTCTTGGTGCGCACTTTGTTGAGCGTGGCGACGTGCGCCGCAGTGCTCGCGCTCACCTTGAACGGATCAACGCTGTATTGGACAGTGATGCTCGTCGCCGACTCCACTGGCGGTTCGCGGACGGATGATGGTCGGTGACCCTTTTGGTACCCCACATGGTACATTTGCAAGACGTGGTCAAGTTGCACACATTCGTGCTGGGTGATCTTGGGGCGTTACTCTTGGCATGTTTTGGATTTGATCTTCGCTTTGCTCTAGTGGCTTTTGATTTGGTGAGTGATTCGATTTGGTGCGAGGGCGTGGGCGTCGGTGTGGGCGCGAGAGGGGGGAGCACTTGGGCCGGTGAGGACTATTTGAGACGTGCTCTCGGTTGGGAGAGGCGGGCGAACCTTAGGACAACCAACAAAGCACGCTCGCACACACACACACAAGCTCAAGCCACTCAACCACTTCACCGTGGTCCTTCAACCCCTATCCCCACTGCGTTTCAACACGCTGACCTTTGTGCAGGACGTAAGGTACTCCTTTCGGGTGAGCTTGTGTACCTTGGAGCTGCTTTGTGATCCAGCCGTCTCCACAACGGCCGCTGTAGAAGACACGAAATCACACATGTTGGCCGAGGGGGTCAGAGTTAAGCACTCCATGCTACGAGCAGCGCTTGTGCGGCCATCTTGCAAGCCAGAAAGCCGCGACAAACCACAGTCCACGGAAGCCGCAGATGATATTCCGCTCACTGCCGATGTCGACGCGCGGGCCTGCCGGTCAGATGAGAGCGTGCGTGCAGCGAGAGTGCACGGCGCAGCGAGCGGACGTATTCGCGATGATCCATTCATGTCTCGTCATATCGTGAGAACGGGATTCGTGCACGAGATGACACATTGTCCGCATGCAGCCTCTTCGAGAATCTTCGCGCATGACGTGCGAGGTTTCTTTTTGCTGTCGTACGTACTCATGAGACAAGTGACTCGATCTGCTGTCTGGTACTCGAATATCTTCGACGTACGAAAAACCAAGCGATAAACTCTTTCCCCTTGTTTGTGGCATTGACAAACATCGTGGCTCGAGAATCGCCGGCGCCAAGCAGCTGCGCAACTTCAGTGCTTCGGGGCTTTCTGAAACATTGCATCATCATTTCAAAGCGTCTTTCTCGTTGTACAAGAAAGCGGTACCCCTGTTGTACGTCGGGGTGCACGGACACGCTGTTGTCAGCAACAAAGCTCGAAGAAAACACCGCATCCCATGTTTGATCCGCAGAAAACCTGGCACAAGCTCCCTGCGCACAAAACATGAAAACTGCACTGAGCATGCAACAAGCCCACTAGCACATTATTTCAGTAAACCAGCTTGACAACTGCCAAGTCGCGCACGCAGATGAAGAAGAGGACGACAAGTAGAAGGGATGGCACTGAATGACAGCGTCATGAGCAAGAAGCGGTTGCTTCCCCTCATGCTCCGAGCAGGGCCCCGCCGCCTTGTCGAGTACGAGCTGCGAAGCGGACTCTACAAAGTTGCGTAAAATGGACCGGTACAGCATGTCCGCTGACAGCGCTCAACATGGATAGAGCAATCCACGCCGATTTGTCCGCTTTCCGGACTGCGTTGCAGTCACCGGGCGCTGATACAGATGATGGACGGGATCCCAGTGGGGAATAATTGGTCATCAGAGATCAGAAGATGCGGTATGAGGGATTGGGCCACGCTAGGACAAACAAAAAATGTAAAGCTCCTTAAAAGCAACTGGTCGCGAAGACGAGTCGCCGCGGCTGCTGACTGCCAGGCTGTGCACGTCGTGGCGAATCAGTCTCGAGCACATTTCAGGTGGCCGGACAGTGAGGCATAGCGTGTGTTCGGAAGCAAAAAAGATCAAGGCGATGAGGAGACACGAATTGGGGCGGCTGACTCCGAAACGTGGGCGCGTCAGGAGCACGGACAAGCGTTCGACTGCGGCAGCCTGGCCCATCGCGCCAACGCACCGGGGACTGGAACGGTCCAAAGGATTGTCAACTCACAGCGACCTCTCGCTGCGCAAATCCAATTAGCCGTCGGGACGCGTTGTGCGCAACGGACAAAGTACGCCGAGGCATAAACAACTAGTTACCGGATTTGATCTGCACTCTGGTGACGGGATGGCGTTATCCCGTACCAAATTATCTTTTCGCTTAAGCGATCGGAATGGAAATGGAATTCTTCCACGATTTTCGCAGCGGCAAGGGCGCCCCAGCCAAAGCGGTCAAGGCCAATGCCCGCAGGGCACTTACCACCGTCTATGGACACCAGTGCTAGTGTCTCTTCTACCGACCGCATTGTTTGATGCGATTCGCATCAATTGATGCGGGTTTTCTGTCTTCTGCTACGAGAGAATGTCACCTCCGTTGCTCATTCTGACGGCAGGAACGGGTCCTGCGTAGGCGTTTTATTTCTGGGGTAGAAGGAGGTCGCCCAGAATATATTTCTTCCTTCCCATACAGGCGATACCGCACAAGCACCCAGCGGACCATCCTGCCATGTCCCCCCCTCCCCCCGCCCCATGCGAAACAGAGCTCTTCATGGGTTATTCGGCTCCAGGAGACTCCACGTACTCTTTCTTTGAGACACAGAGGTGTCCCGAGGCAGGAACTACATGTTCGGACAGCCTCCGCAAGTCGAACAAGACGAGTACGCGGGGCCCCCACAGTGGCTGTTGCAAGACCAAATCGACGTATTTGGGGGTTCTGGAGGGGGGGGGGTGGGGAGGCGATGCTCGGCCCCGCCTGCAGATGCCCTCTGAGTGGGCTCTCATTTTTTTTTCATACGAGGGTCATCCTCAACGGGTCTTCTTTACGCTGGGCTGACAAGGCGACCACCCAGCTCCATACTGCCAACGAGAACAGCAACAACATGAGTTTATAGGTTCCAAAAGGGCCGATTTCCCACTCAGATGCCCCGGGAGCCGCAATTCCGACACCGCATGTTTTGATGCGCAGCACGGCATCATTTGATGCGATTCTACCGTAGAATAGACACTAGCAGTTGTTGTTCGTGCACTTGCAGCGTTCATCCTTGTAAGCAGAGCTCACCCACGTTCGTGCAGATCCGTGTTAAGCCGATTACAATGGAGCGGCTCCCCCGTGACGTGGAGCGTATGATGGATGTCGTCGAGCGGTCTTGGGAAGTAGGTGTTGGAACCACAATCACACTCAAAAAGCTTCAACCGGGCCAGCCTGAACGACGCTAGCTGGACAAGGAGCAGCATTTTGGACGAGCATCTTCTTCCAAGCTCGCCAAGCGCGAAGCCTTTGCCAAGGCTGCGAGCGCAGCCGGTGCGTGGCCAGCACTCCGTCACCAATTTCTCGTAGAGTGCGTGAAGCGGGCTCGGCGAGGACAGCGGTTCGGATACAACGAGGTCCACACTTTCTGCTCTGTCTTGTTGCGTAGATCGCAGATGCAACTAACAGACGGGCTCATCCACTTGTGTGCGTTGAATCGTGACTCTGCTAGAAATAAAAAGAGTTTCCTAAGCACCATGAGCAATTCTGGCGTCCGTTCGACACGTGCTCAGTGCTGTAGCGGCCCACAAAAGAAACCTCGGCATCTAAAGCAAGGACAGGCGGCCAGCGCGGCCTCTGACCCAGCTGCCACCCGCCGCCTGCAGACGGGCGGCGTGGAGGCACACCGCCCTCAGCTTGGCCCCGCGCCCAGCCATACTCCACGACGCGACCCGCCAGTCCTTCGTACGAGGCTCATACACCTCCGAGATGGGCAACTCGCGCTGCCGCCGGACGCCACACCGCAGCCTGCGCACGCGTCCCGCCCCCCACCAGCCTACGACACAAAATTGCACGAATGGTGTCAGATGGAGACGAGAATCACGCGCAACAGCCGCCCTACGCCACAGGCCGGTCGCATTCGCCGAGCAGCCGCCGGTCGTCCCGGTGCCTGTGCAGAGAGAAAGTGTCGACAGTGCACATTGACGGCGGCGGTGGCGGCAGAGGCGTAGGTCCGCCAGCAGGGTCTGCTGACCACGCCGGCCGCCAAGCTGGAGCCGCCCGCTCCGCCAGGTGGCCAAGGTGGCTATGGCTCACGGCTGTCCGCCCGACCGTTCCGGCGCTTCCGCGGCCGCCTTCATGCCCAGCCCGTTCGCGCAACAAAGGGCACTGCCGCCGACCATGCCTCCCCACACAGAGACGCGTGCCTGCTGTCGAGGCGGCGGCGGCGACGGTCCCCGCCGCGTCCGGTCACGCCCCGGTCCGCCACGTCCGTTGACCCCCCGGTCCGCCCCAGCGTCGTGGGTGACCGAGCCGATTTTTCCACGTGGTGCCGTCGACAGCTGCCCCATCTTCACCAAATGCACACGCAAACGTCATTGCTCACCGTGCACAGGGCGGTCGAATAGGTTGGCCTTCGTCGGATATGACCCGAGCTAAGAGTCAGAAAGCGACAGACGATAATCTTCGGATATGGTATGCAGCACTATAATCAGGTAGCTAGATCATTATATGTCATGCAACGTCGACTAAGTATAGCCGCATCATTCAACAGTCGTATCTACGCGAGATATCGGCATCTTGACAAACATTTCGAGCCTGATCACATGGTAACGATTCGATTGCGCCCCGCGTGCTGTCACGAAGTGGGCCAGCCCCAGGCACCCGACGAGGCATGGCGCACTCATCTCGCACGCATCGACCTCCGTTCGCGTCTGGCAGGCAATCGCGTCTGTCTTTCTTGCTGTCAGTGTTTGTGTATCCTTAACGGTTGCGGTGTACCTGTGCCAGTGTTGTTGCGCAGGGCTCAGTTCTACGGTCGGCGGCCGTAACTACTCGCTGCGGAAAGGAGCTGGTCGCTGCTGAATCGCCAAGCTCTGGCTACAAGCCCGGCTGCGTGGTTCTCTTTGCCAACGGTATGGATGTACCTCGAACTGGTGACTTGGTTTCTCGCGTGTTGGCGGTGTGCTCTCATTTGGTGCACGAGGGGCAGAGGCATACTTTTGATGGGCGTATAGGCACGCGGAGCACTGAAGTCGAACAATGAAACTTCCTTGATTTTTGCGACCCTTTCGTGTGCAACACCAATTGTGCGACTGCATTGGCCATTCCTTTGTAGATGGGCGGCAACAAGCGCAAGCCGCGCACTACGCGCACCGTCGACAACGCCGGTGACTGTGCACCGTCCACAGGTGCCTCCGCTGCCCCATCCTCTCCGCGCTCCAAGCGCGCCAGGCTGGCAAAATTGCCATCGGACGGACGCCCTGGCGGCGCTGCCCCTGGAGACGCCAGAAAACTCGTGCGAGAGACACAAGGAGGGGATGGGCGGAGTCGAGGATGGCGGAGGTGACGGCAGTGTAGGTTCTGAGGACCGCTGATGCGCCCGGGTCTGGGGCAAGGGAGGCCGGTGCCCAGAAAAAGCGGCCGGGTCCACGAGAGATTTTGTTTGGCGGAGAATCTCATGAGCTCGTTTGGAAATGAAACGGGTTAGGGTCAGGGTTTGGTGTGCTGGATTTGGCCTCAGAGTCGGGTGATGCGACAGATATCACGCCGTAGCGCGACGAAATATCGCTAAACTCCTAAAAATGGCGGTTAGAGACCGGGTAGGAGCGAGGCAGAGCCGACGATACAGCGTAGAGATGAAGTCGGATTGGCTGTTTTACAAGCCACGTTCAAACTATTGGCTGAGAGTTGCCACCAGTAATCTTGCAAGCCAATCAGCGTTCGTTGCAGGAGTCACGCAGAGCCATTGCAACCCACAATGAGATCTCCTGAGATTTTTGGGCCGCTTGCGTGGGCCTGAAGAGGGCATTGAGATGGTTCTGGGCTAGAGGTGTGATTTCCCATGAGATCAACAAACTTCTTCAGATTTCTTGACATCCTGTTGTGCGTTTCCAGTGCGCAGAGATCCATGGGGAGACTGGGTAGGGAACTCACATGATTCCTAGCCTTCACATTGGTCCACGTGCGCTGAAGAACGATTACAACCACTCTGCAACCGCCACTTTTTGAAGGTCAGCAATACCACCGTGCTCTCACCAGTCGATGCATCGTGGGAGACAAAAGAATCTATGTTCTTATCCTGTGTATTGCTGATCCCGACTTTCGTCCTGGGGGACGGAGACAGAGAATGACTGTGAATAAAAGCACTCTATTGGTCTAAAACGCCAGTCAGAAGGTATAAGAGCCAATAAAAAGCCCGCATTCGGTGCCACGACCTTGCATCGAGCAGAACTCCCTGTTTGTTGCCGCTTGATCCGTTTTTCTTGTCACGGAGCAAGCTATCCACGCGAGATCTTGAGATTTTCTGCTGCCTCATTGCCAGAAGATCCGAAAAAAAGGGAGCTAATGTTGATTTCCAGGCTGTTTGGGCACATGTGAGCCATGCGGACCACCAAGCAATATATCTCTCTTTTCTGGTGGTCTGCTTCACCTGAACTATCGAAAAATGTAGTATTAACTTTTTTTTCCTTGAGTAACATTGTATTAGCAACTGCTAAAACAGGATTGGCTAATAACAACAGATAGGCTGTTATTAAGATAGACCAGACATATAATGGAATACGGTACATAGTTCTATTTTTTTTGAAATCTCCAGAATAGAGACAATGAGACGGGGAATCCGGCTGGACTCAAATTAAGGGCCGTTTCATTCTTTCGACGACCGTACTAATGATCCGACACCTTTGTTTTATTAGCGAAGCTTCTTGTGTCCATTCTACAAACAGCATCATTTCATCCTTTTAGGATTATTTGATCCTCTTTTTCGGCCCGCGTTTTCGAGGGCTTTTCAGCGTTTTTCGTCTTTTCTGACACCAGGAACGAACTCGACGAGGTCTGTTTACACTTGCGAAAACTTCGGTGCATCCAAAAAGGAGAGAAGCTCGACCTGTGGCACTTTTTTTGGGGCGCGGCAAGCGCATTCACGTCACGCCACCGTTCCGTACGGCGTCCACCGAAACACCGCTCTCAGCTCACACGTCGGATGCCTGCTGCCCGCCCAGCGGCACCCCCTCGCCCCCATCAACGCGCCTCTAGCCGGCGGCCTCAGACGGCCGTGCGGTCGCGTCGTCACTGACCGAGACCGCCCCCCCCCCCCC